>Ga0206118_100272_pt1 | contig 34586 bp, 43 predicted proteins | sample 3A20Ametagenome_FD_177999 | JGI IMG/M metagenome (GOLD analysis project Ga0206118, IMG submission 177999) | Enriched microbial communities from leaf-cutter ant dump, University of Wisconsin, Madison, United States - 3A20A | ecosystem: Environmental > Terrestrial > Nest > Insects nest > Nest dump... | reverse complement strand
GACAAAAACAAGGGCAAGAACAAGGGCAAGAACAAGGACAAGAACAAGGGCAAGAACAAGGGCAAGAACAAGGGCAAGAACAAGGGCAAGAACAAGGGCAAGAACAAGGACAAGGGCAAGAACAAGGACAAGATCAAGAGCAAAGAGCACGAACAAGGACAAGAGCAAGATCAAGAGCAAGATCAAGAGCAAGATCAAGATCAAGGGCAAGATCAAGGGCAAGAGCAAGAGCAAGGGCAAGAGCAAGGGCAAGAGCAAGGGCAAGAGCAAGAGCAAGGGCAAGAGCAAGGGCAAGAGCAAGAGCAAGAGCAAGAGCAAGAGCAAGAGCAAGGGCAAGGGCAAGAGCAAGAGCAAGAGCAAGAGCAAGAGCAAGAGCAAGAGCAAGAGCAAGAGCAAGAGCAAGAGCAAGAGCAAGGGCAAGAGCAAGAGCAAGAGCAAGAGCAAGAGCAAGAGCAAGGGCAAGAGCAAGAGCAAGAGCAAGAGCAAGAGCAAGAGCAAGAGCAAGAGCAAGAGCAAGAGCAAGAGCAAGAGCAAGAGCAAGAGCAAGAGCAACGGTTAGGACAAGAATAAGGGTAATGAAGAAGACCGCACGGGGAGAGGTGGTCATTCGGCTGGATAGATAATTTTGAGAAATAGTTTTGACGGAAATCTTAAAATACGCAGTATGAAACAGGCGCCAGGGGATCTGCACATGGCTCAGGTAAAGGGGGAAAGAGATGCGCTGGAAAATTTCGAGTAAAAAAATGGAAGTTTTCTGGCTTGGAGTAGGTCAGAGTACAGGAGAAATATGGAAGTGTTCTGGCTTGGAGCAGGTCAGGGTACAGGAGAAATATGGAAGAGGACTGGCTCGGAGTAGATCGGAGTATCGGGAATGTGGGAAGGCTGGACCAGGATAGGTCGGGGTATGGGGAATATGGAAAGGTTGAACTGGGATAGGTCCGAGTATAGAGGAAACATGGAAGAGGGCTGACTCGGTCGGAGTAGTCTGGGGCATGGAGAACAAAAATACGGAAGTAATCCGATCAGGAGAAAGCGGGCGTCGGGTGATGGACTGGAGCGAGTCGGATGATGGACTGGAGCGATAAGTTAAAGCCATGGGTACGAGTGCATACGGAACAAAACGAAAAGAATATAGAGAGAATGGTATCTGCATATGGCTCAGGTAGAGGGAGGACGAGATAGGTCGGAGTTTGAATAGTTAAAATGTGGAAAAATTCTGATCTGGAGAACTAGAAAGAGGGAGAATGGTATCTGCACATGACTCAGGGAGGGGGAAAATGAGATAGGCTAGAGAGCGAAGAGTAAAAATATGGAAGATAACCGAGGCTAGGAGGGAGAATGGGGAGAATGGGGAGAAGTCGCCGTAAATCGTAATCGGAAAAGGCAATCCGGGAGAGTCGGGATGCCAGGGCGTGATTGTAGCTTTGCGCGCTGTTCATCCGACTCGGGCGGAATGCGGTTAGGTTAAGAGATGTGAGTCTCGACGGAAGGAAGGGCGTCGCCACACTTTCCTTCGAGCAGGTCGATCAAGTGACGGATGGCGGGGCTGAGCCACTTTTTCTTGTGATGAACGATTTGCGTGTAGAAGGTGATATCCGTATGCGTAAAGGGGAGAGTGACCAGCTTGCGCTCGATTAGTTCGCGGGTGACGGTGATCCGGGGGACGAGCGCGATCCCGAGACCATAGCTCACGCATTGCTTGATTGCTTCAAGACTGCCGAATTCGTGCAAGATTTGATAGTTGATCCCATGCTGGCCAAGCAAACGTTCCAACGCCGCCCGGTAGGTGCAGCCTTGCTCGGTTACGATCAGGTACTGGCCGTTCAGATCTGCGACGCCGACATGTTTCAAGGCGCTCAGGGGATGCTCGGGATGGGCGACGAGGACGAGAGGCTCTTGGCGGACGATGATCGATTCGATGTCTTCGTCGTCGATCGGCAGATCCATGAGAATGCCGACATCCAACTGGCCGGTGCGAACGGCTTGCAGGATGGAAGGTTCGGTAAGCTCGTTTACCTGCAGGTTGATCTCAGGGAAGCTTTGCAGGAAGCGATGAAACAGCGGAGGAAGCAGGAAGGCCATCAGCGACTCGATCGTTCCGATTTCCAGAATGCCCTTCGCCTGTCTGGCGATCGTCCGTTTGGAGTCGTCGTACAGCTCCAGGATGAGGGCGAAAGTTTCCCTCAGCTGCTCTCCCGCGGAGGTAAGCCGCATCGACCTGCCGTACCTCTCGAACAGGACGACTCCGTATTCTTGTTCCAGCTTCTGAATTTGCGCGGTTACGCTGGACTGCACGTAGCCGAGGTTTTCCGCCGCTTTGGTGAAGCTTTGACAGCGCGCGACTTCCAAAAAAGATTTCATGTAAATTAAATCCACGCTTATCAACTCCCCTTCGCGAACCGTCTGCTGTTATTTCGAAAAGTAATTCGCGGCAAACAGAATCGTCAGCAGTCCCACCCACTTTTTCCGCGAGGGGACGGCTTCGTTCTCGAATGCCTTGGCATGGAATTCTAACGCTCTCTCCAGCAGAATCCGATCGCTTTCCAATATTTTATATGCCGTGTATTCGTGAAGCAACATCTTTCTCGCCTCCCAATTTTTGTTGATAATCATCATATCAGCGCTTGGGGAGAACGAGTTAGCGAGTTTTTTTCATACTTACGATCGTTTTTTTCGATGGAAACGCCATCATTGCGATTTCGACAAAATGCGAATAGCAGAGATTTGAATGCCGCCCAAACGCAAAAGGCAGAGACCCGATGTTCGTCCAAATGCAAACAGCAGAAATCCGATGTCGTCCCAAACGCAAACAGCGCGGGACTGATTGTCGTCCGCGCTGCCGGGTCGTATGATGAGCGGAGCTTAGCCCCGGAGCTTGCCCAATTCGGATACGAGGGCTTCGACTTCGCTGATGCTGAAGCGCTCCTTGGAATTGATCATGTCGTAAATGTCTTTCAAATCCTCGTATTTGTCGACCGAAAAGCCGGAGGCCTGCATTGCGGAGCCCGTAGCCATGCGCAGTTTAGACTTGATTGTTTCGATCATATATTCCACGTTTTCTTGTGTCGGTTGGTTCAGATCCATCGGTTTCTTCCTCTCTGGCGTATATAGGATGCTGATATTGTACCATAGGAAGGAGCGATTCGCTCGCTTGCGTACGAATGAGCGCAGGTATAAAAGTGGAATTCCGCTTGCCGGAGTGGTAACCTGAGAAAAAGAAGACCGGAGGATGGGAGAGAGTCTGATGACCGATCGCAAGCCGGAGGAAGCCGACCGGGTCGACGCCGCCGGGCTGCAGGCTTTCGCAAGTCGAATTGTCTCCGATCATGCGAGAGAGGAACTGATCTTCCTGTGCATCGGAACGGACCGGTCAACGGGCGACAGCCTGGGGCCGTGGGTCGGCACGCTGCTGGAGGAACGGGGCGTCCCCGGCGTGCTGGGCACGCTGAAGGATCCGTGCGACGCGAATACGTTGCCGAGGCTTGCGCGGACGCTGCCGGATGATGCGATCGTCATCGCGATCGACGCTTGTCTGGGGCGTCAGGAGAGCGTGGGCATGTTCCTGGCGAGGAAGGGGCCGCTCGTTCCGGCCCGCTCGGTGAACGGAAGCTTCGGCGCCGTGGGGACATACAGCATCGCGGGAGTCGTAAACGAGATCGGCCTCAAGCCCTACTGGACGCTGCAATCCACGTCGCTGTACCGCGTTATGCGGATGGCCGAGGAGATCGCCGACGCCATCGCAAGCGCGGTAATGGGAGAGGTTGAACAACATTTTAATCCGAACGCAGAAAGGACAAGCGCATATGAATAAAAAACAGTTGTCTACCGGAGTTGCGGTTGCTTACGAAGAAGCGGGCGCAGGAGAGCCGCTCGTTCTTCTTCACGGTTTTTGCGGAAGCAGCGGATATTGGGAGGAGACGCTCCCGCATCTCGCCGAGTTCGGTCGCGTCATCGCCCCTGACTTGAGAGGACACGGAAGCTCCGATGCCGCGGGGGCGGAAGACCGTTATGCGATGGAGGACTTGGCCGACGACGTGGCTGCCTTGATGGACGAGTTGAATCTGACGAAGATCAGCTTGTTCGGGCATTCCTTGGGCGGTTACGCGGCTCTGGCCTTCGCGGAGAAGTATCCGGAACGCTTAAGCGCGCTGGGACTGGTGCACTCGACCGCGTTCCCGGATACCGAGCAGGCGAAGGAAAACCGGCTCAAGGCGGTTGAAGCGATCCGCTCGCAAGGGGTCGCTTCGTTCGTCGACGGCCTCGTTCCGAAGCTGTTTGCCCCCAGCCACCGGGAGAGCAGGCCGGAGTTGGTCGCGAAGGCGAAGGAAATCGGCTACGGAACGTCCGCAGAAGGCGCTGTAGGCTGTGCGCTCGGAATGAGGGCGAGGCCCGATCGAGTGTCCGTCCTGGAGCGGCTGAATCTGCCGATTCTGCTGCTTGCGGGGGAGTCGGACGAGGTCGTGCCGCCCGAGAAAAGATTCCCGGTATCCGGGGACAACGTGACGGCGATTACGCTGGAAGACGTCGGCCACATGGGGATGATGGAAGATCCGCGGGCGACGGCCGCGCGCATCGGGGAGTTTTTGAAGCGGAATCGGGGGATTGACGGTGTTTGAGAGGGATTATTTGATTCGTCTGTTAACGCAAGCCGGCCTTATGCTGGGCAAAGCGGCCGGGCTAAGGCAGCAGCAAAAGCAGCGGGAGGCGCTCGATCTGATCGACGAGTTTCTCGGCCGGGAGTTAAGATTGCGTTCGCGGCTGGCGATGGGGCTGAGCGACGACGATCTGCTGTCGATGCTCTCGGTGACGGGAAGCCCGAACGCGGAATCGGTCGCCGTCGTTGCGGCGTTTTTGCAGCAGGAAGCGGATTTGCTGCACGATCTGGGAGAGACGGGGGAGAGTGTGCCGAGATATGCGAAGGCTCTCCGGTTAAGCCTGTTCATGCTGCGCCACGGCATGGAGATCGACGGCTGGGACGTTCGCGCCAAGGTGTCTGAGCTGCTGAAGGCGTTGGAGCCCTACGAGCTCGATGCGGAGACGAGGAGAGCGATGTGGCGATGGCATGAAGCGGAGGGCAGGCTGGCGGAGGCGGAAAATGAGCTCTACGAGCTTGCGGACGAGCAAGCCGTGACGAAGGCGGAAGGCGACGGTTTCTACGAGCGGCTGGCGGCTTGCGCGGACGACGTTCTTGAAGCCGGGGGCTTGGCGCGGGAAGAGTTGGAAGAAGGACGCCGGCAGTGGGCAGCGTTGATGAAGGAGAATGTATCGTGAGCGGGAAAGTCGGGCAAGAGGAATGGCTGGCGCTGCTGGAGAAGGTCGCGGAAGGGGAACGCCTGGTGCAGGCGGTATTCAGTTCCCCCAGGCGCAAGGACGGGACGATCGCCCGCAAAGCGACCGTAAGGCCCGTTCAACTCAAAAACGGACTGCGCTATCAGTTCGAGCGGCTCGCGGACAACAAGGCGTACCATGAAAACGTGAGCGCGGACGAGTTGGCGGCCAGGCTGGCGGCCGAGATGAGCGGCTACAAGCAGGCGCTGATCCAAACTACGGAAGCCGACATTCAGGCGCTCGCGAACAAGAAGGGCGAGCTGACGCTGATCTCCAAGGCGAAGTCGCCGGACGAAGGGGGCCAAAGCGCCAAAGCCGCTCCTCAGCCGCACAATCGGGACAAGCGGTACGTTCTCCCGGAGGGAGAGCCGGTTCCGTTCCTGATCTCTCTGGGCGTCATGACGCCGGAAGGCAAAATCGTCAAAGCGAAATACGATAAATTCCGGCAAATCAATCGGTTTCTCGAGATGGTGGCAGACGCCGCGCCCGAGCTGCCCAAGGACAAGCCGCTGCACATCGTGGACTTCGGCTGCGGAAAATCGTATTTGACCTTCGCCCTCTATCACTATTTGGCGATCAAGCTGGGGATGTCCGTCCGCATCTTCGGGCTGGACCTGAAGAAGGACGTTATCGCGGATTGCGCCAAGCTCGCTTCCGAGCTCGGCTGGAGCGATCTGACGTTCGCCGTGGGCGACATCTCGGATTTCGAGGAGCGGGAGTCCGTCGATATGGTCGTAACCTTGCATGCCTGCGACACGGCTACGGACGCGGCGCTGCTGAAGGCGATCGGCTGGGGGGCCAGCGTCATTCTGTCCGTTCCCTGCTGCCAGCATGAGCTGTTCCGCCAGATTTCCCAGCCGGCGCTGCAGCCTTTGCTGAAGCACGGCATTCTGAAGGAGCGGTTCGCGGCGCTCGCGACGGATGCGATTCGGGCGAATTTGCTGGAGCTTGCCGGCTACCGTACGCAGCTGCTCGAGTTCATCGATCTGGAGCACACGCCGAAAAATTTGCTGATCCGCGCGATCAAGGCCCGCGGCAAGCAGGACGTCGAAAATCTTCGCTCCGAATACGAGCGTTTTCGGGATTTTTTGTCCGTTTCTCCGTTTATGGACAGGAAAATTTAAGTAATACGACTAAAGTCTCATAAAAATAAGTAAAAAAGTCCTTGAAAATAAATAAAAAATATATAAAATGAAGCCTTTCGGTGGATATTCGGTTGTCGGAAAAAGCGGCGATATGGTAAAATCAAACATGCCTGCCGCATTTTTTTATTCAAGCCCCTTATATGAAAAGGTGAATGCCTTGGGAGTCCAATGGATTGATTTTATCCTTTTTCTGATGCTCTTTCTATTATTCGTCGGCGTGATTGCCATTAATAGAATTACGACGACGCATAAAGTGTATTTGGCTTTTCATTTTGTCATGATGCTGTGGCCGCTTGGGCAGTTCGCGGTTAAGCTGACGGATTTCCCGGGCGTTCAGCTGTTTTTTATCAACTTATCCTTCGTAGCCATGGGGATGCTTGGCCCCGGCTGGTTATTCTTCGTCTTCTTCCTCACGAGCAAGTCGGCCCAGTTGAAGGGCGGACGCATTCTGCTGTACATTACTCCCGCGGCGCTGTGTGTCGCGGCCGCGATGTGGAACCCGAAGAGGCTGTTCATGGCCCCGGTGGTCGACAGCTACACGGACCGGGACTACGGTCCTCTGTTTTGGCTGCTCGTGCTCGTCCAATTCGCCTATTTCTTCGTCGCTCTGCTGAATATGTTCCACGCTTTGAAGTCGGTAACGTCCGTAAACCAACGCAAGCAGCTTGCAACCGCTTTAATCGGGATGTTCGTGCTGACGGGACTCGGCCTGCTGGACGTGTTCGTCAACGTGCTTCTCGTAGAGTGGCTGCCGGTCGTGCCGGGCTTGCTCGCGCTGGGCATTCTGCTCTCCGATCTGTGCTTCGTTATCGCAATTTATCGCTTCGGCATGTTCGATATTTTGAGCATGGCGCAGCGGGATATTTTCGAGCATATGACGACCGGAGTCATCGTCGTGGACGAGAACGGCAAAGTGCTGGAAGTGAATCGGGGGGCTTCCCCTCTCGTGCAGGTGACGAAAGGCGAGACGTTCGAGATGGAGAAGTTTCTGGCTCCTCTGCAGGTGCAGGGGGAAGTCTACGAATTTCTGTACCGCTACAATCATCATCCCCAAGAGAAGCTGCAGATGGAGTTCTCGCTTCAGGATTCGTCGGGAAGACACGTATCGATCCAAATCTCTCCTGTCTTGGACAGCCGCAAAACGCTGCTGGGAAGGATCATTACTTTCCACGACGTCTCGGAGCTGCGCAAGCTGGTCGTGGAGATGAATCGCAAGAACGAGGCGCTGCACGAGCGCAATCTGGAACTGATCACGATCCAGGAAGAGCTGTTCCGCGTCAATCAGAAGCTGGAGCAGATGGCCGTTACCGACGGGTTGACCGGCTGCTTTAACCGGAGATATCTGATGCAGCAGCTGGAGCATGAAGTACTGCTGAACATGAGGTATCAAATTCCGTTCGCCATTTTCCTGTTCGATATCGACCATTTCAAGCAAATCAACGACAAATATGGTCACCTTGTCGGCGACGAGGTGCTGCGAAGCACGGCCGAGATCGTTCGTTCCATGCTGCGGAGAACGGATATTCTGGCGAGGTACGGGGGAGAAGAGTTCACCGTGTACCTGCCGCATACGAACCGGGAGCAAGCGGAACTGCTGGCGGAGAGAATCATGCTCGCCGTCGGGGAGAATCTGGTGGAAGCCGGGGCGGACAAGGTCGGCGTCACGATCAGCATGGGCGTGCTGTCCGAGTCCAGCGAGAACTTGAAGTTCAACGATCCGAAGGAATATTTGCGAGAGGTGTTCTCCAGCGCGGACTCGGCTCTGTACAGAGCCAAGAACGAGGGAAGAAACCGCGTCGTCATGGCTCGTTGACGGGCCGATGCTCGGTCTGATCCGCAAAAAAACATATGACGAAAAGTTGCCGAATATGGTACAATCATTCCATTAGAAGACGGATTTGGATAAAGGCAAACTTGCTGAAAAGCAAGGACGCAAAGCTACAGGGTCTAATGTCCCGCGGACGATGACAGCCTGGCTGCCGATAGTCCCTACATGGATGATTCAGGCGAAACGGGCTGCTCCCATAGAGGGGGTGCCTGTTTTTTTTCGTATAGAAGTCAAGCAGTCAGGAAGGTGGTTGGGCGGAGATGGCGCATACCGGAGACAACAGAGCCGCATTATCCGATCTGGACAAAGATTTGCTTCCCTTAAACGTGCTGTTGCACTGCCGGACCGTCGTGGAAGGGAAAAATTTCGTGACGACGGGCGTTATGACCCACGTGGAGGGAGAATTGTTCGAGGTCGAGCTTCCGGAATTCGAACAGTTCGAGCTCGGGGAAACGGTAAAGATGACCGTGTATTCGCCCGCGGGAATTCAATCGATGTCCTCGATCGTATTCGCCAAGTACGAAGGAGCGATCGCGCTTCTGCAGCCTCCCGAGCTGCAAAAGCGGTTCAAGGAAAGAAGGGAACATCCGCGGGTCGAGATCGAAGGGAAGGCCCAGATCGTCCGAGTGCTGGGCAGTTCCGGAGAGGAGCGGGAGATCGGCGATGCCGACGGCCTCACGATTCATGATATCAGCATATCCGGGATCAGTTTCTCGGGTCTGGACGCGCCGCATTTCGCGACGAAATCGAGGCTCAGGGCGACGATCGAGATCGGAATCTCGTTCGACTGCGAGCTGGAGATCGTGCGCCGAGAGCGGCAGGAGCACCTGATGCATTGCGGGGCCAAAATGCACGTTCTCGAGCCGGAGATGCTGCGTCCTCTGCGCGCGCTTATTTTGCGCCAGCAGGTGCAGAAGAACGCGAACGCGCGCCGCAGTCTGAGCAAGAAACGTTAAGGGAAAGCGGGATACGGGATATTCGAGGAAATCTGCGAATATGGACGAAGCGATGGGAGGGTGTCCGTTTAGCCGTTTGCGACTCCGGCATAGATTGGAGGTAAACGGCAAGAAGGGGGGATATCCTTAATGGCCATTCGCTATCCGAAGCCCCCGAAAAGGGATTCCAAGCGATCCAAAGTGTTGAAGACGAATACGGTTCCCGCTCAAATTGCGCGCACCGGCAACAGCGGCCAGACGTTTAGCCGGCTTACGGTCGTATGGGTGCAGAGCACCGGCGTTCCTTTCGACACGACGGGCTTTTTCGCCCGGTTATACCGCGGCAGCCAGCTGGTGGACACGGCCGATTTCGACCGGTACGGCGTCGTGCGTTTCAATAACATCCGTACGTTGACCAATGTCGCCTACACGCTGCGCGTCTATAACAACAACGGGGTTCTGTTCCGTACCCGCACGATTCCGGCGGGCGTGCAGACGTTCGCTATTATCGGCTGATCGGCATGGACAGCCGGGCCGAGGAAATGAAGAAGGGTTGGGCACAGCCGAAATCGGCGGCGCCCAACCCTTTTCTTTATCCGCCGAACGCTTCCCGGAAAGCTTTCGTCAGCTTCGTCCGATCGACGTTCCACAGCTCGGCAATGTCGCCGCTGACTTCCTCTTCCCACCAATCGGCCAGCTTTTTGCGATTGCTCTTGTTTTCCGAGATCCACATCAAGTTGCCGATCACCCGCTTGAAGTACAACTCCTCGGCTTCCCGGACGAGCGGGGCGGGGACGTGCTGCTTCAGCCTTTTGACGGTCCGGTACAGCTCGTTCGAGCACGCCCGGCGAATGCCGCGCGGCGTAGGCAGCGGGGAGGAGTGCTTCTCCTGGAACATTTTCATCGGGTACACCTGCCTCTCTTCCATACCCTATGCGGGAAAGAAAGAGGCGGTCACCGGGAGTTACTGAATAACGAGATAGCCGACCATTGGCCCTCCGGTTTTCGGATCTGCGTGCGTCTGGCAGACGATGGAGTAGATGCCGGCTTCCTTCGGCGTGAAGCTGACGACGGTCGTCTTGCCTTTGCTGATGTTGCCCTTGATGTCGAGGCCTTCGATGACGAACGGATGGGACTGGCCGTTGATGCCGGTAATCCGGAGCTCGACGGGGACGCCTTTTTTGGCGACGACCGTGCCCGGGTAGAACAGGTACGTTTCCAGCTTCTTGCCGTTGTCCCCTTGAGCCGTGAATTCGCCCGTCGTCAGATGCAGCACTTGCTTGGTCGCTTCGCCGCCCGCAGGAGCCAAGGCGGGTTTCGATTGCTGCCAGCCGATATAGGCGCCGGCCAGGATCACGACGGCCGCGATGACCGCGTACAGCTGGATTTTCTTACGGTTAAGAATGACGATTTTATTCATTCCGCTCTCTCCTCTTCAACTTTGTCCACCTAATCGAAGTCTATGCGTAGGCCCGTCCTCTCATGACAAGCCTGCAACGATTTTGCCCGAGCGCCGTATAACTGGAAGGAAGCCGCGAGCCTGTGCTAGAATGAAGACGGCTGACGGAGGGGCAGAAGGTCTCTATCAATGGGGAAGAAGGCAGGTTGTAAACGATGATGGATACGCTGCACGAATGGTTGTCGCAATTGTTGGCCTGGGTCGAGAGTTTAGGGTACTGGGGCATTATTATCGGATTGGCGATCGAGGTCATTCCGAGCGAAATCGTATTGGGGTATGCGGGATATCTCGTCTATCAGGACATTATCTCTTTCCCGGTTGCCGTTATTTGCGGGACGATCGGCGCCATTTTGCAGCAGTGGCTGCTCTATGCGATCGGTCGCTACGGGGGAAGGCCGTTTGTCGACAAGTTCGGCAAGTACTTGCACTTGAAGGCCAAGCATATCGACCTTGCGGAAAAATGGTTCGAGAAATACGGGCCGATGATCGTGTTTACGGGCCGTTTCGTACCGGTTATGCGCCAGGTTGTATCGATTCCCGCGGGGATGGCGCGCATGAACCTGTGGAAGTTCACTTGGCTCACGCTGCTCGCCTCTATTCCGTGGTCGATTCTGTTCGTATGGCTGGGGTCCTCTCTCGGCGAGAACTGGGAGAAGATCGACGAGAAGGCGGCTCCTTACGTTCAGCCGGTCATCCTGATCGCCATCGCGCTGCTGGTCGTCTTTTTCCTCGTCCAATATTTGCGCAAGAGAGGCAAAAGCATCTAAAATAAAGACAACACGGAATGAGAGAGGAGCTTGGACGAATGAGCCAGCTGATCGCCAGCAAATTACATAAGGGATTGTCTCCCGACCAATTTATCGAGGGAATGACGAAAAATCGGGAGACGTTCGAATCTTGGCTGAACCGGTTCGAATGGCATACGGAGGAGCTCGAGGAGTTTTACGATTCGCTGAACAACCGGGACGACTTGCGCTGCATGATTTTGGCCGCGGACTGGTGCGGAGACGTCGTGCGCAACGTGCCGGTCGTGTTCAAGGCGATGGAGAAGGCGGGCATCCCGACGGAAGTGCTGATCATGGAGGAAAACCTCGATTTGATGGACCAGCATCTGACGATGGGCGGGCGCGCCATTCCGGTCGTTCTGTTCATCGATACCGGCGGTCATCTGCTCGGCAAGTGGGGCGCCCGTCCGAAATACGTGCAAGAGGTCATGACCGCGTTCAAGACGGAAAACACCGATCGCGAAGCGCCGGACTACCAGGAGAAGCTTACCGAGGCGAGAAAGGAAATCGGACGCCGTTACGGGGAAGACAACGCGTATCAGAAAGTCATTTTGGAGGAAATCCGCGACGTTCTGTCCGGAGTGTGAGGACGCCGCACGATGCTGACTTTTCAAAGATTCGCGCTTGGAGCGCTGCAGACGAATGCTTACGTTGTCGTTAATGAAGACAGAACCCGCGCGGTGGTTATCGATCCCGGAACGGCGGACGGAGCGCTGATGCGCAAGCTGGATGGCCTGAAGGTCGAGGCGATTCTGCTGACGCACGCCCATTTCGACCATATCGGCGGAGTGGACCATCTGCGCAAGAAATACAACTGTCCTGTCTATCTGCATCCCGCCGAGCAGGATTGGCTGACCGACGCGGGGAAAAACGGCTCGGCGCGCTGGGCCGACGTCACTCCGCCGATCGCGACGGAGCCGGCCGAGCACGAGCTGGCCGACGGTCAGAAGCTGGAGCTGATCGGAACGACGTTCGAGGTGCGGCACACGCCGGGCCATTCTCCCGGAAGTGTCGGCTTCCTCGTCGGCGATCTGCTGTTCGCGGGAGATGCGCTGTTCCGGCGGTCCGTCGGGCGGACGGATCTGCCCGGAGGCAGCCAGGAGCAGCTATCCCGTTCGATCAGGGAGAAGCTGTATACGCTGCCTGATGATACGCTCGTCCTGCCGGGTCACGGACCGGAGACGACGATCGGGGAAGAGCGGCGCGAGAACCCGTACGTGCGCTAGGGCGTATATGCATACTCACCCTGGATGGGAAGTTTGTTAGAAATTGTTATAAAAGGTCTTTACAAGAGGGCCTGGGATTTGTTATATTGAGCCTAGTTAAGTGTAGCTAGTCTATATATAGAACGTGTACTTACGCTGCGAAGAACGCATGCGATGGAGGTAACCCCTCTATCCGTGCGTTCTTTTTTATTTTCCGAAGAAAGGGTGTTGGCATGAATAGGAGAAAACAAGCCGCAATCAGCTTGACCGCGGCGGTGCTGTCGGGAGTGCTCGTCTACGGCGTGTACTTGCTGCAGCTTAAGCAGATCGAGCTTCAGGAGATGACGGAAGTCGTCGTCCCGAAACAATTTGTCGCGACGGGCACTCGCCTGGAAGAGGCGCATCTGACGACGATGGCGATGCCGCGATCCGCGCTGTCTCCAGAGATGATGACCGACGTGTCGGAAGCGCTGGGGTTGGAGACATCTATGCCGCTCGGCGGCCGCGAGCCGCTGCTGCGCTGGAAGGTCGACAAGTATCGGCTGCTGCCCAAGGCCGGGCAGTCGACGTTCCAGATTCCGCGGGAGTACGTCAAGTCGATCTCCAGCGGCATACGGGCGGGCGATGAGGCCGTCGTGTACTTGTCGGGCTCGGAGGCCGAACCGCGCAGGCTGTTTCCCGAAGCCGTATCGGTCGCGGGGGTGAAGACCGCCGCGAATCTGGAAATCGACAATCCGAAAAACTCGAATCTGATGTCGATGGCCAGCGGCGACAAGGAAAGCATGTACGCTTCCCGGCGCGATGCCAACGGGACGATCGACGCGATCAATTTGAACTTGACGGAGGCGCAGTGGCTGGCGCTCGACGCCGCCTGCAAGGACGGAACGGTCAAGCTGGTCATCGCGTTCCAGGCGTCGTCGATTCGGGAGGAGGATCGCCCATGAGCGGCAGATTGGCGGCATTCGCGGGCTCGACGCCGAATATCGGCACGTCGCTGACGGCGTTCGGCACCGCTTATCGCATCGCGGCACTGACCGGCCGCAAGGTCGGCTTTCTCTGCCTGAACCTGAAGAGCGCCAAGACACACCTGTATCTGGGCGTCGACAAGCCGGACGTCACGCTGGACGGCGTTCGGCCGGAGCTCAGGGCGGGGACGCTGACCGGCGACAAGCTGAGTCGTTACGCCTTCCGACCGTCCAAGCCGGGCGGGCTGCACGTCCTGTTCGGCAACTTGTCGCGGGAGCAGGCGGAGTATTACGAGCCGGAGGACATGAGGCGGCTGCTGGCGGCGTCCCGCGAGGCGTTCGACCTGACGATCGCCGACGTCAGCGCCTATTGGGACAACGCGGCGACGATTTGCGCCATGCGCGAAGCGGACGAGCGTTTTCTCGTCACGACGGGCAGCCTCAGCCATTTTCAGGAGGATGTGCATCGATGGACCGGCCAAGTCGGTCCGCAATTCGGAATGAGCCCGGAGCAATTTCAACTGGTGCTGCTCCAGGGCAATCATCGATCGACAGGAGGAGGATTCGGAATGAAGGAAATTCGCAAAGAAACCGGATGCACGGAGTTTACCGAGCTGAAGCTGCTGGAGAGCGTGCATCTGCAACTGGACAGCGGCAGGCTCGACGAATGGCTGGCCTCGGAAGAGAAGCATGCCGCGGCTTTCGACGCGGTCGCGGAGCCGTTGATCGGCCGGCTGAACTGGTCGGACCGGCTGCAGAAGACGAACAGGCCTTGGATGCGCAGATTGCTCATGCACAGAAGGAGAAGAACGTGAGCGCGGAGCCGCAGACGAGGAGTCAGCGGTTCTCGCCCGCCGCCTACGCCGCCCAACTGCAGACCTCCAATTCGATCGCGGCGGCCGTGTCGCTCGACGACAGGGATTCTTCCGCAGGCTTGAACCGGTTGAGGGCATACACCGAGGAAGTGCGGCAGATGCTGTCGACGCCCAGAGGCTGGAGCGAGGAAGAGCGCAGGCAATACGCGGAGAAGCTGAACCGGGCGATTATCGGATTCCCGCAGGAGCGGGCGGAAATGCTGGCGATCATCTCCGACTGGATTATTCGCAAGCGGCTGCAGCATGTCCAGTTCGGCAGCCTGCCTTATCCGACGCTGGCGGAGGCGTTGTTCGCCGAGGTGATCGGGATGAACGTCCTGGAGCTGGTGCTTCGCGATCGCGAGGGACTGGAGGAGGTGCAAGTGGTCGGCACGCGCATCTTCGAGGTGCGGGACGGCCGGGCGACGGCTTCTCCTTACCGGTTTCAGGAAGTAAGCGAAGTAGAGAGAATCCAACAGAATCTGGTGCTGTTCAACAACGACAGAATCAACCCCCGCAAACGTTGGGCGGAAGTGCTGCTGCTCGACGGCTCCCGCGTCACGCTGACGGGCTTCGGCTTTACCGCCCAGCCTACGCTGACGATTCGGCTCTATACGGTGAAGAAGTTCAGCCTGGACACGCTGTGCCGCCCCGAATATCGCACGATGGACGAACGGGTCAAGGAGCTGCTGCTCGTTATCGTGCGAAGCCGCTTCAATATGGTCGTGATCGGAGCGACGAATACGGGCAAGACACACTTGATCAAGGCTCTGATCTCGGCCATGCCGGACGAGGAGCGGATCGTGACGATCGAAGGAAGGTTCGAGCTGATGCTGGGACGGGACTTCCCCGAGAAGAACGTCGTGGAATACGAGGCCGAGGAGGACGATCCGCTGCACGGTCCCCGTCAGGCGTTTAAGCTGGCGCTTAGGCAGTCTCCGCAGCGGATCTGCCACGCGGAGATTCGCGATGAGGACGCGAACATTTACGTTCGCGCCTGCACGCGAGGGCACGAGGGGAGCATTACGTCCGTCCATGCCAGCGGCCTGGAGGACGTGCCAGATACGATTACCGACATGTGCATGCTGGACGGTCGGGGAATGAACCCGATGACCATGACCCGAAGAATCGCCGAACACGTCACGCATATCGGATTCGAGATGAGAATGATCGGCGGCGTACGCAGGCTGGCCAGAGTCGGCGAGTTCGAATGGCGGGACGGGGAGGTCCAGGTTCGCGATCTCGTTCGCTATGAGGAAAGCGAAGATCGTTGGGTCTTCCCGGACTTCTTCTCTCCGAAGGCGCTTCGCAAAATTCAGAGAGCCGATCCCGAAGGCTATCGGCTGATCGCGGAAGGACGGCCGAGGGGGGAGGCGTCTTGTTAAAGCTAGCCGTCATTGGTCTTGCCGCTTTGTTATTTCTGCTCTTGGCGACCAGCGTATATTTCGGCTTGTCGGCTTGGTGGAGCGGCCAGTCGCGTAAGCGGAGATTGCGGGGAGGACACGGAGGAGGCAGAGGAAGCGAAGAGATGCTGCCGCCGCGCTGGAGTCGATGGAGCAAACCGCATCGCCACGTGTCCGACCTGCTGCTGGCGCTGGGTTGGCGAATGAAGCCGGCAGGGTTCGTCGTCTGCTCTCTGGGCATGGGGCTGCTCGGAATCGTGGTCGGGGCCGTCGTGTTCCAGTCTGTTCGCTCCGTGCTGACGCTGCTGTTCATGCTGAGCTGCACGCCTTATCTCGCCTTGAGAATGTCGCTGATGAACCGCCAGATGTCGACGCGCCTGGAATTTCTGCCTGCGGTCGAACTGTTCTACCAGAGCTATCTCGTTACCGGGTGCCGCCATATTCGGATCGCCCTGCAGAAGACGGTGGAGGAGCGCAGACTGCCTGGCGAGGTGCAGGCGGTATTCGACCAGCTATACCGCAACCTGTCGGTCAAAGGAGACGACGAAGGCAGCTTGCGCCGGTTCTCGCTGTCGTTCGGCAACATGTGGGCGGAATACTTCGGCAACATTCTGAAGATCGCCTTGGAGGAGGGCAATAACGTCTCGGACAATCTTCAGGAGTTGATCTCCGATATGCGCAAAGCCCAGCTCGCCAACCAGGTGGAAAGGCATCGGATGCTCGAAATCCGCTTGGCGAATTATACGCCGGTGCTGTTTCTCGGCATTTTCATGGGCGTGAACTTCAAGCTCAACCCGACGGGAAGCTACGAATACTACATTGTCGACGCCGGAGGGAGGGAGATGCTGCTTAACGCGGTGCTGCTGTTGTTCGGTTCGTTCATGATGGGGCTTTATCTGTCCAGAAGAAAGCTGTAAAAGGCAGTTCATGCACGGTGAGAAAAGGGGGAGGCGGGATGTCGGAGTTGATGAAGTCGCTGACGTTCGGATTAAGCTGGCTGCTGCAATTTTCGCTTGTGTTCGGCGGCATCTATGCGGCGGCCAGAGTTATTTTCGCGCCGCGGAATCGTTGGCGCATTCATCTGAAAGGTTGGCGCAAGCGCCGCGCTCCCCGCTGGTGGTACAAAGTTTGGCGGACGGACCGGGAGAGCGTCGCCTTGCAAGAGAGAAGGGTGCTGCTCCTGGGCTGCGGCATCCGGTATTCGCCGGAATCTTATCTGGCGCTGCGCCGCTGCTTGCTGACGACGTTTCCGGTTGTCGGGCTGGCGCTGTACGCGCTGCAGGCGAGCAGGGCGCTCCCCGCGCTTACGGCTTGGAACGCGATCTTCGCGCTTGCGATCGCGACGGTTCTCTTATCGCTCGATCGTTCGGCGCTGCACTCGATCCGCCGTCACCGGACGGACCGCATTCGCCGGGAGATCGTGGCCGTCATCAGCCAACTGTTGTACTACACAGGGTCCAGAATGCATCTTCACGGCAAGCTGATGAAATGCTTGTCCCTGACCCGCCACATCCGCAACGAGATGGGGCTGCTGCTGAACGAATGGTATCACGACGCGGATGCCGCCCTCAAACGGTTCAAGGAACGCCTTGGCACGGACGAGGCTTACGGCTTCGCGGAGAGCATCCGATCGCTCCGGCTGAACGAAAGCGACGAAATCTACGCCTTGATGAGAGAAATCGTACGAGACTATAAAGCGCAGATCGAGCTGTCCAGGCAGAGTCGTAAGGAAACGACTTCCTACTTGCTGTTCGTGCTCGCGGGGGTTCCCATTCTATACACGTTCCAAGTGTTTCTGTACCCGTGGGTGCAGGAAGCGGCCAAGCTGTTCGATGCGCTGAATCCATAGAAGGGAGGTACCGTTATGAGAAATATCCTGATCACGGTCATGATGCTGATCGTTGTCGCGCTTATGTTCAATTCGATTATCGCCCAGGACAATACGGGGACGAAAGCCCGGATCGAGACGCACGGGGACACGGCCAATACGACGCTCGGCAATATGCAGCCTTAACCCATGGCGGAATCGAAATCCGATAGTCGACTTTCGGAAAGGAGCTTCGAGATGAGACAGTTGCTCATGACGATGCTGTTGATTGTTACGGTCGTGCTGCTGTATACGTCGTTCGCGCAGGGAGAAAACGGAGCGAACGCGAAAATAACCGATTCCGGCAGCCGGATGGCGGATCGCCTGTCCCGTATCAGCCCATGAAACAGCTGCTCGTATTCGTGCTGTTCGCCGCTCTGTTTTGCTGGCTGATGTTTTCTCCGATCTACAAACATGTGCTCGTCATCCGTCAGGCGCTGCTGCAGCAGGAAGTCGATTATATGCTGGAGATCGGAGCGAGCGGCAGGTACGGCTATATCGACGGCTGGATGGTCGAGGAGTCTCGCGTACGGCTGGCGCAATACGGCTTTGCCCCGGCACAGCTGGAGTATGAGATCCATACCTCCTCGGGGGCGGACGGAGGCAACTCTGCGAACCCGCTGCCCAGAGGTACAGGTCTGCGTCTGCGCATCGCGTATCCGTACGAAAACCTGCTCGATATCGATCGGTTAATCGGTCTTTCCCCGCCATCGGAATACGCCGGCATATCCGGCAGGGGGATGAAGATGAGCGAGTACGTTCCCGATTGACCGGCGGGCGGAGCGGCTGCGGAAGGAGTGGGCACAGGGATGGCCAAGTTAATATTCAGCGTGCTGATGATCGTCTTTTGGTGGATGCTCCATGCGTTGCAGATCGATGAAGAGGCGGCTATGCGGGTCGTTCACGAAGCGAAGCGCGCGATCGACCGCGCGGCGCACGCCGCGGCCCAGCAGGTCGATCGCGAGAAGCTGGAGATGGGAATCGTATCAATCGATCCGAATGTCGCCGGGCAGACGGCTCTGTCGTATTTGAGCTACAACTTGTCATTGGATGCAGGGCTTGAGCCCCTCGCAGGGAGCTTTCTCCGAGATCCGGTCGAGGTGATCGCATTGGAGATTATTAATGAAGACTCCAGCTTTCCTTATACTTACCGCAACCCGCAATACGACTACGAGGTGACTCTGGACCGTCCCGGAGTCGTGCTGATCGCGCACGTCAAATATCCGCGATTGTTCGGCGTGCTGGCCCCGGTTGAATGGAATTTGAAGGGCGCGGCGGAGCTGGTGTTCTAGGAGCCAATATTCGGACGGGCCGTTAGCGGAGCTGCGCTTGCCGGGAGCGCGCGACCTCTCGATCGACGACCGATCGCATCTCGATTGACGGTCGATCCCATCTTTGCTCTAATGGAGGAGTGGAAGATGAATTCGATCACAAGGAGATGCGCACGATGAGTACGGTTCCGCCGAACGGAGAATGGTCCGATCGCGTCCATAGATTGCAGGTTAAGCTAGCAGCCGCCGGAATGGCGGGCTGCCTGGTCACGCAGAATGTCGGCATTTATTATTTTACCGGCTCGATGCAGGCTGGGTATGTTTTCATTCCGGCTGCCGGAGAGCCGACCTATTACGTAAGAAGAAGCCTGGTAAGGGCGCTCGAGGAGTCGAAGATCAGGACGACGGAGCTGTTGTCGTTCCGAACATTCGGCGAACAGCTTCGGGCGGATTATTCGCAGAGCTTCGCGGCTTCTGAAGACGGGCGGCTTCCCCTCTTCGGCTCGGATCTCGACGTGATGCCCGCCCAGCTCTACTTGAAGCTCGGGGAAGTTATCCCCGCGGCCCGCATCGTCGATTCGTCGGCGCTGCTCAGATCCGTCCGCAGCGTGAAATCCGCGTACGAGATCGGCCGCATCTCGAATGCCGCAGAGGTCGTCGCCGCCGCTCTGGACGAAGGCCTGGCGGAGCTGAAGCCGGGAATGACCGAGCTGGAGCTGATGGCCGTCATCGAACTCGGCATTCGCAGGAGAGGGCATATCGGCTTGCTGCGCATGCGCGGCTACAATCAGGAGATCATGACCGGCATCGTCTCCGCCGGCGAAGCCGCGGCCGAGCCGTCCTATTTCGACGGCCCGGCCGGAGGGCGCGGATTGTCGCCGGCTTCGCCGAAGAGCGTCAGCCTTCGCCCGATTGGTCGTGACGAACCGATCTTGCTCGACCTAGGCTGCTGCATCGACGGCTACGTGATCGACCAGACGCGCACGGCGGTCATCGGGACGCTGAAGCCGGAGCTGGCAGCGGCCTACCGGGTAGCGGAAGAGATTATTCGCGATGCGGAGCGGGCTCTTCGCCCCGGCACGACGCCCGAGCAGATCTACGTCCAAGCGCTCGAAACGGCGGATAAGGCGGGACTGGCCGGCCACTTCATGGGCTATGGCAAAGATCAGGTAAAGTTTCTCGGTCACGGCATCGGCCTGGAGATCGACGAGTGGCCGGTACTGGCCAGAGGCTTCCGCGATCCGCTCGAGCCGGGCATGACGCTGGCCGTAGAGCCCAAGTTTACGTTTCCCGGATTGGGCGTCGTCGGCATCGAGAACACGTATTTGATTACCGAGGAAGGCTATCGGGTGTTGACCGTATCTCCGGAAAAACTGTATGAGTTATAACCCTTTCGGAATGTAATGGGGCTCCTTCTTCATTGGTTCAACCTGTATAGATATCGGGAAACTGCCGGAAACCGCGAAGGTTTTCGGTTTTTTTATTTTACGTGAACGAACTTATCCTCTGGTTCGTATAAGCTGCGATAGACAAGAAATTCTACTACGATGGAACTTGAGGAGGCGGGAGCGAAACGATATGGTTCAATCGGGCAAAAACTCCCGCGCGGGACGGATAACCGATGCGGAGCTGGCAAATCTTCTGCGAGAGCATTACGCTTTCGTGTTTCACTATTTGCTGAAGATTACGATGGATCGCTCGATCGCCGAAGATATGACCCAGGAGACGATGATCAGAGCGATTGAAAAAATCGATCGGTACGACGGCAGCTCCAAATTTTCCACATGGCTCATTACGATCGGTACGAGGTTATTTCTAGACGTCGTTCGCAGAAAGAAGCGGGAAACCGCCATTTTGAAAGAAGAAAGCCGTATGTCCGCTTTTCAATGGGAAACGTCGTCCCGGGGCGCCGAATGGACGGAACTGATGGCGTGTCTGGAGAAGATGGGGCGGGAAGAAAGAATGCCGATTGTACTCAAACATTACTATGGATTCACTTATGAGGAAATCGGGGAGATGATGGTTCTTCCGGCCGGAACGGTTAAATCGAGGATTCATCATAGCATTCGAAAAATCAGAGAGGAGTGGGGAGACGATGACGCGACTCGATAGGGAAAACGAGGAGAAGTTGGAGCAGGCGCTCAAACAAGCGTGGGACGATCTTGAAGCGGCTTATCCGATTACTCCCGCCCATCCCGAAGTTTGGAACGTACTCGTAAGGGAGCAGCGAAAAAACGTCAGAAGGAAGTTATGGCGGGATCTGCTCGTTTTGTGGTCGGTCGCTCTTCCGTTCATTGCGGGAATGATGTTGCTAGGAAGGGGCTTTTCGGGATTTTTCGTTGTTTTCTGGTCGTTCCAGGTTCTCTCTGCCGGAATAGGCATTTTAGTGCTCCTAAGCGAGATAAGAAAGAGAAGGAACAAGGAGCCGACCGCTTATGAATGATTTGGCGCAAATGGAGTGGCTGTTGTGGCTGGGACTTGGAATACTGCTGCTCGCGCAGAGTACGGGATTGTTCCTGCATGCCAGGTCGCGGGGGAGGAAAGCTTGGTTTTGGGGGCTGTGGGGATTGACGAATTTTCCTTCACCGTTGTTAACCTATGCGTTATTGCAAGCTTGGAGCGCGCGGAAACGGAAACGGCAGACGAAATCGACGGAAAATTATCCTGAAGGAGAGAAGAGAGATGGATAAAGCCCAGCTTGTGCAAATTCTGATCCCGTTTGTCGTCATTCAAGCGATTCTAATGGTAACTGCATTTGTGTTCTTATTTCGCGCCCATACCGTCCGAGGGAACAAGTGGATGTGGGCCGCGATTATCGTTTTTATTAATATTTTGGGGCCGATTCTGTTTTTCGCTTTCGGCAGGAAGGATACATGATGAACAACATTCTGGTCGCTGAAAATCTGTCGCGAAGCTTCGGTCGAACTGAAGCGCTTAGAGAGGCCAGCTTCGCGATCGGAGAGAAACGTTGTATTGCGTTGCTAGGGCCCAACGGAGCCGGTAAAACGACGACTCTCTCCATTCTCGCAGGCCTGCTGGAGCTGTCGTCCGGCAAGCTTAAGGCAAGCGGTGAGCTGCCTGACGATCGCAGACGCTGGATGGGATTTCTGCCGCAGCACCCGGCTTTTTTCGGATGGATGACAGGGCGCGAGACGATGCTGACGGCCGGCCGGCTTTGCGGTTTGTCCGCAGCCGAAGCGGCTCGGCGAAGCGAAGAGCTTCTGGAGACAGCGGGGTTAAAGGATGCGGCTCATCGGCGCGTCGCGGGGTATTCCGGCGGTATGAAGCAAAGATTGGGTCTTGCGCAGGCGGTCATTCATAGTCCTCGTCTACTATTGCTGGACGAGCCCGTATCTGCGCTGGACCCGATCGGAAGGCGGGACGTGCTGGAGATGCTGGCCGACTGGAAACAGAAAATGACTGTCGTGCTGTCGACTCATGTGCTCCATGATGCCGAACAGATTTGCGACGAATTGATTTTGATGAACAAAGGACGAGTCGTCATGCAAGGAGGCATGGAGCAGCTTCGTCAAGATGCGGGGAAGCCGTTCTTAAGAATCGTCGCGGAACAGAGCGAGAACGCGAGCCGATGGATCGCCGGATTGCGAGATTTGCCCGAATCGGCGAGAGTCGATGAAGAAGGATGCCAATGCCGAATCGAGACGGACCATATGGATGCTTTGCGCGATAAGGTGCTCAGAAGCGCTTTGGATCAAGGGATAAAGCTGACAACGTTTGAAGTCGGGAGAAAATCGCTGGAGCATTGGTTCATGGAGGCGGTGCGATCATGAGGAAATACGGGGTACTACTTGCCAAAGAGGTGCGGGAGGCGCTGCGTACAGGCAAATTGATCTGGCTGCCGGCTGTGTTCGTCCTGCTAGGTCTTATTCAGCCGATCAGCGCCAAATTCATGCCGGACATTATCGCCGCCGCGGGCAATCTGCCAGAAGGCGCTGTGATTCAAATCCCGATTCCGAAGCCCGGAGAAGTGCTTGGGCAAGTATTAAGCCAATTCGGAATGATCGGGATGCTCGCGATCTGCTTGGCGTACATGGGGACGATATCCGGCGAGAAGAGGAACGGAACGGCTGCTTGGATTCTGGTGAAACCGGTCGCTCCATTGGCCTATGTGGCCTCCAAATGGACCGCATTGTGTTTGACCGTCGGTTTTTCTTTCGCATTGGGCTACGGCGCCGCCTGGTATTATACCGATCTGCTGATCGGGAGAGCGGACGCGGCAATGGTCGCCGTCTCGGGATTTCTTTATTATGCTTGGCTCGTATTCGTAGGGACAATGACGATCGCGGCCAGCGCCTGGATTCGTTCTCCGGCCGGAGCTGCGTTCTCCGCTTTCGGACTGGCACTCGTTCTGCAGCTTGTCCGAGGATTGTTCGAGAACAGGCTGATCTGGCTCCCGGCCGAATTGAACAGTGCTGCGATCACGGGATTATCGGCGGGTGAAAGTTCATCGTGGATGACTGCGGCTTTCGTGACGGCTATAGTTGTTTTGGCACTAATGACGTTTGCGGTTAAAGGGGCGAACGCAGCAAGGCCTTAGATTTTCTCCTCTCCGGAATGACAGTGTTTGCATAAGGTTATGCTTTTCTAGTAGGATAGTAGTATTCCGGGAGAGTAGGGGAGGGGAATCGGCATGCTGCAACTGGGGGAAAGAATCGTCATCGTGGATGACCGGTTTGAGCAGAATTTGCCTGTGGGCGAATACGGCTACATTATCGCCTATGATCGTAATAACGACAGCGCATTCGATTATATTATTCGCGTGCCTAAAGCCAATAGACAATTTTACGTGCCGGATTCGGATATCGAGTTGGAGCGAACGCTGCTTGAGCTGGAAGCCGACCGGATCGAGAAGGAAGCGTTGATCGACTTCGCCTTGGTAACCCACAACGAAGAATTGTTCAAGCGGATCATGAACGGCGATCAAGCGGACGAACAGCCGGCGGACGACTCTAGCAAGGAAGTGCTCAGCCGCGAGGAGTTCATACGCCAAGTGAACCTGAAGGCTTGGATCTGATCGGAAAACGCAAAAAGCATCGAACGTAACGGCTTCCGGGCCGCTCGCGTCCGATGCTTTTTTTTCGTTGAGGGCAACGCTCCGTCACGGCCCCGGGTAGTCGGCTCAACCGAAAGGAACCGGAGCTTTCACGGGAACCGGAGTCGCCCGACCGAACAAGAAGCCTTGGAACAGAGGTACGCCAGCTTGCTTCAAATACGCCCACTCTTCCGGACGCTCGATCCCTTCCGCGAGCACAACGCCGTGGAAACGCGCCGTCCGTTCCAGCAAACGGTCGATGTAACGCTGCTTATCGGAATCCTCGTCGCAGCGGCTCACCCATTTTCGGTCCATTTTTACGTAGTCCGGCTTAAGCCGATCGACGACGTCGAGCGTGGCGTAATCGGTCCCTACATCATCGAGAGCAAGCCGGACTCCTTCGCGCCGATAGATGTCAAACACGGCCGGCAGCCGGGGATCGTCCAGAGGTTCCGTCTCCATCACTTCGAAGACGCAGTCGCCAGGATCGGTTCCCGTCTCCTTGATCGCGTCGAACGTGCATCTTAAACAGGTTTCGGGCCGGTAGAGGGACGAAGGAAGGAAGTTGACGAACCTCTTCGTTCCTTGCGGGAGATGGGCCGCGCCCATTCGAATGGCGATCTGCCTGGCCGCCCGGTCGAGGAACGAATGCTGGCCGATTTTCCTCGCCGTCTCGTACAGCTCCGCCGGCCGGAAAGGCGCTTGCTCAGGCATCGGGCGCGTGAGGAATTCGTACCCCGCGACCGCCCCGTCGGGCCGGACGATCGGTTGGAGATACACGGTGAAGTGGCGATGCAAAATATAGTCGGGAACGCTGACGCCGCCGATCTCTCCGAACAACTCCGCAAGCGGTATCCAAGCGTCTTCGTCCGGCTCGTCTGCCGAAGAAGGATCGATATGCTCCGGAGCGAACTGGATTCTGCACCGAACCGAGCCGGCATCCGCGGCCGGGAGCTGCCGCTGGAGCTTGCTTATCAGACGCAGCAGTTGCCTCTGATCCGCATAGTTCATCTCCAGCGCTGACGATGGAGCGTTCTCCGGAGCTGCGAGCTCCGCGATTGCCCGCTGCAGCGAATCGCGCAGATCGGGGGCTTCGGCGGCGAATTCTACCGTTCCGGCATCCCTGAGCGGGGCGGATGAGAACGCCCGGTGATAGCGAGACATGGCGAATCCCCCTTTTCATTGAGTTCCCTTAGTTTGTCCGATATAATGAAAAGAATGAGCGGAAATGCGGAAATAAGGAGGGTTTCGACAAGATGAGCATTACGATCAAAGACGTCGAGCATGTCGCCAACCTGGCCCGTCTCGACCTGTCCGAAGCGGAGAAGGAGCAGTTCGCCGGACAACTCAACGCTATTCTTAAATATGCCGAGAAGCTGAATCAGCTGGATACGGACGGCATCGAGCCGACAAGCCACGTCCTGCCTCTCGCCAATGTGATGAGAGACGACGAAGTAAGGGATTCCTGGCCGGTAGAGAAAGTTCTTCGCAACGCTCCGGAAGAAGAGGAAGGCCAATTCAGGGTTCCCGCGGTTCTGGAATAAAGATTAGGAGGAGCAAAAGCATGTCGGTGTTCGACCTTAGACTGTCCGAATTACATAATCGTCTTCAAAATAAACAATTATCCGTAACCGAGCTCGTCGAGCATTCCTTTAAGCGGATTGCCGAGACGGACGGCGAGATCGGCGCGTTCTTGACCTTGAACGAAGAAGGCGCCCGGAAGGAAGCCCAAGCGCTGGACGCCCGGCTGTCGGAAAGCGGAGAACGCGGACTGCTGTTCGGAGTTCCCGCCGGCATCAAGGACAACATCGTTACGGAAAGCTTGCGCACGACGTGCGGCAGCAAATTTCTCGACAACCACGATCCGATCTACGACGCGACGGTCGTCTCGAAGCTGCGCTCGGCCCAATCCGTGACGATCGGCAAGCTGAACATGGACGAGTTCGCGATGGGCGGTTCCAACGAAAACTCCGCCTACCGCGCCGTTCGCAACCCTTGGAACCTGGAACGCGTTCCGGGCGGCTCCAGCGGCGGCTCGGCGGCTTCGGTCGCGGCCGGCCAAGTGTATTTCTCGCTGGGCTCCGATACCGGAGGTTCGATTCGCCAGCCTGCGGCTTATTGCGGCGTGGTTGGACTGAAGCCTACCTACGGCCTCGTATCGCGGTTCGGCCTCGTGGCATTCGCCTCCTCGCTGGATCAGATCGGACCGATTACGAAAAACGTGGAAGACTCCGCTTACGTCCTTCAAGCGATCGCCGGTCACGACCATCGCGATTCGACTTCGGCCAACGTCGATATTCCGGACTATCTGTCCGCGCTTACGGGCGACGTTAAGGGACTGCGCATCGGCGTGCCGAAGGAATATCTCGGCCAAGGCATCGATCCTCAAGTGAAGGAGCGCGTGCTGGAAGCGTTGAAGGTGTTCGAATCGCTTGGCGCCGTATGGGAAGAAATTTCGCTTCCGCATACCGAATACGCCGTGGCGACGTATTACTTGCTCGCTTCTTCGGAGGCATCTTCCAATCTGGCTCGCTTCGACGGCGTGCGCTACGGCGTGCGCGCCGACAATCCGGCCAATCTGCTGGACCTGTATCGCCGCTCGCGCAGCGAAGGCTTCGGTCCGGAAGTGAAAAGAAGAATCATGTTAGGTACCTATGCGCTGAGCTCGGGCTATTATGACGCTTATTACAAGAAGGCCCAGCAGGTACGCACCCTGATCAAGCGGGATTTCGACCAGGCGTTCGAGCAATACGATCTGATCATCGGGCCTACGGCGCCAACGACGGCGTTTAAGCTGGGCGAGCAGGTGAACGACCCGCTTACGATGTATTTGAACGATATTTGCACGATTCCCGTCAGCCTGGCGGGAGTGCCGGCGATCAGCGTTCCGTGCGGATTGGCCGAAGGGCTGCCGGTCGGATTGCAAATCATCGGCAAGCCGTTCGACGAGTCGACGGTTCTGCGCGCCGCGCACGCATTCGAAAGCCAAGCCGGATTCCGCGATCTGCGCCCGGCGCTGTCTTAGGAGGGTCTCCAACCATGTCTAAATACGAAACGGTCATCGGCCTCGAGGTACACGTCGAGCTGCACACGAAATCGAAAATTTTCTGCGGCTGCTCGACTTCCTTCGGAGCGCCGCCGAATACCCATACATGTCCGGTATGTCTAGGCCACCCCGGCGTACTTCCCGTGCTCAACCGTCAAGCGGTGGAGTACGCGATGAAGGCGGCGATGGCGATCAACTGCGAAGTCGCGGAATGGTGCAAGTTCGATCGTAAGAATTATTTTTACCCCGATTCGCCGAAAGCGTACCAGATCTCCCAATACGATCAGCCGATCGGACAGAACGGCTGGATCGACATCGAAGTGAACGGCAAGACGAAGCGGATCGGCATCACCCGTCTGCATCTTGAAGAAGACGCCGGCAAGCTGACGCACATCGACGGCGGGCTCGGTTCTCTTGTCGACTTGAACCGCGTCGGCACGCCGCTCGTGGAAATCGTCTCCGAACCGGATATCCGTTCGCCCGAAGAGGCGAAGGCTTATCTGGAGAAGCTGCGCGCGATTATGCAGTACTGCGACGTGTCCGACGTCAAGATGGAGGAGGGCAGCCTGCGCTGCGACGCCAACATCAGTATCCGTCCGTACGGGCAGGAGAAGTTCGGAACGCGCGCGGAGCTGAAAAACATGAACTCTTTCCGCGGCGTTCAGCGCGGCTTGGAATACGAGGAGCTGCGCCAAGCCGATATTCTCGACGGCGGCGGAGAAGTCGTGCAGGAGACGCGCCGCTGGGATGAAAACCAGGGCAAAACGTTCAGCATGCGCGGCAAGGAAGAGGCGCACGACTATCGTTACTTCCCGGACCCTGACCTCGTTCGCCTGCATATCGACGACGAGTGGAAGACGCGCGTGCGCGCTTCGATTCCCGAGCTGCCGGACGCACGTCAAGCGCGGTATATCGAGAAATACGGCTTGTCTTCTTACGACGCGGGCGTGCTGACCGCATCGATGAAGCTGGCGGATTTCTTCGAGGAGAGCCTCGAACATACGAGCGACGCCAAAGCGTCGGCCAACTGGATTATGGGCGACTTGCTCGGCTATTTGAACGCGAACAACCTGGAGCTGGACGCGGTCCAAATTACGGGCCAAGGCTTGGGCGAGATGATTCAACTGATCGAGAAAGGCACGATCAGCACGAAAATCGCCAAGACGGTGTTCAAGGGCATGCTGGAGACTGGGAAATCCCCGCAGAAGATCGTCGAGGAGCAAGGCCTGGTGCAGATCAGCGACGAAGGCGCCATTCTGGCGATCGTCGACTCGGTTATCGCGGCTAATCCTCAGTCGGTGGAAGATTTCCGCGGAGGCAAGGATAAGGCAATCGGCTTCCTCGTCGGGCAGATCATGAAGGAGACGAAGGGCAAAGCCAACCCGGGTCTCGTCAACAAGCTGCTGATGGACCAGCTGAAGGGCTGAGGAAATAGCGAATCAACGGCAACTCCCGCAACCCGCGGGATTGCCGTTGTGTCATTTTAAGAGAGAGACGAGGGGGAGCTTGTCCAGTTTATGAAAATCCAATCGTTGAACATTCGACTGCGGGAGACGGCCGAGGAAGTGTGGGCGTTGCAGCATCCCGCTTACAGAGTCGAGGCGGCGCTGATCGGCGTGGCCGATCTGCCGCCTCTGCGGGATACGATTCAGACGCTGCAGAATTGCGGAGAAATTTTCCTCGGATGCAGGAATGAGGAGGGCGAGCTGGTCGGCGCCGTATCGTACGAGACCGATGGTCCGGGACGTTTTACGATCTGCCGCGTCATGGTTCATCCCGATTTTATGCGCCAAGGGATCGGCGCGAAGCTGCTGGAAGCGGCGCTGACCGCGGAGCTCTCGTCGACCATTTGGAGCGTTACGGCGGAGATTCGCAATTTGCCCGCTCTCCGGCTTTACGAGAGATTCGGCTTCGAACGCGCGGAGACGTTCGAGCCGGTTCCGGAAATCACGATGGTTCGGCTCGTACGCCAGCCTGCATCGGGGAAGCGCTGACCGATCGGACCGACTCCGACTTAAGCCTAGGTTTACCCCCGTCCGAGTACCGTTGTTGGGCCCGACGAGGGCATGCTACAATGAGACAACAAGCCGGACGCACGGCAAGAGGACTTGCGAGAGATGCACATACCTTCTTCTCGCTGGAATGATACTGTCGGAGGGATAGGCCATGAAAGAATCGGACAATTGGAATCAAGAAGGAGGATTTCCGCCTCCTCCTAGCCCGGATGCGGCTAATGCGGGCGGAGCGGCGCAGCAACAACACTGGCCGCCTGGATACGGAGCGCCGGGTCCCTTTCCGGAACGGCTTCCGAAACCCCGGAGAAAGAAAAAGTGGGTCGCGGGATTGCTGGCTTTCTTCGTTCCGGGGATCGGGCATATGTACTTGGGGCTGATGGTCAAAGGCATCATTCTCATGATGCTGCTCTTCCTGGATATAACGGCCCTTATACAAGCCGCCGAAGGCAACAACACGCTCCCGGTCGTCCTGCTCTCGTTTCTGATCCCGATCATCTATTTTTACAGCCTGTTCGATGCGATTCAAAGCACGGATACCGTCAACGACCGCACCGCGGCCGGAGCGGCTCCTTACGGTTACCGCGCCGATTGGGGGCCTTCGCAGGCTCCGCCTCCGGGACCTTATCCGCAGCAGCCCGCTTGGGAGCAGGGGCCTCCTCCTGAGGCGACCGCCATGCCGCAGAAGTCGCCGCAATCGCAACCGGCGCGCAGTATACCGCCCGTAGGCATTCTGGTTGTGGCCGGAGCGGGAGTGCTGATGCTGCTGACGTCGGGAACGGGGTTGACGAACCGGCTGTTCAACTCTGCGGGCTCAGTGTTCGGGGCCGTCGTTCTGATCGGAGCGGGCATCGTTTTCTGGTTCTGGGAGAATCGGACGCAGAAGAGCAACAGGAACTGAATGGACTGGACTGGAGTTGCGGGGATGTTTCTTCCATTGACAACGACTGAACGCGAAACGTAGAATAAGTTATACGCGCGTCAGTACGCATAAGTTATACGAAAGGCTGTGAGAGCATGGAATCCAAGGTTGAGCATGCCGTGGACCAGCTCAAATCCGGCGGAATCCGGATGACCCCGCAACGATACGCTATACTGCATTACCTGATGGAATCGTATTCGCATCCGACGGCGGACGACATATTTCGGGCTCTTTCTCCGCAATATCCGAGTTTGAGCGTGGCTACCGTTTATAATAACTTGAAATTATTCGTGGATGCGGGACTTGTAAGGGAATTGACTTATGGGGACGATTCCAGCCGATTCGATGCCGATATGTCGGATCATTACCACGTTACTTGCACGAGCTGCGGGACGATCGTCGATATCGATCATCCGCCGGTTATGGAAGTGGAGCGGACTGCGGCCGCCATGACGGGGTTCAGCGTGCTGGGACACCGGCTGGAAATTTACGGGCTCTGCCCGACCTGCAAAGGTATGCATTCTTAAAACCGATGGCAAGACATGAAGCACGCGGGGCGAAATCTCGGCGTGCTTTTTATTTCGCCTGTGCGAATAGAACTCGGATATTTAGCAACCTGATAGGCGCTAGAATCGTACTTTTATCAGGACATGCTCATCATCCAGTCCAGCAGAAACGGAGTTGAACAGGAATTGAACAACGAGTTTGCACCCAGAGGGAGGCGTTCCGGTCGGCGTTACGGAAGGTGGCTGTTCATCATGCTGCTCTTCTTCGCGGCGGCGGGAGGCACGATCTGGTGGAAAATAGCCCACTCGGCCAACACGTCTTACGTCGTTCCGCCCTATGTCGCGCAACCGAATCCGATCATGTTCCGAGGGGAATGGACCGAGCAGCATGCCCGGGGCGACAAGGAAGGGCTGCTTATTCCGATTACGATCGCTTCGCGCCTGCTGGGCGACGGAGTCCGCTACGAGGAGAAGACGGAGAGCCTTATTTTAACGACCGGTACGAAGGTTATGCATTTCAAGACCGATGAGCTCGACGCGACGCTGAATCGTGAGCCGTTTACCCTTAGATTCGCGGCCAAGAAGCTGGACGACGTTCTGTACCTGCCCGTAGCTCCGCTGACCGAGCTGTTCGGCATTCAGGTGAAGATCGCGGAAACGTCCGGTATCGTCACTCTGTACGAGCCGGGAGAAGAAGTGCGTCATGCGAAGGTACCTGTCAAAAAGGAAAAAGGAATCAAGCTTCGGGAAGGTCCGGACAAATCCTATCCGATCGTCGAAGACTTGGCGGGAGGGACGGACGTTCGCATAATGGAGGAGACGGAAGAGGGCTGGTACAAAGTCCAATCCGCATCCGGCCATCTCGGTTATGTCGCCAAGAGTGGAGTCGAATTGGCCGAATCGGAGACGATTTCTTCCGAAATCGCCGACGAAGAGCCTTTCATCGCCTGGAAGTCGGAAGGTCGGAAAATTAATCTGACCTGGGAAGCCGTCTATTCGGCCAACCCGGATACGGCGAAAATCGGGGAGCTGCCCGGAGTCAACGTCGTCAGCCCGACATGGTTCGAGCTGGTGGATGGCGAAGGAAACATACGCAGCAATGCGGATGCTTCTTACGTGAAATGGGCGCATTCGAAAGGAATTCAAGTCTGGGGGCTGTTCAGCAACGCCTTCGAGCCGGATCGGACGCACGAAGCGCTGTCCAGCTACGAGTCGCGTCTGACGATGATCAAGCAGATGCTGGCGTATGCCAAAACGTTTAAGCTGCAAGGCGTAAACATCGATTTCGAGAACGTCTATACGAAGGACAAGGACAATCTCGTCCAGTTCGTGCGGGAGATGACGCCTCTGATGCACGAGCAAAACCTGGTCGTATCGATCGACGTGACGGGCAAATCGAACAGCGAGATGTGGTCGGCGTTCCTGGATCGGAAGAGATTGGGCGCCAGCGTCGATTTTATGATGCTGATGGCTTACGACGAGCATTGGGCGTCCAGCCCGGTCGCCGGTTCTGTGTCGTCGCTGCCGTGGACGGAAAACTCTCTGAGGCGAATTCTGGAAGAGGACGGCGTTCCGCCGAGCAAATTTATTTTGGGCGTCCCTCTCTATACCCGGATCTGGACCGAGGCTCCGAACGGCGAAGGCGGCGTCAAAGTATCGTCTAAAACGATGAGCATGAACGCGGTCAACAAGCTGATCGAGGAGAAGAAGCTTAAGCCGGTTTTCTCGGAGGAAACGGGACAGCATTACGTGGAGTTCAAAGAAGGGGAAGCGGTCAAGAAAATTTGGATAGAAGACGCGACTTCCATGAAAGCCAGAGCGGAGCTGGTCGGGAAGTACGATCTGGCCGGAGTCGCTTCGTGGCGGCGCGGCTTCGAGACCGCCGATATTTGGGACGTATTGGACGAGACGCTGCAGAAGTAATCATACTAAAATCATAAAAGGCGCAAGTCTCCTTTGTATCGGAGAAGCTTGCGCCTTTTTTTCTTCGTTGTCAGGTCTGGGATTGCAAAGGGACTTCCTTGCTTGTCTCCGCGGGTTTCTCCGTCGCTTGCTCCGGGTCCCAGGTCAAGATCGTATGGCAGTACATGCAGCGGTCCGTCGTGCCGAGCACTTTCGTACGTTTGCCGCATTCCGGGCATTCCAGCACGGGGGCGCTCGTAGACAACATACCGATATAGAAGTACATGCCCATGCTGATGAAACAACTGATGATGCCGAGCACCATGAAGACGGCGGCGATGATTTTGCCGACTTCGCCGAACATCAGAATGCCGCTTGTCCCGAAGACCATGACGCCCATTCCGACGAATACGAGCAACAATGCCCACGTCCGCATTGTCGATATTTTGCTGGCTTTCCATTTCATGTTGTGATCCTCCGTCTTTTAATGAAGCTTGGCCCCGATTCCGGCATGTTATGATATCCCGCTTGCGCAGGTAAGCAGGAAACAGGGCTTGTGTTGTAGAACTACACCATACTCGCAATTTTATTATAGCTCACATCGCCCGGCCAAACCACCTCGGAGGACGTCGCGATGCGGGCTACAATGCTGAACAGAGGTGTGATAACGTGGCGCAAGCGAACATGAAGGGATTCGACATCGAGAGGTTGGCGGAAGAAGAGGACGCGGTAAGTCTTCTGTTGATTGCCAATCCGTTCTCTCATCAACCGAGATTGGACGGTCTGGACCGTCTCGTTCTGATTGTGAAAGACGACGAGGTTGCCGACAAGGAGATCGAGCATTGGATGTGGGACGATGCGCGGGTCCAGGTTCGGAGGGTTTCGCGCGAGCAGTTGGAGAGCTGGATCGTGGGCAGCTCCAACCGAGGCAGCGCCTATTGGCTCATGCACGGGGAAATCCTGGCCGACCGCGACGGTTATTTGGCCGACTTGCGCAGCCGCCTCCTGGACTGGTCTCCTCTTATCAGAGAGCAGAAGCTGCTGAGCGAATTTTCCCGATTCGTCAGAGGGTGTTTGCAAGCGAAGCAGGATCTCAAAGACGGACAGGTTTTGGATGCGTACTCCAATGTGCTCGCGTGCCTTCATTATTGGGCGCATATCGCGTTGGTCGAAGAGGGAATGCATCCCGAGTCGACGGTATGGGAGCAAATGCGCAAAGTTAATCCGGGCATTTACAAGCTGTTCGAAGAATTGACGACAAGCTCGGAGACGCTGGAGCAGCGCGTTCAGCTCGTTCTGCTTGCCTGCGAATTTTCCATCATGAACAAAATGGAGACATGCTGCGCGCTGTTGATCCGGCTGATTGCGAGCCGTCGCGAGGCGTGGACGCCTGCCGAGCTGATGCGGCATCCCGATCTGGCGGGGCTGTCCCTGGAGTTGTCCGTGCTGCTCTACAAGCTGGTGAACCGGGGCTGTATCCGGGAGATTGCCAAGCCTGCCTCATCGCTCGGAAACGGCATTCTTGAGCTGAAATATACGTCCGCGTGAGCCGTCATAAAGATAAATCATAAAATGTCGAAAAAACCGTTGACTTGTCCATCCGACCTGTGATAAATTATATCTCGCCGCTGAAAAAGCACTACGATGCGGACGCGGTGAGAATAAAGAAATGCAAACAAAGTTAAAAATAATGCTTGCATTGAAGATTCAAACTGTGGTATATTATAAAGGTCGCTGTTAACGCGGTGACGAAATGAAGAAACACCGATTGTTCTTTGAAAACTGAACATTGAGCGTAAGAAACAAACATCGTCGAAAGACGGTAACCAGCAATAAAGTAATGAGCGAATCAACTTTCATGGAGAGTTTGATCCTGGCTCAGGACGAACGCTGGCGGCGTGCCTAATACATGCAAGTCGAGCGGAGTGATTCAGGAGCTTGCTTCTGAATCACTTAGCGGCGGACGGGTGAGTAACACGTAGGCAACCTGCCCTCAAGATCGGGATAACATTCGGAAACGAATGCTAAGACCGGATAGACAAGTTGATCGCATGGTCGATTTGGGAAACACGGAGCAATCTGTGGCTTGGGGATGGGCCT
>Ga0206118_100268_pt1 | contig 35598 bp, 28 predicted proteins | sample 3A20Ametagenome_FD_177999 | JGI IMG/M metagenome (GOLD analysis project Ga0206118, IMG submission 177999) | Enriched microbial communities from leaf-cutter ant dump, University of Wisconsin, Madison, United States - 3A20A | ecosystem: Environmental > Terrestrial > Nest > Insects nest > Nest dump... | reverse complement strand
CGGGCGGCAGGATTTCGTCCTGCCGCTCAACCCGATGTTAAGCGTTGTTCCCCTAGGATTTTTCCCGAAGTGAACATGCCGGGGCACCAGTCAGATGCGTTTTCAGGATCAAGCGCCGAACCGCAATTACCTGAACAAGGAAGAATCCTTCATGTACGATCGGGAGAAGAGCTTCCCGATGGAGGATACCTGCAACGAGGCCCGCATCGAGTTCACCGAGAGCGGCGGCCTCGTCAACCTCGTCTCCCGGCGCGGCATCATCGTCAAGCTTTCGCGCAGCGGCGCCGTCATCACCATGACGACGAAGTTCCAGCTGCCGCGCAATTTCTACCTCGACATCGTCAGCGCCCGCATCCCGATGATCGGCTGCCTGACGCAGCGCGTCTATCCGAACGACGTCGTCGAGGCCCGTTTCCTGCGCCTGCTTTCCGACAAGGATATTCAGCGTATCTTCGTCTACTCGACGCACCGCAACCACCAGGGCCGGACGCTGGATATCTATAGCTGAGGCGAGGGGGCCGGCAGGCCGGATGAGGGGCGGAACGCCCCGTCACCTCATGCAAACAGCACGCTCGCTCCATGGTCGGCCGGGCCCGCGATGGCGCGGAACGGGGCGAAGAGCTCGCGGCCCATGCCGAATTCGTTGCCGGACAGATCGGCGGGCGCCTGCGGGCGGGCGGAGAACTCCGCTTCGTCCACCAGCACCTCGATCGTGCCGGCCGCCGCATCGAGCCGGATCATGTCGCCCTCGCGGATGCGGCCGATCGGGCCGCCGTCGACCGCTTCGGGGGTGACGTGGATGGCGGCGGGGACCTTGCCGGAAGCACCGGACATGCGCCCGTCGGTCAGGAGCGCCACCTTCTGGCCGCGGTCCTGAAGGATGCCGAGCACGGTGGTCAGCTTGTGCAGCTCCGGCATGCCGTTCGCCTTCGGGCCCTGGAAGCGCACGACGGCGATGAAGTCGCCCGTCAGTTCGCCGGCCTTGAAGGCCGCGTTGAGGTCGAGCTGGTCGTGGAAGACCTTGGCCGGCGCCTCGATGACATGGCGCTCCGGCTTGACGGCGGAAATCTTGATCACCGCCTTGCCGATATTGCCCGTCAGCATCTTCAAGCCTCCGGTCGGCTGGAAGGGTGCCTCGATATTGGCGAGGATCTTCGGGTCGTGGCTGTATTTCGGTGCCGGCTCGCGCTCGACGCCGCCGGCAGGCCCCAGCTTCGGCTCGATCGTGTAGGCCTTCAGGCCCTGGCCGTAGACCGTGCGCACGTCGTCGTGCAGCAGGCCGCCCTGCAGCAGTTCCTTGATGAGGAAGCCCATGCCGCCGGCCGCATGGAAATGGTTCACGTCGGCAAGGCCGTTCGGATAGACGCGGGCCAGCAGCGGCACGATGTCCGAAAGGTCGGAAATGTCCTTCCACGTCAGCACGATGCCGGCGGCGCGCGCCATGGCGAGGAGGTGCAGCGTGTGGTTGGTCGAGCCGCCCGTGGCGTGCAGGCCGACGACGCCGTTGACGATGGAGCGCTCGTCGATCATCTCGCCGGCGGGCGTGAACTCGTTGCCCTGCGCGGTGATGGCGAGCGCGCGCTTTGCCGCTTCCTTCGTCAGCGCGTCGCGCAGCGGCGTGCCGGGATTGATGAAGGAGGCGCCCGGCATGTGGAAGCCCATGATCTCCATCAGCATCTGGTTGGAATTGGCGGTGCCGTAGAAGGTGCAGGTGCCGGGGCCGTGATAGGACTTGGATTCGGCCTCCAGCAGCTCGTCGCGCCCGACCTTGCCCTCGGCATAGAGCTGGCGCACGCGGGCCTTCTCGTCGTTCGGCAGGCCCGAGGTCATGGGCCCGGCGGGAACGAAGACGGCCGGCAGGTGGCCGAAGGTCAGCGCCGCGATGGCAAGGCCCGGCACGATCTTGTCGCAGACGCCGAGATAGACGACCGAATCGAACATGTTGTGCGACAGGCCGACGCTGGCCGCCATGGCGATGAGGTCGCGCGAGAAGAGCGACAGTTCCATGCCCGGCTGGCCCTGGGTGACGCCGTCGCACATGGCTGGCACGCCGCCGGCGACCTGCGCCACGCCGCCCGCTTCCCGCGCGGCCTCGCGGATCAGCGCCGGATAGGTCTCGAACGGCTGGTGGGCCGAAAGCATGTCGTTATAGGCGGTGATGATGCCGAGATTGGGGACGCGGTCGCCGGCGAGCGCGTCCTTCTCGGCGGGGGAACAGACGGCAAAGCCGTGCGCGAGGTTGCCGCAGGACAGCACCGAGCGGTGTACGCCCTTGGCGGCGGCGGCGCGCACCCGGTCGAGATAGGGTTCGCGCAATGGCTTGGAGCGTTCGGCGATGCGGGCGGTAATGGCTTCGATGCGTTTGTCGGCGGACATGGGAGCGATCCTGACTTCTCGATTGCATTTTCGCACGGGCTGACGCGCGGGAAAGCTGCGCCGTCCGCTGGTGGTGGCGTGATACGCCGGATGGGCCGGGCAAAGCCGGCCGGGCGTCTCAGGGCGCCCAGTAAATGTCGAGCGGCGTTGCCGCGCGCCGCAGGATGGCGCGGATCGGCATGTCGGCCTCCGGCCCGTCCTTCTCGGCCGCGGCAAGGACGTCCTTCTTGCCCTGGCCCTCGATATGCAGCACCAGAAGGCGCGCATCCTGAAGGCTGGCGAAGGTGAAGGTGAGGCGGGTTTCGCCCGCGCCCTCCGCCTCCATGGTGATCACGCCGCGCGGCGTTTCGGGCGAGATCGCCTCTGCAAGGCGGCTGCCGCCGGGGAAGAAGGAGGCTGTGTGGCCGTCCGCTCCCATGCCGAGGATGGCGACGTCGAGGGGGGGGGCGAGCGCCGCGGCATCGGCCGTCGCGATCCTCGCGGCCGCCTCGGCGCTTTCCGCCGCGCGGTAGAGCGGCAGGAAGGACGCGGCCTTCGCCTTGTCCCGAAGCAGGTTCTCTGCAACAAGCAGGTGGTTCGAGCGCGGATTGTCGGCCGGCACGAAGCGCTCGTCGACGAGCGTGACCGTCACCCGGCTCCAGTCGATGTCGCGGGTGGACAGCGCCTTGAAGAAGGCCTTGGGCGTCGAGCCGCCGGAAACGGCGAGGGTCGCCCTGCCGCGCGCGGCGATGCCAGCGGCAAGCGCTGCGGAAACGGCATCCGCCAGTCCTTCGGCAAGGGCCGCCCCGTCCGCAAATTCGTGCAGTCTCGCGCTCATCGCCGCTCCTTACGTTTCGTGCCAGGTCCGGCCGTCGCGCTCGATGAGGGCGATGGCCTGGCTCGGGCCCCAGGTGCCGGCCGTGTAGCCCTGTACCTGCTGGCCGGTGGCTTCCCAGGCTTTCAGGATCGGATCGACCCAATGCCACGCGGCCTCGACCTCGTCGCGGCGCATGAAGAGCGTCTGGTTGTTGCGGATGACGTCGAGCAGCAGGCGCTCGTAGGCATCGGCGTTGCGCGCCTCGAAGGCGGCCGCGAAGCTCATGTCGAGCGAGACGTTGCGAAGACGCATGCCGCCCGGGCCGGGGTCCTTGATCATCAGCGACTGCTTGACGCCTTCGTCCGGCTGCAGACGGATGATGAGCTGGTTCTGCTCGATGCGGCCGGCGGAGGGATCGAAGATCGAATGCGGGATCGGCTTGAAGGTGATGACGATCTCCGACATGCGCGCGGCAAGCCGCTTGCCCGTGCGGATGTAGAAGGGAACGCCCGCCCAGCGCCAGTTGCCGATCTCGGCCTTGATGGCGACGAAGGTTTCGGTGTTGGAAACGCCGCCTTCCAGCTCTTCGAGATAGCCCTTGACCGGGCCGCCCGCCGAGGCGCCGGCGCGGTACTGGCCGCGCACGGTCAGGCGCTCGGCATTGTACTGGTCGACGGGCTTCAGCGCGCGCAGCACCTTCAGCTTCTCGTCGCGCACGGCCTCGGCGTCCATGGAGGAGGGCACCTCCATGGCGACGAGGCAGAGCAGCTGGAGAATGTGGTTCTGCACCATGTCGCGCAGCGCGCCGGCCTTGTCGTAGTAGCCGGCGCGGCTTTCGAGGCCGACGGATTCGGCGACCGTGATCTGCACATGGTCGATATGGGCGGAGTTCCATAGCGGCTCGTAGAGCGCGTTGGCAAAGCGCAGCGCCATCAGGTTCTGCACCGTCTCCTTGCCGAGATAGTGGTCGATGCGGAAGATCTGGTCTTCATGGAAGACCTTGCCGATGGTGTTGTTCAGTTCGTTGGCCGAGGCGAGGTCGCGGCCGATCGGCTTTTCCACGACGATGCGGGTCTGCTTGGTGATCAGCTTGTGGTCGCGGATCTTTTCCGAGATGTCGCCGAAGATGGCGGGCGCGACGGCGAGATAGAAGGCGCGCACGCGGTCCTTGCCCTCGTCGAGAAGGGCCTTCAGCTTGTCCCAGCCCTGTTCGGACTTGGCGTCGACCGCCACATAGAACAGCCGGTCGCAGAAGGTCTTGACCTCGGCCTCGTCGAATTCGCCGGGCTTGAGGTGCTCCTTCAGCGCGTCGACGGCGAACTTGCGGTATTCCGCGTCCGTATAGGCGGTGCGCGAGGCGCCGATGATGCGTGTCGGGTCCGTCAGCTGGCCGGCGAGCTGCCGGTGGTAGAGAGCCGGAAGGAGCTTGCGTTCCGCAAGGTCGCCGGTTCCGCCGAAGACGACATAGTCGAAGGGTTCAACGGGAATGATCTGGCTGCTCATCGGATATCTCGATCTCGTTCTGTTGCCGGGTGTTATAATCTAATCGATTTAAAAACGCCAGAGTGCAACGCAACAAAATCGGTGTTTCCGACTCGATCAGAGCTTGTCGCGTAGCGCGTACCACGTCATGGCGAGGAACAGAAGCGGCGAGCGGAACCTTGGGCCGCCGGGGAAGGCCGGGATTTTCAGGGCCTTCATCAGGTCGAGTTCTGCGCTGCCGCCGGTCACGCCCTCGGCATAGAGCTTGCCGCAATAGTTCGACAGCATGACGCCGTGGCCGGAATAGCCGCCGATCGAGGTGATGCCGGGCATGACCTCGCGCACATAGGGCTTGCGCGGCATGGTGATGCCGACCGAGCCGCCCCAGGCATGGGTCAGCTCGATGCCCTTCAGTTCCGGGTAGACCTCCTCGATCTGCCGGCGGATGGGCGGCGTCATGTCGTCGAGGTTTTCCGAATAAGCCTCGCGACCGCCGAAGAGCAGCCGCCCGTCGCGCGTCTTGCGGAAGTAGCGCACGACGAAGCGCGTATCGGCGATGGCCTCGCCGCCGGGAATGACCGACGGGAACCTGTCGAGCGGCACCGTCGCGCCGATGAACGAGCGGATCGGCATGACATGCGCCGCCGTCTTCGGCTCCAGGTTGCCGATATAGGCATTGCAGGCGATCAGCGCCCTGTCCGCGCGGATCGTGCCCTTCGCCGTGGTGATCACCGCCTTGCCGCCCGTCCGCTCGATCTTGAGCGCCGGGGTCTTCTCATGCAGGTGCGCGCCCGCCTCCTCTGCGGCCCGGGCGATGCCGACGATGAGCTTCATCGGGTGGATATGGCCGGTGCCGGTGTCGCGGATGCCGAAGAAGAAGCGCTTCGAGCCGACGCGCTCCTCCGTCTCCGCCCGGTTCATGAAGTGCATGTGCGGATAGCCGAAGCGGGTGGCGGCGATCTCGACGTGGTCGCGGAATTCCTTCTCGTAGCTCGCCTTGTGGCTGACATTGAGCTGGCCCGGCATATAGTCGATGTCGAGGTTCTGCGCTGCCGCGAAATCGTGGATGTGGCGCTTGGCATTCTCGGCAAGGTCGAACAGCGCCTTGGCGCGCTCGAAGCCGAGTTCGGCCTCCAGCACCTCGGCTTCGGCGCGCTGGCCGGTGCCGAGCTGGCCGCCGTTGCGGCCCGAAGCGCCGTCGCCGAAGCGATGCGCCTCGATGAGGACGACATGGACCCCCTTCCTCGCGAGGTTGTAGGCGGCCTGCAGGCCGGTGAAGCCGCCGCCGACAATGGCGACGTCGGCATCGACGGATCCGTCGAGCGGGGCATATTCGGGGCGTTCGCCGACACTCGCCTCATACCAGGAGATGCCGGGGGAAATCGGGCTTTGCCAGGCCATTCTACATACTCGTCTTCAAGAGGATGCGGCGGCGCGCCGGGGCGCCGGCCGCTCTCAGGCTCGATCTCGACAGGCGGTCCCGCTCACACGTTGAGCAGCAGGAACTCGCGCTCCCACGGGCTGATCACCTGCATGAAGGTCTCGAACTCGCCGCGCTTGACGCCGGCATAAAGGCCGATGAACTCCGCGCTCAGCACCTCGGCCAGCGCGGAATCGGATTCGAGCAGCGACACGGCTTCCAGAAGGCCGCGCGGCAGCTCGATCGATCCCTCGTTGGCGGTGTCCTCCGTCGGTGCCGTCGGCTCGATCGCGTTCATGATGCCGAGGAGGCCGCAGCCGAGCGAGGCGGCCAGCGCGAGATACGGATTGGCATCCGAGCCCGGCAGGCGGTTCTCGATGCGCCGTGCGGCGGCGTCCGACACCGGCACGCGGAAGGCCGTCGTGCGGTTGTCGTAGCCCCAGGCATTGTTCACGGGCGCCGACATGTCCGGCGTCAGGCGCCGGTAGGAATTCACGTAGGGCGCCATCATCACCAGCGTCTTCGGCACATAGGCCTGCATGCCGCCGATGAAGTGGAAGAATTCCTTCGAGGCCGAGCCGTCCGGATTAGAGAAGACGTTCTTGCCCGTCTCGATCTCCACCACCGACTGGTGGATATGCATGGCCGAGCCTGCCTGTCCCTGCATGGGCTTGGCCATGAAGGTGGCGTAGATGCCGTGCTTCAGCGCCGCCTCGCGGATCGTGCGCTTGAACAGGAACACCTGGTCGGCAAGCTCGATCGGGTCGCCGTGGCGAAGGTTGATCTCGAGCTGCGCCGGCCCCTCCTCGTGGATCAGGGTGTCGATCTCCAGCCCCTGCTTTTCGGAGAAGTGGTAGATGTCGTCGATCAGCTCGTCGAACTCGTTGATGCCGGCGATGGAATAGCCCTGTCCGCCCTGGATGGAGCGGCCGGAGCGGCCCTTCGGCGGATGCAGCGGATAGTCCGGGTCGTCGTTCATCGCCACGAGGTAGAATTCGATCTCGGGCGCGACGACCGGCTTCCAGCCGCGGTCGCGATAGAGCTGCACGACATTCTTGAGCACGTTGCGCGGCGTATAGGGCACGCTCTCGCCGGTCGAGCCGACGATGTCGCAGATGACCTGCGCGGTCGGGTCGGTTTCCCACGGCACGACGGAGAGCGTGGAGAGGTCCGGCAGCAGCTTCAGGTCGCTGTCGCGCGGCTCGTAGCGGAAATTGCCGGTCTCTTCGGGATAGTCGCCGGAGATCGTGTGGCGGTAGAGGGCGGACGGCAGGGCGAGCGACGTGTTCGACGTGAACTTCGACGACGGCATCATCTTGCCGCGCGGCACGCCGGCAAGGTCGGGCGTGATGCATTCGATGTCCTCGATGCCGCGGGCGCGAAGCCAGTCTGCGGCATCCTTCCAGGTCTTGACCCCGCGCGGCACGCTGATGGCGGGAGGGATTTTGGTCGAGCGTGCGGCTTTCTCTATGGTGGGGGCAACGACTTTCTTTTTGGACGGCATGACACACCGGGTTTGGTTGACGATGGGCCATCATAGCCGGAGTTCGGTCCTTGGCTAGCTCCCCCCGGGGGGTAGAAAACGCGATTTTTCAGGAATTTGTGCGCCAGGCGCCGGTTGACTTTCCTTCCCGATGGCCGAAAGGAAGGCGGCAAACGGGGATCGGATACGTGGCGGAACGGCGGGACGTCGTCATCATCGGGGCAGGCGCGGCGGGCATGATGTGCGCGATCGCGGCAGGCCGGCGCGGGCGCCGCGTGCTCGTCCTCGACCATGCCCGCGCGCCCGGCGAGAAGATCCGCATTTCCGGCGGCGGGCGCTGCAACTTCACCAATATCCACGCCGGGCCGAAGAACTTCCTCTCGGCCAATCCGCATTTCGCCAAGTCCGCGCTCGCCCGCTACACACCGCGCGATTTCCTCGACCTCGTCGAGCGCCACCGCATTCCCTGGCACGAGAAGACGCTGGGCCAGCTCTTCTGCGACAATTCGGCGAAGGATATCATCGCCATGCTGCTCGCCGAGATGACGGCGGCAGGCGCGGAATTGCGCCTTTCGACGCCCATCGCTTCCGTCGAGCATGACGGCGATGCCTTCCGCGTCGTCACGGAGAACGGCGCGGTGGAGGCGGCCTCGCTGGTGATCGCCACCGGCGGCAAGTCGATCCCCAAGATGGGCGCGACCGGCTTTGCCTATCGCGTTGCCGAGCAATTCTCCCTGCCGGTGACGGAAACCCGCGCGGGCCTCGTGCCGCTGATGCTCGACCCGGCGACGCTTGCCGCCCATGAGGGCCTGCCGGGCGTTTCCGTGGACGTCGTCGCCCGCCATGGCAGGACGGAGTTCCGCGAGGCGGCACTCTTCACCCATCGTGGCCTCAGCGGCCCAGCCATCCTGCAGATATCGTCCTACTGGCGCGAGGGCGAGGAGATCGCCCTTCATATTTGCCCGGAGGTCGATTTTGCCGCCGTCATCGCCGCCGCCCGCAAGGCGAACGGCCGGCAGGCCGTGCAGACGGTGCTTGCCGACCACATGCCGAAGAAGCTGGCGCAGCTCCTCGTCGCCGAGCTCGGCATCGACGGGCCGCTTGCCGAGCTTGCGGGCCGGCGCGTCGAGGCGCTCGTGCAGAAGCTCAGCGACTGGCGTTTCCGCCCGCCGGGTTCGGAAGGCTACCGGACGGCGGAAGTCACGCTCGGCGGCGTCGATACGGCCGCGCTCGATTCCCGCAGCATGGCGGCAAAAGCGGTGCCGGGCCTTTATTTCATCGGCGAGGCGGTGGACGTGACGGGCTGGCTCGGCGGCTACAATTTCCAATGGGCCTGGGCTTCCGGCCATGCGGCCGGCGAGGACGCCTGAAAGGGCCGGTCCCGTCTTTACCGTCCTTTAAGGCCTGCGGGCGGATGCTCGCGCAATGTCGGCATTTCCGCCGCGGGCGGAGACACATGATGTAGGCCGGCTGACCGGATCACCGGGTTGCCCCGATCGTGTAGGGAGTATCGCCGCATGCCTGCAAACTGCCGTCCCGCCCGTGCCGTCGCCATTGCCGCCGCCGCGGAGAACCGTCGCCGCCTTATCGCCCTTGCTGTCAATTGCACGCTGGCCGCGAGCCTTCTCGCGCTGCTCGCCGTTCTGGCGCTCTGAGGCGTTTCCATTGTCATAAATCGGTTTAAGCGGTGAGGGAATTTTAAAGATTGCCGCCGATGATCCGCCGATAGGGTTCCGGATGCCGCGCCTCCATGAGGGTTGACGACGCGGCCGGCAATGATTGCTCCCCCGGATACGCGGCATTGCAGCCGCATGATGTCGGTAATCCGGCGTCCGCATCCTGGGGAGGCCCGCAAAGGGCAGGGGTGGAGAGCGCCGACAACGGATAGTCCATCATGTTCATCGACAGGATTCTCGCGCGCTTCAAGATCCAGACCAAGGTTCTGGTGTTCATCCTGCCCTTCGTGCTCAGTATCTGTGCCGTGGGCTTCACCGGGCTCTATGCCTCCGGCCTCCTGCAGGGCCGCATGGAGATTTCCAACAGCGTCCTCCAGTCGCTCAACGGCTTCAAGGACGTCTATGCGGGCATGAACCGCTTCCTGCAAAGCACGAGCGAGGAAAGCCGCGATGCCGTGCACGGCCAGTTGAAGGCACAGGTCGCCGTCCTCCAATCCACGATGGACGGCCTTGCGCCCGACGCCGACAAGTCCAAGCTGATGGACGCGCAGACCCAGACCAAGGGCATCGAGGCCCGCATGGACGGGCTCTGGTCGCTCTACGTCAACGAGACCAGCCTGCATGAGACGATGGGCAAGACCCTGACGGCCCTCGGCGCCGAGCAGGTCAAGGTCCTCGACGAGGCGACGAAGCTCCAGCGCGAGGTGCGGCAGAACGAGAACTCCGCCAAGAGCATGCTGCGCGAGGCCGAGCGCCTGACCAATGCCAGCAAGTTCTTCTCCGAGCTTCTCACCGATTTCAGCCGCGGCGCGACGCCGGAAGACCAGCTGAAGGTCGCCAAGGAACGCTATCCCCTCATCTCGAAGACCGAGCGCTCCATCACGTCGATCCTGCCGAAGAGCCAGAAGGTCATTTCCGTCACCATCCGCAACACGATCGACGAGATGGGCGGCTTCCTGTCCTCCACCGATCCGGCTTCCGTCACCGTGCCGGAAATCGCCCGCCGGGTGAACCGCTTCCGCCAGGTCGCCATTCAGCTCCAGAGCGCGGCCGCACAGAAGATGCGCGACGCTACCCGCCTCTTCAGCGAACTCGACGAGCCGATCATCAAGTCCGAGGCGATCCTCGGCTCCACGCGCAAGCTGGTGTCCTCCATCGACGAGATCAAGGTCGCCGCCGCGCGCTTCCTCGGCCAGACGTCGGCGGAGAACCGCACCAAGCTGCTCGGCCACGTCTCCATGCTCGGCATCGACATGAACGGCCTGCGCGGCAGCGCCAGCGGCCTGCCGTTCTTCGACAAGCTGGACGACACGCTGAAGCCGATGCTGGAGCGGATCACCGCCGACAGCGCCTCGCTGGTGGAGATCAGCACCCAGCGCGCCGCCGATTTCGAGGCCGCCGGCCAGTCGATCGACACGATCTGGAACCTTCTCAGCCAGTTCGCCGAGGAGCAGAAGACGAGCGCCGGCAGCGAGCGCGAAAAGGCCAACCAGGTCTCGGTGCTCGCCACCGTCGCCGGTGCCGTCATCGCCATCCTCGCCGGCATCGCCCTCGTGCTGACGCTGAAGGGCCCGATCGGCCAGATCACCAACGCCATGCGCCGTCTGGCCGATGGCTTCCTCGATACCGGGATTTCCGGCGAAGGCCGTGCCGACGAAATCGGCGACATGGCCCGCGCGCTCGGCGTCTTCAAGGAGAACGCGCTCTCGAAGATCCGCATCGAGGAGGAAAGCGAGCATCAGCGTGCCGCCGCCGAGGCCGAACGCGCCCGCAACGATGCGGAAAAGCAGAGCCTCGACCAGCAGATCGACTTCGCCGTCAATGCGCTTGCCGCCGGCCTCGGCCGTCTTGCGCAAGGCGACCTGTCGCGCCAGATCGACACGCCCTTCACCGGCCGCCTCGAGCAGCTCCGCCAGGACTTCAACGTCTCGCTCGTGCGTCTTCAGGATACGATGGGCCAGATCCGCACCAACGCGCTGTCGATCCAGCGCAGCGGCTCGGAAATGCTGCAATCGGCCGATGCGCTCTCCAAGCGCACCGAATCGCAGGCCTCCTCGCTGGAGGAGACGGCCGCCGCGGTCGAGGAGATCACCGCGACCGTGCGCTCCTCCGCCGAGCGGGCGCATGAAGCGAACCTCGTCGTCGGCACGACCAAGCGCAGCGCCGACAGTTCTGCCCAGGTCGTCAACAACGCGATCGCCGCCATGGGCCGCATCGAGGGCGCCTCGCGCCAGATCGAGCAGATCATCGAGGTGATCGACGACATCGCCTTCCAGACGAACCTTCTCGCGCTCAATGCCGGCATCGAGGCCGCCCGTGCGGGCGAGGCAGGCAAGGGCTTTGCCGTCGTCGCGCAGGAAGTGCGTGAGCTTGCCCAGCGCTCGGCCGATGCCGCCCGCGAGATCAAGGGCCTCATCGAGAAGTCGACGAGCGAGGTCAATGCCGGCTCGCATCTCGTGCAGGAGACGGGCTCGGTGCTCGCCTCCATCAGCCAGCAGATCGTCACCGTCAGCCAGCATGTGGACATGATGGCGACGGCAAGCCGCGACCAGGCGGCGGCGCTCCAGGAGGTCAACGGCTCCGTCAACCAGATGGACCAGATGACCCAGCAGAACGCCTCGATGGTCGACCTGACGACGGCCGCCAGCCGCAAGCTGGCGGGCGATGCCGACACGCTGATGATGCTGGTCGAGCAGTTCCGCCTGGAGGCGGACGAACAGACGGCCTACCGCGCGGCCTGAAAGACGGCTTCAAGCTGAAGAGACGCCCGGCAGTAATGCCGGGCTTTTTTCATTTTTGCGCGCGGAGGGCGCCGAGCAAGCGGCGGAGCCGGACGGCGAGCGACGGCTCGCGGGGGAGATGGTCGAATTCCCGCCGGCAGCGGCGGCGGTTCTTCTGCGAGAGCTCGAAGAGCATGGCAAGGCCGAACATGTCCTGCATGTCTGTCTCCTTCATGGGCGCGGCAAGCCGTGGCGCGGTGCGCGCAACGGCGGGAGCCGGCATCGGGCGCTTGGGTTTACAGGGGAAGATTATCGTTCAAATCCGGGTTCACGAACGGTAGAATCCGGCCTATGTTTTTCATTGATGAAAGACATGTCATGGGAAAGCTACCGCATCTTCCTGGAAGTCGCCCGCCATGGTGGGCTCACCGGCGCCGCCGAGGCGTCCGGGCTTAGCCCTGCGACCGTCGGGCGGCGCGTGCTGGGCCTTGAGGAGGCCGTCGGCCGGCCGCTCTTCCTGCGCAGCCAGACGGGCTACCGGCTGACGGCGGAGGGACAGGCGCTGTTCGACCGGCTGCTCGGCATGGAGGCCATAGCGCGCGGCGTCGAGAGTTGGCGGCAGGAAGGGCGGGGGACGACCACCGTGCGTCTGATGGCCGGCACCTGGGTCACCTGGCTCGTCTGCGAGAACATCGCGGCCATCTGCACGGAGCGCGACACGTTCCGGCTCGACCTCTCGGTCTCCGAACGCCGGGCGACGCTCGCCCATCGTGAGGTGGATGTCGGTGTGCGGGCGGTCGAGCCGACGGAACCCGGCCTCATCGCCCGCCCCGCCGGCGAGGTGGCCTATGCGGCCTACCGGCGCCGGAATGCCGGCGAGGCGCTCGCCGGCCGCTGGCTCGCGGTATCATCGGAAGATGCGATCTCGGCCTATCTGCGCTGGCCGCACGAGCAGGCGGCGGGCGCGATCGCCGTCACGGTCACACGCCCGCGCTCGCTGCTCGACCTGGCGTGCGCCGGGGCGGGGCAGGCCGTGCTGCCCTGCTTTGTCGGCGATCTCGATCCGGGGCTGGAGCGGGCGGGCGAGGAGATCCCTGCGCTACGCCACCGCCAATGGATCGTCGCTAACGGCGAGGACCGGCACCGGCGCGATATCCGCACGGTCTGCGACAGGCTGTTTCGGCTGTTGAAAAGCCATGCCGACCTCTTTGCCGGCAGGCGGCCGAGCCGGACGTGAAAATCCCCGGCGCAGGGAACGCCGGGGATTTCCTTTGACTGGAGGCTGGCCTGTCAGCCGCGACCCTGCGTTACGATCACGGGGATCAGCAGGTCGCCCCAGTTGCCCTCTCCGCCGTGGTGGCGGGCGGAGCGGACGAGCTCGACCGAGACGCCGGCCTCCACCGCCTTCATGACGGACTGGTTGAGGCGATGCAGGTCGTTGGCGACCATGCGGATCATGGCCTGCTGGTCGGGGGTCATGGCGGAAGCCTGTTCTTCCGCCCGTTCCTTAACGCGGGTCTGGACTGTCATGGCATTTCTCCTCTTTTGAGCGGGGTTCTTGAACGGTGACGGGTCGGGTTATTCGGCGGCCGGGCGGAACTGTTCGTGCTCGGTCGATTCATGCATGGCGGTGGTCGAGGACCGGCCGCCGGTAATGGCCATGGAGACGGCGTCGAAATAGCCGGTGCCGACTTCGCGCTGGTGCTTGGTCGCGGTGTAGCCGTTGGCTTCCGAGGCGAACTCGGCTTCCTGCAGCTCCGAATAGGCGGCCATCTGGCGGTCCTTGTAGCCGCGGGCCAGCTCGAACATGCCGTGGTTCAACTGGTGGAAGCCGGCGAGCGTGATGAACTGGAACTTGTAACCCATGGCGCCCAGCTCCCGCTGGAACTTCGCGATGGTCGCGTCGTCGAGGTTCTTCTTCCAGTTGAACGAGGGCGAGCAATTGTAGGCGAGCAGCTTGCCGGGATGGGCCTTCTGCACCGCTTCGGCGAACCTGCGCGCCTGTTCGAGGTCCGGTTTGCCGGTCTCCATCCAGATGAGGTCGCAATGCGGCGCATAGGCGATGGCGCGGGCAATGCAGGGCTCGATGCCGTTCCGGACCTGGTAGAAGCCTTCGACCGTGCGGCCCCTGTCCCTGTCGACGAAGGGCTGGTCGCGCTCGTCGATGTCGGAGGTGAGGAGCTTGGCGGCCTCGGCATCGGTGCGGGCGACGATCAGCGTCGGCACGCCCATGACGTCGGCGGCAAGGCGCGCGGCGTCGAGGTTGCGGATATGGGCGGCGGTCGGGATGAGGACCTTGCCGCCGAGATGGCCGCACTTCTTTTCAGAGGCGAGCTGGTCCTCGAAGTGAACGCCGGCCGCGCCCGCCTCGATGAAGGCCTTCATGATCTCGAAGGCGTTGAGCGGGCCGCCGAAGCCGGCTTCCGCATCGGCGACGATGGGCGCGAACCAGGTGTCGACCGAAAGGCCGTCGCCTTCCGCCGTCTCGATCTGGTCGGCGCGCTGGAGCGTGCGGTTGATGCGCTTGGCAAGCTCCGGCGCGGCGTTCGCCGGATAGAGCGACTGGTCGGGATACATGGCGGAGGCCGTGTTGGCGTCGGCGGCGACCTGCCAGCCGGAGAGGTAGATCGCCTTCAGGCCGGCGCGGACCATCTGCATGGCCTGGTTGCCCGAGAGCGCGCCGAGCGCGTTGACGAAGTCCTCCTCGTGGATCAGCTTCCACAGCCGGTTCGCCCCGTTCTCGGCCAGCGTATGGCGGATCTGGACCGAGCCGCGCAGCCTTTCGACGGTCTCGGCCGTGTAGGGCCGCTCGATACCGTCGAAACGGCCCTTCGGTGCGCTGGGAACGAGGTTGTAAAAATCGGTCATGATATCCTCCGCTGCGATGTCTCGGGATCGGGACAGGTGCATTTCGCTGCCCGATTTCATGTGACAGTATTTACATCGCAGCGCACAATAACGCGACGGAAAACCGGAAAATCAGCAGGATAATCGGGTAACGATGTCTTGCCTTTGACAAATCGCCTCTGTAAAAAAGTAAATTCTGTAAATTTCACAGGCGCACGGATGCGGTAAAGGATTTGACAGATGGCGGAGAACAAGATCTTTGCCGGCCCGAAGGTCCGGCGCATCCGCAATGCGCTCGGCCTCACCCAGACGGCAATGGCCGAGGGCCTGTCGATCTCGCCGTCCTATCTCAACCTCATCGAGCGGAACCAGCGTCCGCTGACGGTGCAGCTCCTCCTGCGCCTCGCCTCCGTCTACAAGGTCGATCTCGACGAGTTGCAGGGCGAGAGCGCCTGCCATGCGCGCCAGCTCCGCGAGGTCTTCGCCGATCCGCTGCTTGCCGGGGAATTGCCGGGCGACCATGAGCTGGTGGAGCTGTCCGATGCCGCGCCCAACGTGGCGAGCGGCATCGTCAAGCTCTATCGCGCCTATCGCGAGCAGGCCGCGCGCCTCACCGACCTTGCCGATCTCCTCGCCCGCGAAGGCCATGCCACGATGCTGTCGGGTGCGCTGCTGCCGATGGACGAGGTGCGCGACAGGCTGGAGGGCCGCCCGAACTATTTCGGCGGCATCGACGAGGCGGCGGAGCGGTTCCACGCCGCGCTCTCGCCCGGCGACGAGCTTGCCGGCGCGCTGAAGGCCTGGCTGCGCAAGGAGCACGGCGTCGTGGTGCGCCTGCTGCCGGTCCACACGATGCCGACCCTGCGCCGCCGGTTCGATCGCCATTCCATGCGTCTCTTCCTGTCGGAGCGCCTCTCGCCCTTCGACCAGTTGCGCGAGATCGCCATGGAGACGGTGCAGCTCGCCCTCCAGGACGAGATTTTCGCCGAACTCGACCGCCTTGCTTTTTCGACGGCGGAGGCGAAGCGCATCGCCCGCTTCGAGCTGGCGCGCTATGCCGCGCACGCGCTGATGATGCCCTACGAGGCGTTCCATGCGGCCGCGCAGCGGGCGCGCTACGATATCGACGTGCTGCGCGCGCGCTTCGGCGTTTCCTACGAGCAGGCGGCGAACCGCCTCACCATGCTCCAGCGGCCGGGCAGGGCGGGCGTGCCCTTCTTCATGCTGGAGACGGACAATGCCGGCAACCGCTTCCGCCGGGCCGGCGCGCAGGGCTTTCCGCAGGCGCGCTTCGGCGGCGGCTGTCCGAAGCTCGACATCCATGCCGCCTTCTCCCAGCCGGGCCAGATCCTCGTCGACCGCGTGGAGATGCCGGACGGTGCGGCGTTCCTGACGGTCTCGCGCACGCTGGAAGGCCCGCAGGGCGCCTTTGCCGAGCGGGTGCGCCGCACGGCGCTGCTGATCGGCTGCGACGCGGCCCATGCCGAGGAGACGGTCTATGGCGAGGCGGTGCGCCGCGAGGGGACGGTGGCGGTGGGCACGGCCTGCCGGCTCTGCGAGCGGCAGGGCTGCCTTGCCAGAGCCGAGCCGCCGGTCACGCGCCCGCTCGGGCTCGACGAAATGGTCGCCGGCCTCAGCCTTTTCGACTTCCAGTGAATTTCCGCTTGCTTTCCGGCAAGGATAGGGTTTCAAATATGATAGGAATGGGAACAATGTGATATCAAAATTCACCTGACGTTGCGTCGAATGCCGCTTGTCGCCTCTTGAAAAAACTCCATAATCGGCGACTGTTCTTCATGGCGACGTATAGGCCCGCGAGAAAAACTGGGAGATAAATCAATGATAAAACGTACTCTTTTGGCGACTGCCGCCTTTTGTGCATTGCTGGGTGCCGGCGCGGCCTTTGCGGAAGACAAGGTCGTGAACGTCTACAACTGGTCGGACTATATCGACTCGTCGATCATCGACGATTTCACCAAGGAAACCGGCATCAAGGTCGTCTACGACGTCTACGATTCCAACGAAATCCTGGAAACGAAGCTGCTTGCAGGCGGCACGGGCTACGACGTCGTCGTGCCGACGAACACCTTCCTTCAGCGCCAGATCGCCGCGGGCGTCTACCAGAAGCTCGACAAGTCCAAGCTGCCGAACCTCAAGAACATGTGGGACATGATCTCCACGCGCATGGAGCCGTTCGACCCGGGCAACGAATATTCGATCAACTACATGTGGGGCACGATCGGCATCGGCTACAACAAGGCCAAGATCAAGGAAGCCCTCGGTACGGACAAGATCGACAGCTGGAGCGCGCTGCTCGACCCGGCCAATGCCGAGAAGCTGAAGGATTGCGGCATCAACATGCTGGATTCGCCGACCGACATCATTCCGGTCGTGCTCGCCTATCTCGGCCTCAATCCCGACAGCCATGAGCCGGACGACATCGCCAAGGCGGAGGAAGCGCTCCTGAAGGTGCGGCCCTTCGTGCGCAAGTTCCACTCCTCCGAATTCATCAACGGCCTTGCCAACGGCGATATCTGCATCGCGATCGGCTGGTCGGGCGACATCTTCCAGGCGCGCGACCGTGCCGAGGAGGCCAACAATGGCGTCGAGCTCGGCTATTCCATCCCGAAGGAAGGCACGCAGATGTGGTTCGACCAGATGGCGATCCCCGCCGACGCGCCGCATGTCGAGGAGGCTCACGCGTTCCTCAACTACATCATGCGTCCCGAGGTCATCGCCAAGTCGACGGAATACGTCCATTACGCCAACGGCAACAAGGCCTCGCAGGCCCTCCTGCCGCCGGATATCATCAACGACCCGACGATCTATCCGGATGACGCGACGCTGGAGAAGCTCTTCACCAACACGACGCTGGATGCCAAGACGCAGCGCCTGTTCACCCGGACCTGGACCAGGGTTGTGACCGGCCAGTAAAGCGGCCAGAAGGAATTGCCCGGAACAGCCTTCCGGGCAATTTCATTTCGACTGACTGCCAGGATCGTAAAGTTTGGGGACAGGCCATGAAATCTCTCGGCAATATCCGTCGTTCCTTCGCGCCGTGGACGGATCCGGATGCGAAACCGTTCATCAGCTTCCGCAACGTCACGAAGAAGTTCGGCGATTTCATTGCCGTCGACGACCTGACCCTCAACATCTACCACCGCGAATTCTTTGCCCTGCTCGGCGCGTCGGGCTGCGGCAAGTCAACGCTGCTGCGCATGCTGGCCGGTTTCGAGCGGCCGACCTCCGGTGAGATCATCCTCGACGGCCAGGACATTGCCGGCATCCCGCCCTACAAGCGGCCGGTCAACATGATGTTCCAGTCCTACGCGCTCTTCCCGCACATGAGCGTGGAGAGCAATATCGGCTTCGGCCTTCGCCAGGACGGCATGCCCAAGGCCGAGATCGCCGCGCGCGTCGCCCAGATGCTCAAGCTCGTCAAGTTGGAGCAGTTCGCCAAGCGCAAGCCGCACCAGCTTTCCGGCGGCCAGCGCCAGCGCGTGGCGCTCGCCCGCTCGCTCGCCAAGCGCCCCAAGGTGCTGCTGCTCGACGAACCGCTCGGCGCGCTCGACAAGAAGCTGCGCGAGGAAACCCAGTTCGAGCTGATGGACCTCCAACAGGAACTCGGCCTCACCTTCGTCGTCGTCACCCACGACCAGGAGGAGGCGATGACCATGGCCGACCGCATCGCGGTCATGAGCCACGGCAAGGTCATCCAGGTGGCGACCCCCGCGGAAATCTACGAGGCGCCGAATTCGCGCTTCGTCGCGGACTTCATCGGCGACGTCAACATCCTCGACGGCAAGGTCTCGGCCAGCGGCAACGGCCGCATCGAGCTTGCCACGAACGAGGGCTTCACCGTGCGCACCGCCGTGGCGAACGCGCCGGCGACGGGCAGCGCCGCGGGCTTCGCCATCCGCCCGGAAAAGCTCAAGGTGACGCGCGCCGCCCCGGCGGACGCCTCCGTCAACGCGGCGCAGGGCGAAATCTGGGATATCGGCTATCTCGGCGACATGACGGTCTTCCACGTCAAGCTCGACAGCGGGAAGGTGGTGAAAGCCTCCATGCTCAACGCCCAGCGCGAGGTGGAGGATCCCGTGGCCTACGACGAGAAGGTCTGGGTCTCCTTCGGCGAGACGGCCGGCGTCGTGTTGAAGGATTGAGCGCATGAACAAGCTCGGCTCCGCCATCTTCAGCCGCCTTGTCATCATCATTCCCTATGCGTGGCTGCTGTTCTTCTTCCTCATTCCCTTCTTCATCGTCTTCCGCATCTCGCTCTCGACGACCGCCATCGCCCAGCCGCCCTATACGCCGGTCTTCGCGCTGTCGGACGGCCTTTCCGGCCTGTGGGCGAAGATCGGGCAGTTCCATTTCGACAATTTCGTCTGGCTGACCGAGGATGCGCTCTATTTCAACGCCTATCTGTCGAGCGTGTGGATCGCCGCGCTTTCGACGCTCATCACGCTGCTGATCGGCTATCCGATCGCCTATGGCATGGCGCAGGCGCCGCGCTCGCTGCGCCCGACGCTGCTGATGCTCGTCATCCTGCCGTTCTGGACGAGCTTCCTCATCCGCGTCTACGCCTGGATCGCCATCCTGAAGCCGGAAGGGCTGCTCAACCAGTTCCTCATCGGCATCGGCGTCATCCACGATCCGCTGATCATCATGAACACCAACTGGGCGATCTACATCGGCATCGTCTATTCCTACCTGCCCTTCATGGTGCTGCCGCTCTATTCGGCGCTGGAAAAGATGGACAACACGCTGATCGAGGCGGCGCAGGATCTCGGCTGCCCGCAGATCACAGCCTTCTGGAAGGTGACGTTCCCGCTGTCCATTCCCGGCATCGTCGCGGGCTGCATGCTCGTCTTCATTCCGGCGGTCGGCGAATTCGTCATTCCCGATCTTCTCGGCGGGTCGCAGACGCTGATGATCGGCAAGACTTTGTGGACCGAGTTCAACGCCAACCGCGACTGGCCGGTCTCCGCCGCCGTCGCCACCATCCTGCTCCTCATCCTGGTCGTGCCCATCGTGTTCTTCCAGAATGCGCAGGCCAAGGCCGAAGAGCAGGGGAGGTAAGTCCATGAACAGCTGGTCCCGTTTCAACATCGTCTCGGTCGTCCTCGGCTTCACCTTCCTCTACCTGCCGATCGTCCTGCTCGTCATCTTCTCCTTCAACGAGTCCAAGCTCGTGACGGTCTGGGCGGGCTTCTCGTTCAAATGGTACGTCTCGCTCTTCCATAACCAGGGCCTGATGGATGCCGCCTGGGTGACGGTCCGCGTGGGGTTGCTCGCCGCGAGCATCGCCACCGTCCTCGGCACCATGGCGGCGCTCGCGCTGACGCGCTACACGCGTTTCCGCGGCCGGCTGCTCTTTTCCGGCATGGTCTATGCGCCGCTTGTCATGCCGGAGGTCATCACCGGCCTCTCGCTGCTCCTGCTCTTCGTCGCCATCGGCTTCGACCGCGGCTTCTGGACGGTGACGCTGGCGCATATCACCTTCTCGATGTGCTTCGTGACGGTGGTGGTGCAGTCGCGCCTGCTCTCCTTCGACCGCTCCATCGAGGAAGCGGCGCTGGACCTCGGGGCAACGCCGGTCAGAACCTTCTTCGAGGTGACGCTGCCGGTCATCGCGCCGGCCGTGCTCTCGGGCTGGATGCTGGCGCTGACGCTCTCGCTGGACGACCTCGTCATCGCCAGCTTCACCTCAGGCCCCGGCGCCACCACGCTGCCGATGAAGATCTACAGCCAGGTGCGCCTCGGCGTGACGCCGGAGATCAACGCGGCCTGCACCATCCTGATCGGCCTCGTCGCCATCGGCGTCGTCATCGCCTCGGTCATGACGAAGCGGCGCGAGCTCCAGCGCCAGCGCGACGAGCAGGCCGCCTTTGCCGGGCGATGATCAATCCTGCCGGCGAGGGTCCTCGCCGGTGAGGATGGAGATCGGCGAGATGACCGGGTCCGGCCAGGAGCCGCCGACGAAGAAGCTGATGGGCGGATCGGCCGGTGCGGTTCCCGCCGCGTGCGGTTCGACGAGCCGGCCGGCCAGCGCAACGCTGCCGGCGCGATAGGGGATCATGCCCGAGAGGGCGAGCAGCCTGTCGCTTCCCTCGATTTCCGCCTTGACCAGTTCGGCAAGCCCGCGGTTGAGCCGCGCGTCCACCTCCGCGCGGGTGAAGTCGAAGGAGCCGTCGGCGGCTTCGGACATGTTGAAGAACGTGTTCTTCGCCGCCCGCTCCTCGAAGGCCTTGCGGTTGAAATGGGTGAGCGTGCCCTGGCCCATATGGAGCTGGAAGCGGCCGGACATGTCGGAGGCCGTCGTCGCCCAGAGCGGCCGGTCGGTGGACAGCTCGAAATCCGCCGATCCGATGCCCGTGGGAAGCGGCCCCGGCAGGGCGAGCGCGCCGACGATGCCGCCGATATCCACATTGCCGAGCGACATCTGCGCCTTGCCGCCGCCGCGGAAGCCCTGCTCGGCCAGCGTGATGCGGCCCGTCATCCGCCCGCCCATGAAGGTGCTGTCGCCAACGTCGAAGGAGGCGCGGCCGTTCTCGATGCGCATGCCGGCGGCAAGGTCCTGGAGGGAGAAGGGCGAGAAATCCGCCGTCTTGGCGGAAAGCCGCAGGTCCATGCCGAACTGGTGGATGAAGGCGGTGTCGATGGTCGGCGCGTTCGGATCGGTGCCGGGAAGCGGCGAGAAGGCCGTCAGGAAGGCGCGCAGGTCGATCCTGTCGAAGGCGAGGGTGCCGCCGAGTTGCGGCACGCCCCTGGGCGGCATGGCGACGTCGAGAACGCCCGTCGCCTGCGCATTGTCGAGCGTCAGCTTGACGTTTTCCAGCTTTGCGGAATAGCCGGCGGTGGCGACCGACGCCTCCAGCGCGACCTGGCCGACATTGCCGACGGCCGGGATATCCTTGCCCTGCCAGGCGAGCAGGCGGGCGAGCGAGGGCGTGGCGAGCTGCAATGCGCCTGAAACGAAGGCGTTGACGGAGAGATTGGCGACCCCTTCGAAGTTCACCGTCGCGGGATCGGCCGAAAGGCCGGCATGCACGTTCGCGTCGCGGCCGGCAAGCAGGAGGAGCGGCCGGTCGCAGGAGAACGAAAGATGCGTCAGCTCGCCATTGACGATGCCGGAGAGCGAAAGCACGATGCGCCGCCGCAGCACCGGCCAGTCGATGCTGCCGTTGATGTCGGTGATGCGGTGCGGGTTGCCGTCGCCGCGCGCGATGTCGAGAATGCCGTCATGCACGTCGATCGTGCCGATGCGCTCGTCCGGCAGGTCCGTGGCCGCCTGCCCCTCGGATGCCTTCGCCGTGGCATCGATCGCCTGGGTGAGCCAGCCGCTGTGGCGCCAGTTGAAGGCGCCGTCCGCGTCCCAGCCGACATGCACCACCGGCCGCACGAGATCGAAATCGCTGAAGACCGGCCGGCCGCGCACGGCGCCCAGAAGATCGAAGCCGGCGGAAACGGTTTCGACCTTCGCCAGTTCCTCGCCCTTTTCGTTGGCGAAGCCGACGCGGCCGAGCGTCACGCGCGGATAGGGCCAGAAGGAGAATTCCGCCGGCTCGTCGACATGCACCGTCGCGCCCGTCCAGTCTTCCAGCGCCTGCTCCATGCCGCGGCGCACCGTCTCCGTCTGCACGAGGAAGGGAAAGGCGATGCGCAGGCCGGCAGCAACGAGCAGCGCGGCAAGGGCCGCCCGCCACAGGCGCTTCGATCGTAGGAAACGGGAAAGGCTCATTCGGGCGCGGTTCCTCTGCCGGGCGCATTCATCTGTCAAGCCGAACGGGGATAGGCGCTCGGGCGCAAGAAATCAAATGCCGCCGTGGCGGAATTGCGTGCGGCGACGGCGCGATCCGGCGTTCGCCGCTTTATACTGCGGCGCAACATGCTATATCAGGCCATGGAGTGGAGGACAGCATGACGTCAGAAATGCCCTTGTGGGAACCTTCGGCAGATATCCTGGAAAAGAGCCCGATGGCGCTTTTCATGAAGGCCGCCGGCAGAAAGGCCGGCCGTGATTTCCGGACCTATGACGACCTGCATGCCTGGTCGGTGGAGGACCGGGCCGCGTTCTGGACTGCGGTATGGGACGACTGCGGCGTGATCGGGGAAAAGGGCGGCGCGGCGCTCGAAAACGGCGGGCGCATGCTGGAGGCGCGGTTCTTCCCGCAAGGGCGGCTGAACTTCGCGGAAAACCTCCTGAAGAAGGCCGGCCCGGACGATGCCATCGTCTTCCGCGGCGAGGACAAGGTTGCTTATCGCTGGTCCTGGGACGAGCTGCGCGCGCGGGTCTCGAAGCTCCAGCAGGCTTTTGCCGCCATGGGCATCGGCGAGGGCGACCGGGTGGCGGCCATGATGCCGAACATGCCGGAGACCATCGCCCTGATGCTCGCCGCCGCCTCGCTCGGCGCCATCTGGTCCTCCTGTTCTCCCGATTTCGGCGAGCAGGGCGTGCTCGACCGCTTCGGCCAGATCGAGCCGAAGCTTTTCATCGCCTGCGACGCCTACTGGTACGCCGGCAAGCTCCAGGACGTCTCGGCCAAGGTGAAGGCCGTCGCCGGCAGGCTCGGCGTGCCGGTCCTCGTCGTGCACTATGCGGGCGAGGCCGAAGCGCTTGCCGCCGCCCTGCCGGACGGGCGCACGCTGGAGGCGCTGACGGCGCCCTATGAGGCAAAGCCGCTGACCTTCGCGCGGCTCCCTTTCCGCCATCCGCTCTATATCCTCTTTTCCTCCGGCACGACGGGCGTGCCGAAGTGCATCGTCCATTCTGCCGGCGGCACGCTGCTCCAGCACCTCAAGGAGCACAACCTGCATTGCGGCCTTACCGAAGGCGACCGCCTGTTCTATTTCACCACCTGCGGCTGGATGATGTGGAACTGGCTGGTCTCCGGCCTTGCCGTCGGCGCGACGCTCTGCCTCTTCGACGGCTCGCCGTTCCATCCGGACGGCAACGTATTGTTCGACTATGCCGAGGCGGAAAAATTCGCCGTCTTCGGCACCTCCGCCAAATATATCGACGCGGTGCGCAAGGGCGGCTTCACGCCGCGCACCACGCACGACCTTTCCAGCCTGCGGCTTTTGACCTCGACGGGCTCGCCGCTCTCGCCGGAAGGCTTCTCCTTCGTCTATGAAGGCATCAAGCCGGACGTGCAGCTCGCCTCGATTTCCGGCGGCACGGATATCGTCTCCTGCTTCGTGCTCGGCATTCCGCTCAAGCCCGTCTGGCGCGGCGAGATCCAGGGCCCCGGCCTCGGCCTTGCCATGGACGTCTGGGACGAGGACGGCCGGCCGGTGCGCGGCGAGAAGGGCGAACTCGTCTGCACGAAGGCCTTCCCCTCCATGCCGGTCATGTTCTGGAACGATCCGGATGGCGCCAAGTATCGCGGCGCCTATTTCGAGCGCTTCGACAATGTCTGGTGCCACGGCGACTTCGCCGAGTGGACCAGCCACGGCGGCATCGTCATCCATGGCCGCTCCGACGCCACGCTCAATCCCGGCGGCGTGCGCATCGGCACGGCGGAAATCTACAATCAGGTCGAGCAGATGGAGGAGGTCGCCGAAGCCCTCTGCATCGGCCAGGAGTGGGACGACGACGTGCGCGTCGTGCTCTTCGTGCGGCTCGCCCCCGGCGTGGCGCTGGACGAGGCGCTGGAGAAGAAGATCAGGACGAAGATCCGCACCGGCGCCTCGCCGCGCCATGTGCCGGCGAAGATCGTCGCGGTTGCCGATATTCCGCGCACCAAGTCCGGCAAGATCGTCGAGCTTGCCGTGCGCGAGGTGGTCCACGGCAGGCCGGTGAAGAACAAGGAGGCGCTCGCCAATCCGGAAGCGCTTTCGCTCTTTGCCGGCCTCGCCGTCCTGAAGACGTGAGCCTTAACGGATTGCCGGCTCCCGCGTTAACCAAGTTTGCGAAGTTGTGAACGCGGGGCCTGTGCCGGAACGGGCCAGGTAAGGATTCGTTAAGCCGGAGCGGCGCAAGGTCGTGCCAACTTGAGCGCGCCCGATGATGGGCGTTCCGGTCTCCCGGCCCCGATGGCATGAAGCCGTTCATCCATGCTTTTGTTGGACAGCATTCGAACTATCGGGGCGGCGCGTGCCGCCCTCTTTTTTTGCCTGCGATCCTGCCGCGTCAGTCCGCCAGCACCCGCGGGGAGGGGAAGACCACCTCCACCAGCGTGCCCTCGTTGGGCGTGGAGCTGATGGCGAAGCTCGCCCGGTTGGCGTCGACCATCGCCTTGGTCAGCGGCAGGCCGAGGCCGGTGCCGTCGCCGCGCTTGCGCGCGCCCGTCGTCACCTGCCGGAAGGGCTTCATGGCCTGCTCCAGCTCGCTGCGCGTCATGCCGACGCCGGTGTCGCGGATGCGCAGCGCCACGCTTCCGTTCGCCTCGTAGGCGGTGGACACGACGATCTGCCCGCCGGCCGGCGTGAAGCGGATGGCGTTCGACAGGATGTTGAGCGCGATCTGCTTGATCGAGCGCAGGTCCGCGACGATCTGCGGCACATTGGCGGAAAGCGAGGTGCGGATGATGACGCGCTGGGCGTTCGCCTGCGGCTGCACCAGCGAGACGGCCTCCGAGATCGTCTCGTTGAGCCCGACCGCCGTGAACTCCAGCTCCATCTCGCCCGCCTCGATCTTGGAAATGTCGAGGAGGTCGTTGACGATGTCGAGGACGTGCCGGCCGGAGCGGCCGATGTCGTTGGCATATTCGATATAGCGCGGATGGCCGATCGGCCCGAAGCGCTCCGTCGCCATCATGTCGGAAAAGCCGATGATGGCGTTGAGCGGCGTGCGGATCTCGTGGCTGACGCGGGCGAGGAAATCGCTCTTGTGGGCGTTGGCCGTCTCGGCGGCGCGCTTGGCGTTGCGCAGCTCCTCCTCGGTGCGCTTCCACTGCGTGATGTCGCGGATGACGGCGCAGTAGCCGGACGAGGAGGAGAGCCGCCCCATCGTCATGAAGAGCGGGATGAAGCCGCCGGCCGCCTCGCGGCCGATTACCTCGCGCCCGTCGTTGAGAACGCTCGCGACGCCATGGCCGGAAAGGCCGGCGAGATAGTCGAGCACCGCCTTCTGGCTTTCGTGGGCGAAGAGCATGGCGAAGGGCCGGCCGCGCGTCTCGTCCTCGTCATAGTTGAAGAGGGCGCTTGCCGAGCGGTTCATCGACCGGATATCGCCGTCCTGGCCGACCACCACGACGCCGTCCGTCGCCGTTTCGAGGATCGAGCGCAATTCGCCGACCTCGACGCGCAGCGCCGAGATGGCGGCCTGGTCCCCGGCGCGCTCGTCGGTTTCCGCCGGGGCGGGCACGGTCTCGACCAGCGAGAGCGCCGGCTTTTCATGCACCGGGGTCAGCGCCAGCAAAAGGGCGGTGCCGTCTTCCCAGCGGATCGACTGGAGGCGGGCGCGCACCGGGCTCGTCGTCTCCCCGTCCGAATGGCGCAGCGTCATGGTGCCCGTGCCGTCTTCCGTGTCCTCGTCGGGGCCGGCCAGCAGGATGTCGAGACCGCCGGAGGCCTCGAGGTCGTCGAGGTCGCCATAGCCGGTCAGGCGGAAGAATTCGGGGTTGGCGTGGATCAGCCGGTCGCCGACATGGACGAGCAGCGCGACGGGCAGCGCATCGACGACGGCGGCGGTAAGCCCGTAATCCATCTGCCGGCGCGGCGGGGCGATGGCCGCGTGGTCGCCGCCGTGATCCTCGGCCAGCAGGTCGTCGGCATGGGGGCCGACTTCGAGCCCCGGCATTTCCGCTGCCGGCTCTTCGGCCGTGACGGTCTCCTCCGGTGCCTTCCCTTCCGGCTCGCCGGCCGTTTCCGTCGGCTCGCCCGATGGGCGGTCCTCCGGCTTGCGCTTGCCGAAGGTCTCGCCGAGCTGGCGGGCGATCTCGCGGAAGGCCGCCTGCTCGCCGGTCGAAAGGCCGTCGAAGAGACCGCTGCGGTTGCGGCGCGTTTCGAGCTGCACGACCTTGTCCGACTGGCGGCGGTTCGGGGTCTCGACGAGGCGGAGCGCCGGGCGCTCGCCGCGGAAGGCATCCTCCTCGTCGGCGGGCGCTGTTGCGGGCTGTTCTTCGCTCTCGACGGCAGGGGTGTCCCCGGCTGTGTCCCCGGCAGCGGGCACGTCCTTCTCGGCGGAAACCTCGGCGACCTCCTCGGTAGGGTCTTCCTCCGCCGAAGGTGTGGCCTCGGCCGCATCGAGCGACAGGCCGCGGGCATGGGCATCCTCGGCGGCATCGGCGATGCGCACGATGCCGAAGCCGCGGAAGCCGTCGAATTCGCGGTTGCGCGAATAGGTCGGCAGGGCGGCGAGGTCGACCGGCACGACGAGGCGCGTGCCTTCCACCGGCCAGAGGATCGTCTTGCCCGACCATGTATCGCGGCGGCGCAGGAGATCGCCGATCTTGCCTTCGGGATCGAGGTCGAACCGGGCGGCGACCTCGGTGAAGCGCTCGCCTGCGATCGCGGCCGCGTGTGGGCCGACGGCGGCCGCGAACTCCTCGGAAATCTCGCTGAAGCGGCCCTCGGCGTCGATCTTCCAGACGAACCGGATCGGCCGGCCCTGCGGGTTGAAGACGAAACCGCCCGGCGTTTCGTTTGTCGCTTCGGCCTCCCGGGCGGCTTCGTCGCCGGCGGGGGCGGCCGCCTCATCGACATGGTCCGGCATGCCGGTTTCGGCTTCGGAAGGCTCTTCGGCCTCCAGCTCCTCTTCTTCGGCAAGGGCGTATGCCTGCTCGGCCGTATCCTCGTGGGGAATGTCCTCGGGAAGGGAGACAGGCGCGGTACTGTCGCCGGCCGGCTCTTCCGCCTCTTCGACGGCCGCGGCCGAGGCCTGAATTGCCGGGGCGGCCTCGTCCCCATCTGGATCGAGATGGCCGAGAATGGTCTCCACGGCGAAGAGCAGGTGCAGCGCCGGATCGTCGCAAAGGCGGCCGATGGCGGCGGGCAGGTGGCCGAGGCCGGTGGCGACGGGGCGCTTGACGAGGCGCTCGGCGCTGCGTCCGGCCGCCTCCACCAGCGCGCGGCGCGTCTCGGGGCTGATGGCGAGCGCCGCGAAGCCTTCCGAGGCGGCGACCACGGCGCCTTCGCCGTCGAGCACGGCCATATGGGTGTCGGGATCATCGAAGCCGGTGAGCATGGCGGCCGCCGCCTCTTCGGGCCGGCCGGCGGTCACGGGCGCGCTGAAGAGGATCGCTTCCTCGCCGGGGCGCAGGACGACGGCCTCGACGGCGGCGTTGACCGGCACGCTGCGGAAGCCGCTGCCGATGCGCATGACGAAGCCGCGCCGTTCGCCGGGCGCGCCGATCTGCCGGGCGGTGGCGGCAAGCTGGCGGAAGGCGACGTCGGCCCGGTCGGGGCCCTTGTCGAGGAAGTCGTAGATGTTCTCCTCGCCGAAGAGCGCCGCGCCGCGGCCGTTCGCCCAGAGCACCCGCGCCATGTCCTTCGAGAACAGCACCACCGCCTCGCCCCTTGCGAAGGGCAGGCGCACCCGCTCGTGGACGGCGACGTCGATAAAGGGATACTGCTTTGCGGACATGTTCAGGCCTGTAGCTGGCTTCCGGCGTCCCGGTCTTGAATTAACGCTTTATTAATAGCGGCCGCCGGGGGAAGGGTCCAGCGGCGGGGGCGCAAAGCCCCGGGCTTTCAGGCGAAAGGGTTAACGGGCCTGCGGCTCCCATCCCTGTTTATTGTGCATCGCACAAAATTGTTGCAATGCGAAAGGATATGCCCTATATAGAGGCCATCACGAACCCGGCGCCTCTGGAGAGGGCCAAACAAAGGAGCGCATGCAATGGCTGCCAAGAAGACCGACGACGTATTTTCCATCGCCTCCATCGATCCGGCCAAGCTTTCCGAGAGCTTCCGCGAATTCGCCGAAAAGGGCGCCGCGCAGACCAAGGACGCCTATGCCAAGATGAAGGAAGCCGCCGAAGACGCCACGAAGACTGTTGAAGCGACGCTCGAAAGCGCGCAGGCCGGCTCCGTCGAACTCGGCCTCAAGGCCATCGAAGCCCTTCGCACCAATGCCGAGAATTCGCTTTCGCACATGGAAGCCCTGCTCGGCGTGAAGTCCGTTGCCGAGCTTTTCGAACTGCAGACCGCCTTCCTGCGCAAGCAGGCCGAAGTCGTCGTCGAGCAGGCCAAGGGCCTTCAGGAGACCTCCAAGAAGGTTGCCGAGAAGGTCACCGCTCCCGGCAAGTCCGCTGCCGAGAAGGCCATGAAGTCCTTCAAGACCGTCTGAGCCGCGCTTGGCGCGCGCCGGAACCGCATGATGGAATGGCCGGGCCGATCGCCCGGCCATTTTCGTTTGGAGCGCCGTAAAAAACGCTTGATAAAAGCCGCGGCTGCCCGTATGTGACGCACCAAGCGCGCCAGACGCGCCCTGTGCGGTTGTAGCTCAGTTGGTTAGAGCGCAGGTTTGTGGCACCTGAGGTCGTAGGTTCGATTCCCACCAACCGTACCATTTTTCTCTCAATGATTACAATGAGTTGGTTCGGTGGCCGGGCTCTTTGGGAAGAGCCGAATGTTCCAAATTTGTTGCTATGGAACACGTCTGGAACATTCCCCAGTTTAAAAGACGAGCGGCTGTTCCATATGATCCAGTGATTCCTCAGTCCGCGAAATTACTAAGGTTCGGCGAAACAGCGCCGCTTATGTGTCCACGTCGCACCTGAAATCAGGGTTTTGGCTTCAGAGGATCGTCGTCGGAGTCTTCAATTTCTCGTGTCGTGTCGGGCGTTAGATTCCGATCCGCCTCGGCTGGACCCGTAGGGGTATCACCAGGCTTCCGTTGCCTTTTCGCCCACGAAAGCGTTGCCTGGAGGAAGCGAACGTTGGTGTCTTCCTCATTGTCATCCTGGCGAAAACAGAGGCTGAGTTCTGACCAAAGCCCCCGCTTTGCAGTATCGTTAAACCAGTCGAGGGCTTCCGCAGGTATGCGGGTGCGTAGTTCGTCAAGGGCATCGCGACGGGTCGCACCACCAAGGCGGATGTGTTCGGACAGGAGTGCATAGGGCACTTTCCCCTTGGCAATAACGATATCGAGATATCGGGCAGGTACGCCAAGCCGCCGCGCAGCTTCAATGCGTCGGGCGTATCTCGGCGACATGGGCGGCGCGACATAGCTTTGTGGCGCTGGCATCGGCGCGGCAATCGGCATTCTGCCGACAAGGAATCCGAAGATGCCGAGCAATTGCACTGCCGCGGATGCGGCGGGATTGGAGGTCGGCGCGCGGCGGGCATCCAGCCAGCGTTTTCGGGCGCGATCGTAGCAAGTGCGGCGTTTCCGCCGCCGTGGATTCTGGTCATTCATGGCGTGATCCTCCTTTTGAGATTATAGGTCGGTGCCTGCGCCTCGATCGGTTCGGCCGGCGAGAATGATGGCCGTCGTTTCCACGCATCGGCGATCTGCCGTTTCAGTCGGTCAGTTTCGGGCTCGAGCATCGAACGGATCGAGGCCGCGAATGCCAGCGCACGCCGCAGAAGGTCATCGAGGTCGAGCTTCGTCAGACGGTGCAGAAACAGTCTTTCCCTGAAGCGTGCTATCGACGCGGCATGCGATCGACCTTTTCCGCGAGGCGTTGGAGGGCGACGGTCTGCTGGTTCTGGGATTCCAAGATAAGACCGAGCAGTTCCAGCAATTGCGCGATCCTGTCTGGGCCTTCGGGTTCCTCCAGAAGCGACAGGAGTGGGAGAAGCTGAATCACGTTGTCGTCCATTCTCGTCAGCATGGTCAGGGATGCGGTGCCCGGCTCTGGTCTGGTGTTCATTTCCGTGTCCTCCGTTCAGGAATTTCTGGAATTCGGCGCGCTTCATGCCGGCGGCGCGATTGGCGGCGGCGACAAACGCGCCCGATGCGGAAACGAGGATCGGCCCCTTGTTGCCATCGGCGAGACGAAGCCCCTGACGGTCGAGCTCCTGACGAAAAGCGGAGCGTCCCTCGGCGGCTGCGCGTCGTAGCTTCGTGCGATCGAATTCAGGGGCGGTTCGTTCGGCCCGTTTCCGTGCAACGTCGGAAAACCCCTCGACCTTCCGCTCGCGCCTTTCGGCACGGGACGGCTGGACGGTTTCACCGTGATCCTGCTCATACTGGCGCGCCAGGTCTTCGAGACGCCGAAAGTCATTCCGGCAATCGAGCACGCGGAGGGTTTCTGGATCGACCTCCGCGACGGCAACATGGAAATGCGAACGGCCGTCCTTGACGTGCCTGACGATGAGACGAGGCCGATCCACGCCGATACCAAATTCGGCATCGATGGATTTCAGGAAAGCGGAAAGCTGCGCGGACATCATTTCCCGTTCCGGAGAAATCGAGAGGTGCCGCACGGCGTAACGGCAGCCTTTCACCATCGCCAGCGCATGAGCATCGTGGAGCGCGGCCCTGTCGCCGGCCAATATCTCGATGCGCTCATTCTCGTGCGGCTTGTCGAGCAGATGACGGGCGAGATAATGGATGCCGCCTTCACGGGCGACGCGGGTTGCCTGGATGATCATGCGACGATCTCCCGGATACGGCCTCGCAATACGTCGATGCCGGCGAGTGTGGCCGCAAGATCGGCATCGTGCCCCGCCAGCTTTCCGGCATTCGCGCGCCTCGTAAGCTGATTGAGGTTTCCACCGATGCGACCGAGCTCACCGAGCGTCCTGACGAGAATGGCGGCATCGGCCTGATCGAAACGTCGGACGGGCATACGGATGCCGAGTGTTGCGCGACGAAGGAGGTCGGAAAGCGAAAGGCCCCGCGCCGCCGCAAGGGATTTCAAGGCTGAAAGCTCGGCATCACTGGCGCGGATGCGAATGATCCTGTTGCGCATCGACCTCTCCTTTCCGGCCGCAAAGGCCGCAAGGGGGTTCACGGGGGAAATTCCCCCTGACCAGCGGCGTGTGTGTAGACACACGCCATTGCTGGCTCCCCTTTCTGTCTTCTAGGAGAAGGATGAGCTCGGGACTCCGCCGGCGCAAATTACATGCGGTCTCGTAGGGAGACGGATGGCCCCGCCTCCGCATGATCATCGTGGGTTTCGGGATGGAAGTGCGGGTTGCGGGATGCCGCGACGACGGCGGCATCGATCCCGACTATGGCGATTTCTGGCGGATATCAAACATCATCCATGTCATGGAATCGCGTTCCACGGGCTTCCCTGACGGTCATTCCCAAGCAACGAACCCCGAAACAGACCGATTTTCCCGATTCTGGCCTTATGCGGCCTGTTTCAGCGTCGTAACGGATTCCAGTTCTGGAGGAACCGATACGGCTGACCGACGTGGCTTGCGTTTCTTCAGGAGCTTTGATGCCTCGAATTCTGCGAGCACGGAAAGCGCCCGCCGTAGATCGCTCTTCGTGTTTTTAGGCAGGACATCGAAACCAGACGCGGTTTCAAGCGCGAGGATTTCGTGGCCCACATCCGCGAACGTTCTGCCGCCAAGCAGACGCCGCGCTCTGCCAACGTTGGCCTTGATATTGTGCGCCGTTGTCCGGCTACGTCCGCCGCGCACAAGCCAGTCGATGAAACGCCCTTCAAGAGCGGGCATAGACTGGCCTATATGGCGCTCAAGGATAACTTCTCCGAGAGATCGCGCCACCGGCGCGGGCACGGCATTGGCGATCATTTGTAGAACGTCACGCTTGGCTATCTCGCCCCATTCCCAATCGGCAGGGAATCCCTGGATTCGGGCAATCTGATCGACCGTCAGAACCGCCGTGTCCGTGGCGATAACCGGATCGAGGTGATGGGGAGCGCCGAGATAACGCGGCGTCGGCCGCTCCCATGACGTTCTGGTGATCGTGGAAATGGGCTCATCGATCGAACGGACTCCGCGTCCGCCGCGAACGGGTCTGGAGTAAACGTACCCGTTTTCCAGCAACGCTATGTCGGCGGGGTGGTATCTGTGCCCCTCTGGAAGCGGCCGGATCGACCGTTCCCGGATTGTTGGTGCGGATTCATTGGCCGAGTAAAAGGAGCGTCGTGCGTCGGACGTTGCGGGGAAAAACACGGTATCTGGCACCGCCGAGCCGAAAAACTGACGTAGAGACATCGGTGCTGCGGATGCCTTGGCGGCAATGGCCGATTGAAGAAAACCGTCCTTCTCTCCCAGTCTCCCAATTACGAAAAGACGCCGCCGAGATTGCGGAACCCCATAATAGGCAGCGTTGATTCTGGATTCCGAAAGTCCGTATCCCGCCTTTTCAGCATGGCGCGCGCCTCGGCCCATGCTTGCGATTTTTGGGCCTGTAGCACGTTTTCCATGATGAACCATTCGGGCCGTGTTGCTGTCACGACAATCGCAAATGCGACTGTCATACTCGCATTCTTCCCTTCCTCACGCCTACCGGCCAACGAATAATCCTGGCATGGAGGGCCGCCGCACACGACATCTGGCGCGAGCGCCGTAATCTGCGGAACGATGGAGAGAAGGCTATTCAGATCGGCCTCAACGACATGGGGGCCGATATTGCGACGATAGGTTTCCACCGCGGCGGGCCAGGCATCGTATGCCCGAACAACATCAAATCCCGCATCGACCAGGCCGCGGGACATTCCGCCAGCACCACAAAACAATTCAACCGTACGCACGAAACCCCTGCCGCCTGCCTCATGTACAAGTACATGATAGCTTTCACACGTCAGGGGTTACGAAAATGCCAATGTCGGCGGTAGTTTCAGCGCCCTCTTTCGCGCCTCTCGATCGTGAGGATCATTTGCCATGCGCGGTCAAGCCGCTCCCTAACCTCGACCAGTTGACAGAAGACGGCATGTCCGTCGCTGGTCCCGAGATCGGAAAAGCGGTCTGCCGCGGTCTGAATTTCACGTTGGAGGCGGTAGAATTTATTGAGGTTCAAGGGGAACTTCCGCGTGGGGATGTCGGTGAATTTCATTGCGTTGCCTCCGTCGTCTCGATGGATTGCTGACGGGCCGACCTGAGCGCTTTCGCCAGCGTTTCATGTCGCATGTATGTCATTGTGTCGTCGGTGATGTCCTGAACATGCCACCATCGGCGATCTGGGTGCCGTCGGCCGCTTCCGGAAATGTAATCACCTCCGAATTCGAGAACGTCACCAGCCTGAACGGCTTCGAGGTCAACAACCTCGCCAACGACCCGCAGAAACGTACGTTCGCAATTGGCGGCATTCTTGCCGCGTACGATTGCGCCCCAGTTCCTTCCGCGCCGGTGATTGCAATAGGCTGGATTTTCGACGGATCGACCGTCGAGCTCAATAGTTGTCATGCCCGCTTTCCTTTCTCGTTGAGGGCTGTTTGCACCAGGCTAGTGACCAGTGCTCTGATCGTCGTTTCGCGCTGCGCGACGTGTATTTTCAGCGCCGTCAGCGTTCCTGGCGGAAGCTCGACCGTCAGCCTCTCGGCACGGCTCCGCTCATCCCGCCGAAGCAGGTTATTCCTTGATTTCGTTCCCATTTTCAGAGTTCCTGTTTTTGTGAAGATGCGCCTTTGTGCGTCCTCACATCATCATGCTGACGCCGATATCAGATGCCCACAAGGGGGCCGGCGCACTTTTCTGGAAGAACGATGTCGATGTCCTATGAAGGCAGAAACAGATAGCTGTCGTACCCCACGCTCAACCAGATCGCGTCGGCTTCTGCGAGCCGACGGCGGGCTTTGCGATATATGGAATGAGCGCCCATAGCGGGCCCATGCGATTCAGGTACAGACGAGGCGTCGGTATACCCGGATGCCATCGCGTTCGATCTCCCGACGTAGAGTTTCGGCGGCACCAGGAAGTCGCGATCGACGGACGAGATGTCGCCCCGATGTCGTTTCCACGTAAATTGAGGCGAGATAGGCAACGAGGTGTCCGGCGGAATCCTGATCGTGGAATTCCTCAATCAGAACATTGTATGCCAGCCCTCTGAAAACGGTCGTTCTGATCGCCATGGAATGCCTCGATTTCCAGTGTTTCCAATGGCTTGATTATAGCCGCCGCAATACTGGAGCCCAGGAAGGAACGCGGCATGGTTGTATCATGCCGGAGGCGCGGTAAGCGGAATCAGTAGAATTCTAGGTTTTCCAGATTGTGCCTGTTCCCTGTTCGATGCGGGCCGCCGGCCGCGAGAACCCGCCCCGCAGGGGCGGCCGAGACGTTCCCCGTCCCGATGCCTCAAAGTCGCCATCGCGCACAGCGACAGTCACCCGGAAGGGCCGCAACGGAGTGAAGGATGTCCGCAGGACATTGACAGAGCGCGTACGGTGGCAGGCTTGCGCGTCAGGGTGGGGGTGGATTTCAGCAGGTATCTGAGGTCATCCGAAGTGTATATTAGTGCTGTACGAGCCTCCAGGAGCCTCTTTTTTTCGATGCCGATGTCCGAAATCGCGGAATCCGCCCTTTAGCGCGGTTTTCCGCGTCCATGAGAGAAATGAGCATATCGGAGTTCCAAGCATAGCGACCCGATAGGGATGGGGCGGGAATTCGCGCATGTGGTAATCGGAGTGAGGGTAGCCGCAGGAAAGGTAGCATCGCGCCGCCGGCGGGCGGACCCTGGGACCGACTACCCCCGATACCGCATTCCGTTTCTGGCCATACGGTGACGTGGAAGGTTACGCCATCCCCGTGCCCATTTTTCGGCTCTGCGGCTGTGGTGAGCGTAAGAGAGAAAGAAGGAAAAGGATTTTTCTATAGGATCGGGCGGGGGTGCAAGCACCCCCAGGCCTTCGGCCTCCCCCAAGCCTTGGTAAACACCATACACCGTGACGAATCGTGACGGAGGCCGTATTTGCAGATGGTCGCGGCTAGCCGTCGGCGGCCCTGGCTTCTTTCATCGCATTGGAAATGTGGCCTGTCGAAACGCCGAA
>Ga0206118_100267_pt1 | contig 35626 bp, 37 predicted proteins | sample 3A20Ametagenome_FD_177999 | JGI IMG/M metagenome (GOLD analysis project Ga0206118, IMG submission 177999) | Enriched microbial communities from leaf-cutter ant dump, University of Wisconsin, Madison, United States - 3A20A | ecosystem: Environmental > Terrestrial > Nest > Insects nest > Nest dump... | reverse complement strand
ACACCGTGCTGGTCTTCGTGCTGGTGCGGCTGGGCATCGGCGTGACCTTCGCGGTGATGAGCACCGCCGCCAATACCCAGGCCATCGACATCATTCCCTCGGCGCGCCGCGGCGAGGGCATCGGCTTCTTCGGCCTGATGAGCAGCCTGGCGATGGCGCTGGGCCCGATGGCCGGCCTGTGGCTGATGGACCATTACCCGTTCCCGGTGATCTTCGAGGCGGCGGTGGCCGCCGGCGTCGCCGGCCTGCTGGTGGCGACGCGGGTGCACGCACCGCGCAAGCGGCGCGACGGCACGGCCACGGTGCTGTCGCTGGACCGCTTCCTGCTGGTGCGCGGCATCCCGCTGGCGCTGAACCTGGCGGTGATCGGCCTGGGCTACGGCATGCTGCTGGCCTTCGCCGCGATCCACGGCAAGCAGCTGGGCGCGGGCAATACCGGCATCTTCTTCACCCTGATGGCGGTGGGCATGATGGTCTCGCGCGCGTTCTCCGGGCGCCTGATCGATGGCGGCCGGGTGGTGCTGGCGACCAACGGCGGCAGCCTGGCGATCGTCGCCGGGCTCGGCCTGATGGCCTGGGCGCAGGCGCCGGCGACGTACTACCTGTCGGGCCTGCTGGCCGGCTTCGGCTTCGGCGTGGTGTACCCGGCCTACCAGACGATGATGGTCAACCTTGGCGGCCACGCGCAGCGCGGCACCGCGGTGGCCACCTATTTCTGCGCGCTGGACGTGGGCATCGGCGCGGGCATGGTGCTGGCCGGGCTGGTGGCCGCCCGCTTCGGCCTGGCCGCGGCGTTCGCCAGCGGCGCCGGCCTGGCGCTGGGCGCCGGGCTGGTCTATGCGCTGCTGCTGTCGGCGCGTTTCGTGCGCGCGCCGCTGCCGCAGGCCGGCGCCGGCGGCGGCGCGCACGCCGGGAAAAACGGCTGAAGACCGGCGGCGCTTGGCCGCCGCCGGCCTGTGGCAGAATCCATCCGCATGCGGCGTCCGTCGGGCGCCGATCCATCACCTCCGGGGGAAGAATGAAGAAGTACCTGCCCGTCATCGCCATGCTGTGCCTGCTGTCGGCCTGCAGCCAGGGCATCAAGGGCGTCTATGCCGACGCGATGGGCGTCACCCGGTACAGCTTCACCTCCGGCGGCAAGGTGACCATCGAGGCGATGGGCATCGCGCAGGAAACCACCTATGTGCGCGAAGGCGACACCCTGAAGGTGGCGCTGCCGCAGAAGGGCGCGTCGCTGAATTTCACCATCAACCAGGACGGTTCGCTGGGCGGCCCGCTCGGCATCCGCCTGGAAAGAACCGACAGGTGACGGAGCGCGGCATGCGGCCGGCACGCCCTGGGCACGGGAGGCGCTTGCGTTGGAACCGGTGATCCTTTCCGCGCTCGTGGCGGCGCTGCTGGCCGGGGCGGGCGCGGCCTGGTGGTTCGGGCGGCGGCCGCAGGCCGAGGCCTGGAGCTATGTTCCCGAAGCCCCCGACACCGACACGGTCGCCGCGCCGGCCATGGATCCCGCGCTGCTGCCGCAGATGCGCCGGCGCTTCCTGCGCGCCGCGCTCGGCGTCGAAGGTGGGGAGGCCGGATTGCCCGACCTGTCCGCGCATGACCCGGTGGCCGATGCCGTGGTGGCGTCGCTGGAGCGCGCCGACCTGTCGCAGCGCTACCTCCCGCGGCGCCCGCACTTGCTGCCGCAGTTGATCCACAGCGTCAACGACAGCACCGCCTCGGCGCGTTCCATCGGCCGCATCATCGGCAGCGACCCGCTGCTGACGGTGAACCTGCTGCGCATCGCCAACAGCGCGCTGTACCGCTTCCAGCAACAGCAGGTGCGCAGCATCGAGCGCGCGGTGACCCTGGTCGGCAACGAGGGCATCCGCCAGATCATCTCCGCCGCGCTGGTGCAGCCGGTGATGAATCCCCCCGACGGCGACGGCGGGCGGTTCTCGCAGCGTGTCTGGGACTACACCCTGCGCATGTCGCTGGCCGCGGCCGACCACGCGCGCGGCGTGGAGCGCGAGGACGGATTTTCCGCGCAGCTGGCCGGCCTGCTGCGCGGGCTGGCCATGGTCATGGTGGTGCGCGCCACCGCCGATGCTTATTCGCGCCGGCAGACGCTGGCGCCGTCGCCGGAACTGCTGCTGTCGCTGCTGGAACGCTGCACGCCGCCGCTGGCGGCGCGGATCGCGCGCGAATGGCAGCTTGCGGCCGAAGTCGCCGCCGCGCTGGAAGCGGACGGGCAGGGCGCGCCGGCATCGTCGCTGGCGCGCTCGCTGGAAGTCGGCGAACTGGCCGCGGCGCTGTCGATGCTGTGCCGGGAAGGTCTGCTGGACGAGGCGCAGGCGCTGGAGCTGCTGTCCGCCTGCGTGCCCGGCCATGTCGGCGGCTGGCTGTGGAAACGGGTCAGCCCGGACGAGCCGCGCGCCCCCTGAGCCTGCCGCCCGCCGTGGGCGGGCGACGGCCTACAGCTGCGATTCGAGCGGCAGCCAGCTGATGACGCGCGCGGTGGCGCGCTGCAGCCAGGTGGTGTCCGGTTCGGCGACGTAGCCGGCCGGCGGCGTGCGCGCGCGGTCCAGCCAGCGCAGTTTCCCGTCGCTGTCCAGGTACAGGCAATAGCTCAGGTCCGGGCCGGACAGGCGCAGGTATTCCTCGCGCAGCTGCACCGCCAGCACCGGGTCGTCGAACAGCACGCCCATCTCGGTGTTGAGGTAGGCCGAGCGCGGGTCGATGTTGAACGAGCCGACGAAGCCGCGCCGGTCGTCCACGACGATGGCCTTGGTGTGCAGGCTGGCGCCGCTGCTGCCGAAGGCCGAACTGCGGCCGCCATCGCCGCGCGACTTGAGTTCGTAGAGCTGGACGCCGCCGCGCAGCAGTGGCAGCCGGTAATGCATGTAGCCGCTGTGCACCGCGGCCACGTCGTTGGCGGCCAGCGAGTTGGTGACGATGCCGACATGCACGCCCCCGGCCACCTGCCGCAGCAGTTCCTCCTGGCCGGTGCGGCCGGGGACGAAATACGGCGAGATCAGCAGGGTCTTGTGCCGGGCCTGGCCCAGTTCGGTGGCCAGGCGCGTCACCAGCCAGTCGGCGCGGTCGTTGTCGCGGTGCTTGAGCGGTGGATCGGAATACACCTGGAGGCGCGCGCTCCAGTGCAGCGGCAGGCGGCCGCCGACATAGGTGCCGGCCAGGCGCGTGCGCAGCCGTTCCAGGTAGGGGCGGGCCTCGGCGCGGCGCGCGTCCAGGGTGGCGCGGGAGACCAGCTGGCCGAGCTGCTGGCGCGACACCGGGGCGAGGGCGGCGATGGGCACGGCGGCGCGGCTGTTCCAGAAGGCGTCGAAGATGGCGCTGGCCTGGCCGGCGGCCGGGCCGGCGAGCAGCAGGTCCAGGTCGCGGAAATTGACGTCCGGGCGCGCGTCGAAATACTCCGCGCCGATGTTGCGGCCGCCGACGATGGCCACGCGGCCGTCGGCGATCCAGGCCTTGTTGTGCATGCGGTGGTTGATGCTGAAGACCCGCTGCACCATCTCCACCAGCCGCCACACGCCCTCGCGGTTGCGGAACGGGTTGTACAGGCGCACCTCGATGTTGCGGTGCGCGTCCAGCGCCAGCAGCTGCTTGTCCATGCCCGAGGCGTTCATGTCGTCCAGCAGCAGGCGCACGCGCACGCCGCGTTCGGCCGCCTCGTACACGTCGCGCGCCAGCAGGTGGCCGACCATGTCGTCGTGCCACATGTAGTACTGCAGGTCCAGGCTGCGGCCGGCCTGGCGGGTGACGACCGAGCGCGCGGCGAAGGCTTCCAGCCCGTCGACCAGGTAGGCCGCGCCGCTGCGGCCCGGATGCGCGGCAAGCTGGGGGGCGAGCGCGCGGTCCAGCGGGGTCTGCGCGGCGCGCGGCGGCAGTGCGGTGGACGGCGCGCCGACCGCGCGCGGGGTGAGCCGGTCGCCCAGCAGCAGGCCGCTGGCGACCAGCAGCAGGAGCACCACGAGGAGGCGGCCGCACAGGCGCAGCAGGCGCCCGCCGCGGGAGGGGGAAGGTTCCATGGCCCGCATCCTAGCGGCGTCGGGGTGATGCCGGCGCGTCGGCCATGACGTTCCGGGGGTGTGGGCGGCGGGCGGTCTGGGCGAGAATCGCGGTTTGCCTTGCCCGAGCCTGCCGATGAGCGACCGTTCCCTTTCCTTCCGCGCCCCCAGCCTGGTGGTCCAGATCATCATCGGCCTGCTCGCCGGCATCGTGCTGGCGCTGGCCTGGCCGCAGGGCGCGCGCGCGGCCGGGCTGCTCGGCACCGTGTTCGTCTCGGCGCTGAAGGCGGTGGCGCCGGCGCTGGTGCTGATCCTGGTCACGGCTTCCATCGCCAACCACCAGCAGGGGCAGAAGACGCACATCCGCGCGATCCTGTTGCTGTACGTGGTCGGCACGCTGGCCGCGGCGCTGGTGGGCGTGCTGGCCAGCACCCTGTTCCCGAGCACGCTGCTGCTGAAGGCGCCCACCGATGCAGGGCTGAGCGCGCCGGGCGGCATCGGCGAGGTGCTGCGCACGCTGCTGATGCAGATCGTCGACAACCCGGTGAACGCGCTGCTGCATGCCAACTACATCGGCCTGCTGGCGTGGGCGGTCGGCCTGGGCCTGGCGCTGCGCCACGCCGGCGCCGGCACGCGCGCGGTGGTGGCCGACCTGTCCGCGGCGATCACCTGGATCGTGCGCATGGTGATCCGGCTGGCGCCGCTGGGCGTGTTCGGCATCGTCGCCTCGCTGCTGGCCGAATCCGGCCTCGGCGCGCTGAAGGCCTACCTGCACGTGCTGTGCGTGCTGGTCGGGGCGATGCTGTTCATGGCCTTCGTCGGCAACCCGCTGATCGTGGCGGTGGTGACCCGCCGCAACCCGTACCCGCTGGTGCTGCGCTGCCTGCGCGAGAGCGGCATCACCGCGTTCTTCACCCGCTCCTCGGCGGCCAACATCCCGGTCAACCTGGAACTGTGCCGCAAGCTGGGCCTGCACGAGGAAACCTATTCGGTGGCGATCCCGCTGGGCGCGACCATCAACATGGCCGGCGCGGCGATCACCATCTCGGTGCTGACGCTGGCGGCGGTGCACACGCTCGGCATCGCCGTGGACCTGCCCACATCGCTGCTGCTGAGCGTGGTGGCGGCGGTCGGCGCCTGCGGCGCATCCGGCGTGCCGGGCGGCTCGCTGCTGCTGATCCCGCTGGCCTGCGGCCTGTTCGGCATTTCCAACGACGTGGCGATGCAGGTGGTGGCGGTGGGCTTCGTGGTAGGCGTGGTGCAGGACTCGGCCGAGACCGCGCTCAATTCCTCCACCGACGTGGTGTTCGTGGCCGCCGCCGAGCAGGCGCGCGGGCGCGGCTGACGGCGATGGGCGTGCGCTTCACCCCGGCGGTCCGCATCGGCCTGTCCATCGCGCTGGCCACCGGGCTGTACGGCGTTTCCTTCGGCGCGCTGGCGGTGGCGTCCGGGTTCAGTGTCGGCCAGACCGCGGCACTGAGCCTGCTGATGTTCACCGGCGGCTCGCAGTTCGCCTTCATCGGCGTGATCGGCGCCGGCGGCACCGGCGCGGCCGCATTCGGCGCGGCCACGCTGCTGGGCATCCGCAACGCGGTGTACGGCGCGCAGATCAACCGCATGCTGCGGCCGCGCGGCTGGCTGCGCCCGCTGTCGGCGCAGGTCACCATCGACGAATCGGTGGCGACCGCCGCCGGCCAGGACGAGCCCGCCGAGCAGCGCCGCGGGTTCTGGGCGGCCGGCGTGGGCGTCTACCTGCTGTGGAACCTGTTCACCCTGCTGGGCGCGCTGCTTGGCGATGCGCTGGGCGACCCGCGCCGCTGGGGGCTGGATGGCGCCGCGGTGGCCGCCTTCCTCGGCCTGCTGTGGCCGCGCCTGCGTTCGCGCGAACCGGTGGCCATCGCCGTGGCCTGCGCGCTGGTGACGGTGCTGGCGCTGCCCTGGGTGCCGCCGGGCGTGCCGATCCTGCTGGCGGCCGCGGTCGCTGGGCTGTGGGGCGGGTTCGGGCGCGGCCCGGCCGATGAAGGGCTGGAGCCGGACGTGGCGCCCGGCCGCGACGCGGGAGACGCGCGATGACGCTGTGGGGCTGGGTGCTGCTGGCCAGCGTCGTGGCCTGGGCGATCAAGTTCTGCGGCTATCTGGTGCCGGTGCGCTGGATGGAATCGCCGCGCATGACGCGCGTGGCCGGCACCTTGACCATCGGCCTGCTGGCGTCGCTGACCACGATGAACGCGGTCTCCGCCGGGCAGGGCGTGGCGCTGGACGCGCGCCTCGGCGCGCTGGCGGTGGCCGCGCTGGCGCTGCTGCTGCGCCTGCCGTTCCTGGGGGTGGTGCTGGCCGGCGCGGTGGCGGCGGCAGTGCTGCGGCTGCTGGCGTAGGCGCCGGGTGGGAACGCTTCGTGCAGGGCGGGCCCTGCACCTACGGAAAGCTTGTTCAGAAGCGCTGGCCGGGAGCCAGATACCGCCATTGACCATCCGGCATGCGGCTCAGGCCGATGCGGCCGATGCGCAGCCGCCGCACCTGGGTGGCGCGCAGCCCGACCGCGGCGCACATGTGCTGCAGCTGGCCCGGCCGCACGTCCTTGATCGCGAAGCGCAGGCGCTGCTCGCTCTGCCAGCTGACCTTGCAGGCGGGCAGGGCGCGGCCCTGGAAGCTCAGCCCGTGGGTCAGCTTCGGCAACGCCCACGGGCTGCCTTCGCCTTCCACGTCGACCATGAACTCCTGTTCCAGCCCCGGCCCGGATTCGAGCAGGTGGCGGCGCACGCGCCAGTCCTGGGTGAGCACGACCAGGCCGCAGGCGGCGGCGTCCAGCGGCAGCGGCGCTTCCAGGCGCAGGAAGTGGCGGTGCAGCAGGCGCAGGCCGGACGCATCGTCGGCGAAGCGCGCGTCCTCGCGCAGCAGCGCGGACATTTCTTCGGCGGTGCAGCCGGCGGGCTTGTTCAGCAGCAGCGTCGCCGGTTCGGCTGGCTCGCTGCTGGCGCCGGCGGCGAGGGTGACGGTTTGGCCGGCCACCAGGGTCTGCGGCGCTTCCACCACCACGCCGTCCACGCTGACCCAGCCGCCCTCGATGTAGTGCCGGGCCTGGGCGCGGGAACAGTGCAGCTGCGCGGCGAGGCGCTTGTCGAGACGGAGGGGCGTGGTCATGGGGGCGGACAGTGCGGCGGGCGGGGAGTGTAGCGCCGTGGCGATGCAGGTGCCGGGCCTGGCCGGCTTGAGGCTTCTCCGGCAAGGCGGCAGCCGCCTCTATGGAATGCCGGGAGGGGCGGCGGCTTCGTGCTCCAGCGCGGTCAGGTACAGGCGCAGGTCGAACTCCAACTGGTGGTAATCCGGCTCCATGTGCAGGCACAGCTGGTAGAAGGCCTTGTTGTGTTCGGCTTCCTTCAGGTGCGCCAGTTCATGCACCACGATCATGCGCAGGAACGGCGCCGGCGCATCGCGGAAAACGCTGGCGATGCGGATCTCGCGGCTGGCCCTGAGCCTGCCGCCGTGGTTGCGCGAGACCGCCGTGTGCAGGCCCAGCGCGTGCCTGAGCACCTGCAGCTTGCCGTCGTACAGCACCTTGCCCAGCGGCACCGACTGGCGCAGGTGGCGTTCCTTCAGCGCCTGCACGTAGTCGTAGAGCTGGCGGTCGCTGCGCACCGCGTGCGCCTGCGGGTAGCGGCGGCGCACGGCCTCGCCCAGCGTTCCCTGCGCCAGCAGCGCGCGGGCGCGCTGCTGCAGGTGCTCGGGATAGCCGGCGAGGTAGGTCAGGGGCTGCATCGGCGGGCGCGGGTGGGGGCGGACCGGTATCATGGCAGCATCGATCCGATCACGTAGTACGAGAGATGGCAAAGGCGAATCCCCTGCAGGAGCAGTTGCTCAAGGCCGGCCTGGTCAAGAAGTCGCAGGTCGCGCAGGTCGCACGCGAGCAGAACAAGGCGCGGCACGCCAAGGGCGCGCCGGCCGCTCCCAGCGAAAGCCAGCGGGAGGCCGAACGCGCGCGCGCGGAGAAGGCCGAGCGCGACCGCGCGCTGGCCGCCGAACGCAACGCCCAGCGCCGCGCCGAGGAACTGCGCGCGCAGGCGCGGCAGATCATCGCCGACCGCAAGGTGCCGCGCCGCGGCGAGCTGGAATACCGCTTCAGCGATGGCGCGGCGATCCGCACCCTGCTGGTGGACGAGGCGCTGCGCAGGCAGCTGGCCGCCGGCACGCTGGTGATCGCGCGCCATGACGAGGGTTTCGAACTGCTGCCGCGACTGGCCGCGGAGAAGGTGCGCGAGCGCGACGCCACGCTGATCGTGCTCGACCACGGCCAGGCCGGCGATGCGCCGGCATCCAGCGGCAACGCCGAGGACGACGCCTATTACGCGCAGTTCGTGGTGCCCGACGACCTGGTCTGGTGACCACGCGGCGGCGCATTGGCCCGACATACAGGCGCTTGCGCTAGGCTGGCCCCTGGTCACTACGGAGCAGCCAGCCATGGCCACCGGTTGGGCGGGAGATACCGCCGTTCAGGATCAGATAGACGCCACCGTCGAGGACGCGATCAAGCGCGCCCGCAGCCGCCTGCCCAGCGGGCCGGGACTGGAGCGCTGCGAGGAATGCGACGCGCCGATTCCCGAGGCGCGGCGCAAGGCCATTCCCGGCGTGCGCCTGTGCGTGGCCTGCCAGCAGGCGCTGGACGCCGAGGAGTCGGCCCACAGCGGCTACAACCGCCGCGGCAGCAAGGACAGCCAGCTGCGCTGAGGCTCAGCGGCCGTCGCCGCCGGCGCTGAAACTGCCGGCCCAGCGCCGCATCGCGAACAGCCACCACAGCCCACCGGCGGTGGCGATCAGCCCGCCGACCAGGCCGACATGGCCCATGCCCAGGCGCAGGCCGACCTGGCTGCCGATCAGCGCGCCGGCGCCGATGCCGATGTTGAAGATGCCCGAGAACAACGCCATCGCCACGTCGGTGGCGTCAGCCGCCAGCCGCAGCACCTTGGACTGCATCGACAGCGCGAAGCAGATCATCGCCACGCCCCACACCGAGGCCAGCGCGTAGAGCATCCAGGCGCCGCCGGTGGCCAGGCGCAGGCCCAGCAGGCACAGCGCCAGGGTGGCGATGGCGGCGAGCAGGAAGCCGCGCGGCCAGCGCGTGCCCAGGCGCGAGAACAGCAGGCTGCCAAGCCCATGCCGCCGAACAGCAGCAGCACCCAGGTGGTCACGTGCGCGTCGAAGCCGCCGACCTGCTGCACGAACGGCTCGATGTAGCTGTAGCCGGTGAACTGCGCGGCCACCACCACCATCACCAGCAGGTACAGCGCCAGCAGCGCCGGGCGGCGCAGCAGCAGCGGCAGGCTGCGGGCCGAGCCGCTGTTCTGGCTGGGCAGCGCCGGCAGCAGCCGCGCCAGCACCGCCATCGCCAGCAGGGCGACGCCGCCGATGGCCAGGAAGGTGACGCGCCAGCCCAGCAGCTCGCCGACGATGCGGCCCAGCGGGACGCCCAGCACCATCGCCACCGAGGTGCCGGTGGCCAGCAGGCCCAGCGCCTGCGGACGCTTGTCCGCCGGTGCGATGCGTACCGCCAGCGAGGCGGTGATCGACCAGAACACCGCATGCGCCAGCGCGATGCCGATGCGGCTGAGCATCAGCACGCCGAAATTCCAGGCCAGCGCCGACAGCAGGTGGCTGGCGACGAACAGCGCGAACACGCCCAGCAGCAGGCGGCGGCGGTCGATGTTGCGGGTGAGCAGCATGCCGGGCAGCGACGCCAGCGCGACCACCCAGGCATAGGCAGTGAGCATCAGCCCGACATGCTCGATGGGCATGCCGAAGCTGGCGCCGATGTCGCTCAGCAGCCCGACCGGCACGAACTCGCTGGTGTTGAACACGAAGGCGGCCATCGCCAGCGCGACCACGCCCAGCCAGCGCTGGCGGTCGCTGCGGGCGACGGGAACGGACAGGGGAGCCTCCGCCGCGGACGCGGCGCAGGAGGGCGTGGGGGAGCGGGACGTTGCGGAAGGGAAAGCCGGTAGGGGGCGGCTTGTCGCGGTGCTGCGGGCGCGATTTTCGCACGCAGCGGCCGTACGCGGACGGAACGCTGTGGTACGCCGCGGGCGCCGGCGAAAGGCCTTCGTCGCCGAACGAGGGGGATCAGCTCAGCCGTCGCCCTGGATCACATGCGCCTGCGCCGGACCGGCCGGCCAGCGGCGCAGGCCGCGCTGGAAGAACAGGCTGTTGGGGATCTGCATCAGCGTGCCCTCGGCCGGGCCGCCGATTTCCTGCAGCGTGGTGTAGATCAGGTTGATGTCGACCACCTGGCCCTTGAGCCCGGGCTTTTCGCCGTTCTCCAGCAGCTCGATGCGGTCGCCGAGGCGGAACGGCCGGGTGGTGAAGATCAGCAGGGTGCAGAAGATGTTGGACAGCACGCTCCACGCGGCGAAGAACGCCACCGCGCCGACCGCGGCGAAGCCGGTGAACGCGGTCCACAGGATGGTCGGCGACACGCCCAGCTGGTCGAGGATCGCCACCAGCGCGGCGCTGCCGATCACGAAGTTGGACAGGCGCCGCGCGGCCGTTTCCACCTGCGGCGGCAGCGTGTAGTGCATGCCCAGCCGCGCCAGCAGGCGCCGGGTGAGCAGGCGCAGCAGCCAGGCCACCAGCAGGATCAGGACGATGGCCAGCGCCACGTCCAGCAGGCTGATCCACTCATGCGTCCATTCGGGCAGGTATCTCTTCATCGGCAATCTCCTTGCAGGGCCGCATGGGCTGCGGCCCACGGTCATCGGCGGCGCAGCGCGGCGGCGGTACGGGCGGCATCGCCGTCGTTGGCGCCCGGCGCGATGCCGAGCACGCGCGCGAGCAGCGGGTATACGTCGACGTTGTCGATCGGCGCAATCACCACGCCCCGGCCGAACGCCGGGCCATGGGCGATGAACGGCGAGCGCATGTCGGGCAGCGCATTGTCGTAGCCGTGCTCGCCGCGCAGGCGGTGGCCCTTGCGCTGCATCGCCGCGCGGGTGGTGATCTGCCAGCCGGGGTCGCCGATGCACAGGTAGGCCGGTACGCGACGGTGCCGCCCATACTGGAAACGGGCCGGAATGCGCTCGCGGGTCATGCACTCCATGTGCGCGTGCCGGCCCAGCAGCTGCCGCGCGGCGTCCTCGCCGCCGGGCAGGGCGTCGAAGGAGGCGTAGGCGCCGGTCCAGCCGAAGTCCAGCCGGCTCACGTCGACGAGGTCGTCCAGGAACAGCTCCTGCTCCGGCCCGGTCGCGGTCATGCCGTGGTCGGAGACCACCACCAGGTTCACCCGCTGGCCCAGGCCGAGGGCGTCGATGCCGTGCAGCAGCTGGCCGATGGCGGTGTCCACCTCGCCCAGCGCCTGGTCCAGCTCGGGAGAGTCGGGGCCGTGCTCGTGGCCCACGGTGTCCACCCGGTCGAAGTACAGGGCGATGAAATGCGGGCGTTCGACCGCAGGCAGCGCCAGCCATTCCAGCACCTGGCGGACGCGGTCCTGCGAGCTGACGGTGATGTCGAACGGGCGCCAGAATTCCGGGCGCGCGCCATGCACCGGCGCTTCCGAGGCGACCCAGAACATGGCCGCGGCGCGCCCGCCCTGTTCGCGCACGCGGGTCCACAGCGGCGTGCCGTCGTCCCACCAGCGTTCGTCGCCGACGGTCGCCGGGTCGAACATGCTGAAGCGCACGCCCGGGATCGACGGATCGGTCATGAAATTGGCGATGACGCCGTGGTGGTCGGGGCGCAGCCCGGTCACCAGCGTGTAGTGGTTGGGGAAGGTGATGGACGGATACGACGAGCGCATGTACTCGGCGCGCACGCCATCGCCGGCCAGCGCCGACAGCGTCGGGGTGAGGCCGCGGTCCAGGTAGTCGTTGCGGAAGCCGTCGATCGACACCAGGATCAGCGGCGCGTCGGCGTCGCGCGCAAGCCTGGCCTGGGCCGGCGCGGGCGCCGTCGTGGGCGCGCTGGCGCAGCCGGCCAGCGCGAGGGCCGCGCCAAGCAGGGCAGCGGGGAATCGGAGCATGGAATTGCGTGGAAATGGCGAAGGCCGATTGTCGGCTACCAGGCCGGCCCTGTCAGCCTGTGCCGCCGCCGGGAAATTTCCGCCGGCGGTTTAAACCTTTTCGATGGCCGCCGCATCCAAGGGATATGCTCGACGCCACCGTGACCGCCACCGCTCCTTTCCCGCAGGCCGCCGACGACGCCGCGCTGGCGCGTGCCGCCGCCGGTGGCGACAGCCACGCCTACGAGCGCATCTACCGCCGCCACGCGCCGCGCCTGTACGCACTGCTGTGGCGGCTGTGCGGCGGCAGCGCGGCGCGCGCCGAGGACGCGCTGCAGGAAACCTTCATCCAGGCCTGGCGCAAGCTGCCGCAGTTCCGCTTCGAGAGCGCGCTGGGCACCTGGCTGCACCGGCTGGCGGTGAACACGGCGCTGATGGAACTGCGCGCCAGCGCCGCGTTCGAGGCGCTGGACCTCGGCGAGGACGGCATGGACGCGCTGGCGGGCATGCCGGCGGCCACGCGCTGCCATGCCACCGGGCTGGACCTGGAGCGCGCGCTGGAAACCCTGCCGCCGCGCGCCCGCGCGGTGCTGGTGCTGCACGACATCGAAGGCTGGAAACACCAGGAAATCGCCGAGGAACTGCAGATGGCCGTCGGCAGTTCCAAGGCACAGCTGCATCGCGCGCGCGGCCTGCTGCGCGCGCGTCTGGGAGAAACACCATGAACGAACGCATCCCCGATCACGACACCGGACATGACGTGCTGGCCGCGCGCCTGCGCCAGCTTCCCGCCGAACGCCTGCCGCCGGCCGCGGCCTGGCAGCGCATCGCCGCGCAGCTGCAGGAAGAGCCGCGCCTGCCGGCCGCTGCCGCCGTCGCCACGCCGGCGACGCGTCGTCGCCGCTGGCTGCCCACCGCCGCCGCTGCGGCCGTCGCCGCGCTGGCCCTGTTCGGCGCCGGCCACTGGTGGGGCCAGCAGGACCGGCCGGTGCCGGCCCCGGCGGCGCAGGCATCGCCGCTGGAAGTCCAGGCCGATGCGCTGGCCGACGCCTACCAGCAGGCGATCGCGTCCATTCCGCAGGACACCGTACCGGCCGAGCTCGTGCCCGCGCTGCATGAGCTCGACGCCAGCGCCGGCAGCATCCGCACGGCGATCGCACAGAGCCCCGACGCCGGCTTCCTGCTCGGCCAACTGCGGCGCACCTACGCGCTGCGCCTGGAACTCACCCGGCAGGGCCTGGCCCCCGCCGGTCTTCCCACCTGAAGGAGAAATCCCATGAAAGTTTCCCTGCGACACCTGCTGGCCGCCATCGCGCTGCTGGCTCCGCTGCCGGTCCTGGCGCAGACCCCGGTCAACGAACGCCATGCGCTGTCCAGCGGCGGACGGGTCGAGATCAGCAACGTCGCCGGCTCGGTGACCGTGCGCGGCTGGGACCGCAACGAGGTGCAGCTCACCGGCACGCTCGGCGACGGCCAGCGCCTGGACGTGCAGAACAGCGCCAACCGCGTGCAGCTGAAGGTGGTGTACCCGCAGAACAGCCGCAACAGCCGCGGCGCGGTACTGGAACTGCGCGTGCCGCGCGGCAGCGAACTGCAGGCCGGCACGGTCAGCGCCGCGCTGGACGTGGCCGATGTCGACCTGCGCCGGCTGCAGGCCAGCACCGTCAGCGGCGGCATCCGCGCCAACGGCCAGGCCGGCGAGAGCAGCCTCACCAGCGTCAGCGGCGCGATCCGCTCGCAGCTGCGGACCTCGCGGCTGGAACTGCGCTCGGTCAGCGGCGCGATCAACGCGGCCGGCACCAGCGGCGGCGAAGTGAGCGCCAACTCGGTGTCCGGTGGCGTCGAGCTGGATCTGTCCGCGGTGCAGCGGCTCGATGTCGAGACCGTGTCCGGCAGCCTGGGCGTGCGCAGCGCCGGCCTGCAGCCGGGCGGCCGCATCAGCCTGCAGACGGTGAGCGCGCCGATCACGCTGACCCTGCCGGCGCGCACGTCCGCGCAGCTGAAGGTCAAGAGCTTCAGCGGCAGCATCCGTTCGGACGTGGGCGAGGTCGAACGCCCGCGCTACGGCCCGGGCAGCCATCTCGATGCGCGCATCGGCGGCGGCGATGGCGACATCACGATCAACTCGCATTCGGGCAGCGTGCGGGTGAGCCTGGGCGGGCGCTGAGCGCCGCCCTTCCGCCCGCGCCGGCGAAACCGGGGCGGGCGGCTACAATAGGCGGCCCGCCACGTCATGTATGGAGCCGTCATGCCCGTTTCTTCCTGCCCGCAGTGTTCGTCGGAGAACGTCTACCCCGACGGCGCGTTGTGGATCTGCGCCGACTGCGGCCATGAGTGGAGCCCGGGCGAGGCCGACGCATCGGCCGTGGTGGTGCGCGACAGCAACGGCAACGTGCTGGTCGCCGGCGACACCGTCACCGTCATTAAGGACCTGAAGGTCAAGGGCTCGTCGATCCCGCTCAAGCAGGGCACGGTGATCCGCAACATCCGCCTTGTCGAGGACGACGCCGAGCACATCGAAGGCAACTCGGACAAGATCAAGGGCCTGGTGCTGAAGACCTGCTTCCTGCGCAAGGCCTGAGCCAAGTCGGGGGCCTGCCGCCAACGCCCGGGCCGGGCGTTGTGCCCGGCCGCAGGGGCGCGGCCGCTTCAATGTCCGCCATGGCGGGCGGTCAGCCTGCGCAGCGTATCCAGCTTGGCCTGGTAGATCGCGCGCAGTCTGTCGGAGTTGCCGAGCGTGCGCGCCTGCTCCAGCTCGCGCGCCGCGCGGCGGTTGTCGCCGCTGAGCGAATAGGCGCGCGCCAGCCCGAAATGGAATTGATGGGCAGTGCCGTACAGCCGCACCGCGCGCCGGTAATAGTGGATGGCGGTCGGGTAGTCGGCGCGCCGCTCGGCTTCCACGCCCTGCATGAACTGGTAGAACGGGTCGCGTTCCCGTTCGCGCTGCAGCTGCGCCTCCAGCCGGTCCGCGCGTTGGTCATCGCCGATGCGCCGGTAGAGCGCGCTGGCGTTGGAGAGCGTGGAGGGCAGGTCAGGGGCGATGGCCAGTGCATTGTCGAACGCGCGGACCGCCGCCGCCGTGTCGCCCGACCGGCTCTCCAGGACGCCCAGGTTGTTCCACGCCGGGGCGAAGCGCGGTTCCTGCGCCAGCGCCATGCGGAAATGTGCGCGGGCCGCCTCGATCTGCTGGGCAGCCAGGAGCTCGGCGCCGCGATTGTTGTAGAAGTGGGCCAGGGCGCGCTGGTCTGAAACCAGGTGTGGGCCGCGCCGGTCGTACAGCACGTTCTGGTCCAGGTCCAGGGTGGCGCGGCGGCCGTTGATGCGCAGTCCGACGTTGACGTGTCCGGCGTTGTAGACCACGCCCTGCTCCTGGTACCACATGACGACCTGCCCGACTTCCTGGACCCGGGCCTCGATGCCCGCTTCGCGGGCCAGCGCGACGAAGAGCAGGGTGAAGGAAAGGCAGTTGGCGCGGTGCTGGGACCAGGCCTCGGCTATGGTCAGCGTCGCGGCGGTGTCGTACTGCAGAGCCGCGTCCGGGTCGGCCTTGGCATCCAGTCTTTGTGGCTGGAAAACGAGGTCGATCAGCCTTTGCAGGCGTTGCTCGAGCGAATTGGTCGGGTTGACCACCTCCTCGTGTACCCGCTGCTTCAGTTCGGGAGGGATCGCCATGACCTGCTCGGGCGTCGGCGGCGTGGCCGGCGGAGCGAAGTTGATGGCGGCGAGCAGGGCGAAAGCATTCCAACCGATCATGGCGACCACCCGTGAGGTTGCTTCGGCGGCCCCAGTGTATGCCTGTCCCGGCGCGCCGGCGCGCCGGCGCATCCGCGCGGGCAATCCACAGGCGATGTGGACCGGCCGTTGGCAAAGATGTGGATAACCCCTGGCGCGCCTTGCGCCGCGGGCATTGCGGAAGGGTGGTCATGTTTTCGCCACGGGCCCTGCCGTCGCCGGAAACCGGCGGCCCGACGCGCGGCCGGGTCTGCTAGTATCCGCGCCCCAGACGAGGCCGCGCCGCCATACGCCGGCATCTCCCCGCCGGCCGGCGTTTTCATTCGACCATGACGAAGTTCATTCCCTCCGCCGAGGCGCAACTGTCGCTGGGTCTCGGCAGCGACATTCCCACCGAGCGCCTGTTCTTCGCGGTGATGCCGGACCCGGCCACGGCCTGGCGCATCGCCGAACTGGCCGAGGGGCTGCGCGATGAACATGGGTTGGGCGGCCGGCCGCTGGCGCGCGAGCGCCTGCACGTCACCCTGCACCACCTGGGCGACTACGCCGGCCTGCCGCCCAGCCTGCTGGCCAAGGTGCAGCAGGCCGCGGCGCGGGTGCGCATGCCCGAGTTCGAGGTGTGCTTCGACGAGGTCGGCAGTTTCGCCGGTGGCCGCCAGCATCCGTTCGTATTGCGCAGCGGGCATGGCGCCGATCTGCTGCATGGCCTGCACCAGGAACTGGCGCGCTGCCTGCAGGCCGTCGGCAGCCGCCCGGATCCGGCGTTCACGCCGCACCTGACCCTGCTCTACGACAGGCGGCGCCTGCCGGCGCAGCCGGTACAGCCGATGCGCTGGCTGGTGCGCGAGTTCGTGCTGATCCGCAGTTACCTGGGGCAGACCCGCTACCAGCTGGAAGGGCGCTGGCAGTTGGGTTGAAACCTGCTTTCTGCAGGAGCGCACCCCCGCACAGGGATTGGAGGCTGTTGCCGGGCTGCAGGCAGGCACCGGCGCGTAGTGAAGTGCGCATCCGGCGTGTTGCCTGCCTAGAATGCCGGCATGGACCTGATTCCGATGCCGCTGCCGCCGGGCCAACTGGCCGAGATCGAAGCTGCGCACGCGCAGCCGCCGCGCGCTTACCACAATTTCGGCCATGTGCAGGCGCTGCTGCGCCACCACCGCGATGTCGTCGCCGGTCCCGGCTGGCGGCAGCCGCGCGAGGTGGCGCTGGCGATGCTGTACCACGATGCCGTCTACGAGGCCGGGCGTGGCGACAACGAAGCCCGCTCGGCGACGATGGCGCGCGAGGCGATCGCGCGCTGGTTGCCCGACGCCGGCGTGGACGTGGGGCGGGTAGCCACGTTGATCGAATTGACCGCGCGCCACGGCAGCCTGCGCGGCGAGGAACTGGATGCGGATGCGGCGTTGTTCCTGGACAGCGACATGGCCATCCTCGGCGCGCCGCCGGCGGTCTTCGATGCCTATGACCGCGGCATTGCCGAGGAGTACCGGGGCAAGGTGCCGGGTTTCCTGTTCCGGCTCAATCGCCGGCGTTTCCTGAAGGGGGTGCTGGCGCAGCCGCGCATTTTCTTCAGCGATTTCTTCCATGCGCGCTATGACGCGCAGGCGCGGGAGAATCTGCGGCGGGTGACGGGCTGAGGCCTGCTGTGGCTGCGGCTGTGGCTGTGGTTTTGGCTGTTGCTCTTAGCTTTTGACTTCCGGGCCCCCTTCCGCAGCGACGGAGCCGGCGGGAAAAACCCGAAGGGCGACGCACATGGATGTGCGTCGTTTTTCGACGAGACAGGATGTCTCGTCGAAAAATCCCGCCGGCGGAGTGGACCCGGCGCGCGTAGCGCGTCGGGCGCGGAGGCAGGGGCGTGCTTTCTCTTGGTTACTTCTCTTTGCACGAGCAAAGAGAAGTAACTCGCTCCTGCGAAGCAGGGGCGAAAGCCCTGCTTTCAAGCTTTCGCTTTCATGCTTGGCCTCTGCCTCTGCCTCTGCCTCTGCTTTGGCCTTGGCCTTTTGCCTATCGTTTGGGACAGGCGTCCAGAGGAAAACAGAGCAAAGGCCGAAACAGGATCAAGGGCTTTCGCTCCCCTTCGGGGCGCGAGCCACCTTTCTTTGCTCGTGCAAAGAAACGTGGCCCAAAGAAAGCACGCCCTGCCTACGCGCCCGACGCGCTGCGCGCGCCGGGTCCACTCCGCCGACGGGATTTTTCGACACGACATCCCTGTCGTGTCGAAAAACGACGTGCATCCATGCACGTCGCCCCTGCGGGGTCTTGTCCGTCGGCTCCGTCGCTGCGGAAGGGGGCCCGGAAGGCAAAAGCCAAGGCGAAGGCAGAATCAACGGCAACGGCAACGGCAACGGCGGCCAGGGCTCCACGCCTCGCCGGACCCCATGGCCTAGAATTGCCTGATCCTGCTTTTTGATGGCGGCCGCGCCGGCCGAGATGATGAATCCGATTTCCACGCCCGACCCGGACCCGCGGCCCACGCCGCCGGAGGAGCCGGGGCCCAACGAATGCTGTGGCAGCGGTTGTCCGCTGTGCGTGCTGGACCTGTATGCCGATGAGCTGGCGCGCTACCGCCAGTTGCTGGCGGCTTGGAAACTGCGCCACCCGGACGCGCAGGACTGACGCTGCGGCTTCTAGGCATCCCGGTGGGCAAGGGCTCGCCGGGATGCCCGGGACGTTCGCCGATGCCTGCCATGCCGCATCTTTTGGCCCGGCGTCGCCCTGTTCGGCAACCGCGGCGCCGCACCCGGCGAAGCCGCCGACCAGTTTCATCGCCGGCACCGGCACCGGCACCGGATCGGGAATGAGGGGGCTGCCGGTGGGTGGGACGATGCTGGCGGGCGCGCGCATGGATAAGCTGGCGCCCTGTTTTCCCGGGAACTATCACCTTGGCCGTTTCCAGCCGACCGCTCCGCGATCCCGCGCGCCTGGCCGCGCTGCTGGCGCTGGCCGCGCTGCTGCTGTTCGCCGCCACGGCGACCTGGCTGCAGTTCGCGCGCACCGACCTGGACTGGGTGCGCGCCACGCTCAGTCTCTACCTGCACGGGCCGCACGGGCTGTGGCTGCGCAGTGCCTACTGCGTGCTGGCGGCGGCCATCGCCGTGCTTGCCGCCGCCTTGCATGCGCGCCTGCAGGGGCCGGCGCGGCGTGGCCTGCCGCTGGCGCTGTTCTGCGCCGCGGGCGTGGGTCTGGCGGCCGTGGCGGTGGGCGACAGCTGGTTGCCGGATCGGGCGCCGCTGCTCGCGCCGCTGGTGCATGCGCTGGCCGCGCAGACGGCCTTTCTCTGCGTCACCACGGCGATGCTGCTGCAGGCCTGGTGCTTCGGGCGCGACCCGCGCTGGCGCGGCTTCCACCGTCTGGCGTGGTGGTGGGCCTGGCTGGCGTTCGCCGGCCTGTGGCTGCACGTGCTCTGGCGCGACACGCCGCGTGGGCTGGGGCAGAAGGCGGTGATCGCGCTGGTCGTGGCGTGGCTGGCGCTGGCCGCGCTGCAGCTGTGGCGGCAGCCGCGACGTCACGGCTGAAACCATCGGTTGCGGGCACAATGGGCGCCACATCCACCCACGGGAAACCCCCATGATCGAACGCTTCGATACCGGTCCGCGCATGTCGGAAATGACCATCCACCACGGCGTGGCCTACCTGGCCGGGCAGGTGCCGGAAGACACCAGCGCCGACATCGTCGGCCAGACCGAGCAGGTGCTGCAGGCCATCGACGACCTGCTGCGGCTGGCGCCGACCGACAAGAGCCACATCCTGCGCGCGGAAATCTTCCTGGCCGACATGGCCGATTTCGCCGGCATGAACCAGGCCTGGGACAAATGGGTGCCGGAAGGCGCCACGCCGGCGCGCGCCACGGTGCAGGCAAAGCTGGCCAACCCGGCGTGGAAGATCGAGATCGTCGTCACCGCGGCGGTGCCGTAAGCGCCTGGAGCGGGCGGAGCGGGGAAGGCGACTTCCCCTTCCGTTTCAGAAGCGCAGCCAGCCGGTCAGCGCGTGCAGCAGCAGGCCGATCAGGCCGCCGACCAGGGTGCCGTTGAAGCGGATGTACTGCAGGTCGCGGCCCACGCTCAGTTCCAGCTGTTCGACCAGCTTGCGTTCGTCCCAGCCCTTCACCGTCTGCGCGATGTGCGCGGTCACGCCGCTGCGCAGGCGCGTGGTGAGTTTTTCCGCGCCGGCCAGCATGTGCTGGTTGAGCGCCTCGCGCAGCGCCGGGTCGCGGCCGATGGCGGCGCCGAGCCGGCCGAGGTTGCGTTCCAGGTGGGCGGCCAGCGCCGAATCCTCGCGCGAGAGGTCGGTGCGCAGCTGCGCGTGGATGCGCTGCCACAGCCCCTGCACGTAGTCCTGCACGGCCGGGTGGTCGATCGCCTGCTGCTTGAGCGCGTCCACCCGCGCGGCCAGTGCCGGGTCCTGGCGCAGCCGCTGCAGGTAGCCGCCCAGCCAGCGCGCGTAATCCTGGCGCAGCGGGTGGCCGGGCTGGGAAAGCACGGCTTGCAGCTCGTCCAGTCCAGCGCGGGCCAGGCGGTCGGCGAGCGAATCGCCGATCTCGTCGATGGGCTTGACCCAGTCCACGGTGCTGGCCAGCTTCGGCCACTCCTTGCGGATGTAGCGCACGATCAGCGCCGAAGCGCGCTGGCGTACGGTCTCGCTGTCGAGCCAGCCGGCGATGCGGGTCAGGCCCTCGTCGAGCACGCGCTGGTGGCGGTCGTCGGCGGTGAGCAGGCCAAGCAGGTCGCCGGCGGTGGCCGCGGCATTCCACTGCCGCAGCTGCTCGGCCACGAAGCCCTGGATGGCGCGGCGCACGGCGGCCTCGTCCAGCAGGTCCAGCGCCTGCAGCGCCCAGCCGCGCGCCATGCCGGCCAGCATGCGCGCCTGTTCCGGCCGGGCCAGCCATTGGCCCAGGCGCGTGGCCGGGTCGAACACCTTCAGCCGGGCCAGCAGCGCCTCCGGTTCGAGGAAGTGGTCGCGCACGAACACCGCCAGGCTGTCGGCGATGCGCGCCTTGTTGCGCGGGATGATGGCGGTATGCGGGATCGGCAGGTTCAGCGGGCGGCGGAACAGCGCCACCACCGCGAACCAGTCGGCCAGCGCGCCGACCGTGGCCGCCTCGCAGAACGCGCCCACCCACGCCCAGACGCCACGCTCGCCATTGAGGTGGCTGACGACGAAGCCGGCCAGCATCGCCAGCAGCATCGCCAGCGCGTACCGCTTGAGCCGGCGCAGCTGCGCGCGGCGCGGATCGGCGCGCTCCATGCTCAATCCTTGTCGCCCACGCCGCGGCGGAAGCAGTGCGGGCCGGCCGGGTGCGCCCACTGCCCGGCCGGCGGCAGGCGCCAGCGCACGCGGCGCTCGCCGCTGTCGGTGGCGAACCCGGCGCACAGTTCGTAGTGGGTGGCGTCGATGCGGCGGTAGCGGTAATCCGCACCGCCGTCCGGGTCGCGGCGCGGCAGATTGACGCCGGGCTGCGCGGCCAGCGCATCGAGGTCGGGCGGCAGGGCTTCGTGTTCGTTGCGCCATGCCACGATCGCCATCTCCAGCGTCTGCAGGTCGCCGATGCGGGCTTCATCCAGCCGCAGCTGCCGCTGCCGCGTCGGCGAGTCCATCACCCACACGCCGGCGGCGACGGCCAGCGCGGTGACGATGCCGGCGGCCCACAGCACGCGGCGGCCGGTGGCGGTCTGGTCGGCGCCGGCCACTTCCTCGCGGCGGAGGTCGCGCAGGTAGTGGCCGAACACGGTGCCGGCGATGGCCGCCACCACCGCCACCTTGAGCACGAAGCGCAGGCTCAGCTCGCCGCCGAGCAGGTTGTACACCAGGGTGGTGAGGTCGCCGATCAGGATGGCCGCGGCGGCGAACAGGGTCAGGTAGGTGAGCCAGCGGCGGATCGGCGACAGGCGCTTGATCGGGTTGCGCGCCACGTCGTGGGCGAGGTGGCGGGAGAGGAAGGCGAACACCGGGAAGGCGATGAGCAGCGCGGAGATGGACCAGCGGATCGAGCCGCTCAGCCGCATCACCTGCCATTGCGCGTCGGCCGGGTCGGGCAGGGCATGTTCCAGCAGCGCGAACAGCAGGCTGCCCAGGTTCCAGGCGAAGAAATACAGGGCGCTGAACAGCAGCAGGTAGAGGAAGGCCTCGCGCGCGGACAGCGAGGCGCGCGGGCGCGGCACCGGCAGGGCGAAATCCACCTCGGCCCAGCCATCGAGCACGCCGCGTATCTGCTCGGCGCTCCAGCCGGCGGCGAGCAGGGCCTGGGTCACCTGTTGGCGGTCATGGCCGCGCATCAGCGCGTCGCGCACGAACTGCTCCAGTTCCGGGGAGGCAGAGGCCATGGCGGGTTCCTCGTTGGGGAAGACGCATGGTGAACGCCCGGCGGGCAGTCATGCAATCGCGCCGGCCATCACGTGGTGGTTGCCGCGGGAACGCACTTCAGTGCGCTCCCGCGGCGTGCTGCCTGTCTGGCTCGGCCGGATGGGAGCGTGTCGATCTACGGCTCGCCGGCACCCAGCCGCGCGCGCAGCGCGTCCAGTTCCATGCGCAGCGCCTGGTTTTCCGCGGTCAGCGACGCCACGCGCTGGCGCAGGGCCTCCAGTTCGCCCGCATCGGCCAGGGCGGGCGCAGGCGCGGGCTGCGCGTCGTCGTCGGCCACCGGCTCGGCCGCCGGCCTGGGCCTGCGCCGCGACTCGCGCACGCGCCTGGCGGCTTCCTTCAGTTCGCTTTTGCCGCCCTGCGCGGCCGCGCGCTGTTCTTCTTCCGGCAGGCTGGCGACCACTGCCGCGGCGCTGAGCGAGATCTCGCCCGCCTTCACCGCTTCGATCACTTCCTGCGCGGCATGCGCGCTGATCTTCTCGATCAGCGTCACCTGGCTGGCGCTGAGCTTGGCCTCGCGGGCGATTTCCGCCTTGGACAGCTTCGGCGCCGGCTCCCACGGCGGCGAATCGGCCTCGGCCTCTGCATCGACGGCGGCCAGTGCCGTTTCGCCCTCGCTCTCGCGACGCAGCTGTTCCTGTTCGGCGCGGTGGCGGGCCTCGACGATCGCGCGCTTGCGCAGCGCCAGCACGCCGCGCTGGAAATCGGACACGCTGCGCCGGCCCAGGTGCTGCTCGATCATCCACAGGTGCACGTCCTCCATCGACTGGAAGCGGGTGTTCTGCACCGTCTGGAAGGGGATGCCGTGTTTGCTGCAGATGCCGTAGCGGTTGTGGCCGTCGACCAGCACGTTGCCCCACAGCACCAGCGCATCGCGGCAGCCCTCGGCCAGCAGGCTGCGCTCCAGCGCGTCGTGCTCGTCGGGCGTCAGCGGGTCGATGTAGGCCTTGAGTTCTTCGTTGACGATGATGTCCATGCGCATGCCGGGGGAACGTGGGGGCGGCATTGTAGGTGAGCGTGGCGGGCCCGGGTACGCGGATCTGGCCGGCGCCCGGTACCATGGCGCGATGATTTCCCTGTTCCTCAAATCGCTGCTGGGCGCGCTGGCCGTGCTGGCGATCGCGCTGCTGGCCAGGTCGAAGAGTTTCTTCATCGCCGGCCTGGTGCCGCTGTTTCCCACCTTCGCGCTGATCGCCCATTACATCGTCGGCAGCGGGCGCTCCGGCGCCGACCTGCAGAAGACCGCGCTGTTCGGGCTGTGGTCGCTCTTTCCCTACGCCGGTTACCTGGTCGCGGTCTATTTCGGCAGCGTGCGCTGGCCGCTGGCGGTGACGCTGGGCGTGGCGACGGCAGTGTGGGTGCTGATGGCGCTGGCGATGATCGTCCTGTGGGGACGGCTGCACCCGGCCGCGGCGGGCGCCTAGAGCGCAGGGCGGCGCATCGCGTCGCCACGGTTCGGGCCACGGGTTCGTTGGTGCTGAAACCATCGGCGCTTCGCCGGCCAGGCGGAAGGCAGCGGGCGCGCCTTCCCGATTAGAATCCGGGGTTCTCCTCCCCGACGCCTTCCGGATACCGCGATGACTTCCTCCTCCGTCCCCCTCCGCGGCAGCATCGTCGCGCTCGTCACGCCCATGCACGAAGACGGCAGCGTGGACTACCCGGCGCTGCGCCGGCTGGTCGACTGGCACGTGGCCGAGGGCACGGACTGCATCGGCGTGGTCGGCACCACCGGCGAGTCGCCGACCGTGGACGTGGAAGAGCACTGCGAAATCATCCGCGTGGCCGTGGAGCAGGCCGCCGGCCGCGTGCCGGTGATGGCCGGCTGCGGCGGCAACTCCACCGCCGAGGCCATCGCGCTGGCGCAGTACGCGCGCCAGGTCGGCGCCGACAGCCAGCTGCAGGTGGTGCCGTACTACAACAAGCCGGGGCAGGAAGGGCAGTACCGCCATTTCAGGGCGATCGCCGAGGCCACCGGCGACCTGCCGATCGTGCTCTACAACGTGCCCGGCCGCAGCGTGGCCGACCTGCAGCACGACACCGTGCTGCGGCTGGCGCAGGTGCCGGGGGTGATTGGCATCAAGGAAGCCACCGGCAACCTGGAGCGCGCGCAGTGGCTGATCCGCGAGGTGCCGGAAGGGTTCGCGGTGTATTCGGGCGACGACGCCACCGCGGTGGCGCTGATGCTGTGCGGCGGGCATGGCAACGTGAGCGTCACTGCCAACGTCGCACCGCGCCTGATGCATGAGCTGTGCGTGGCCGCGCTGGCCGGCGAAGTGGGCGCGGCGATGGCGATCCAGCGGCGCCTGCTGCCGCTGCACAGGCAGCTGTTCGTCGAGGCCAACCCGATCCCGGTGAAGTGGGCGATGCAGCGCCTGGGCCTGTGCGGCGGCACCTTGCGCCTGCCGATGACCGGACTCGAGCCCGGCAACCAGCCCAGGGTGGAAGCGGCGCTGCGCGAGGCCGGCCTGCTGGCCTGAGCGCAGGCGCGCGGAACGCAGAAGCCCGGGCCCGTCGTGCGACCGGCCCGGGCCTCGATGAGAGAGCGCCGCCGTCATGCGGACGGCGGCGTCATGACCGGGCTCAGTCCTTTTCCAGCGCGATCACTTCACCCGTCGTCGGGTCCAGGCGCACTTTCACCTTCTCGCCTTCGGCGGTCCGGCCCTTGGCTTCCCACAGGCCGTCGTCTAGCTTCACGTCATGCACGCCGCTGTATCCGGCCGCGGACAGCTGGGCACGCACATCGGCCTCGCCCAGCTGCGAAACCGCCTTTTCCGGGTACACGCGGCCGGTGCGCGGATCCAGCCGCACGTCCACGTCGCGGCCATCGGCGCTGGTCGCATCGGCCTTCCACATGCCGTCTTCGAACTCCAGGTCCTTCACCTTGGTATAGCCCTGCGCCTCCAGCTGCGCGCGCACCTGCGGCGCGGTGAGCGCGTCCTGCGCCTGGGCGACGCTGCTGCCGGCCAGCGCCAGGGCCGCGGCGAAGAGGGCGGTGTGTAGCGGTCGATTGTTCATGGGGCTGCTCCTGTATCAGTGCGTTCTGCACGCAGCCGGCAACGTAGCCGGGCCTTGCTGTACGCAGCCGTGAACCGGGCCGCCTGCGCGGCACCGCGCTGCGGCGCGGTTAACCGATGTGGAGGGCAGGGGAAAAACATGTTCAATCGACGTCTGTCTGCGTGGAGTCGCGGTGAAAGCCCACGCGCGACGAAGGGGCGCCAGAGGCGCCCCTTCCTGCATCGCGAGCGCTCCGTGGGGTCAGTCGCGGCGTCGCAGCTGCTGGCCGAAACGATCCAGCCATTGCGCGAAACCCTGCAGCGCCGAACCGCCCTTGTCGCGCAGGCTGGACAGCTCGGCCTCGAGCCGCTCGCGCCGCGTGGATTCGCCCTCCGACTTCGGCAGCGGCGGCAGCACGTGGGCGAAGTAGGTGTCGTCCAGCAGCTTGTGCAGCAGTCGCTCGCCGGGGAAGGGCTCGCCGTTGTTGAGCGCGCGCGCGCCCTTGAGCAGGCTGCGGATGTCGTACTGGGTGGGGCTGATGTCCGGCACCTGCTTGGGCAGGCCGAGCAGGCTGTAGACGGCGATGCGTGCGGTACGCACCGAGCTTTCCATGGTGAACACCACGTCGTTGGCGGTCTCCACGAACTGGCCGACCAGGGCGAGGTTGGTGCAGCCTTCGGGCACCACCGGCGGGCGGTCGCCGGCGGCGCGCGGCATGAACTGCGCGGTGATGTACGGCATCAGCGCCAGCCGCACCTTGGTATGCGGCAGGATCGCGTCGAGCTGGTCGGCGATGCCCAGGTGGTGGCACAGCTCGGCGACGATTTCGCGGCCGGTGCACTCGGGCATGGTCTTCTTCACGAAGTTGCCGGGCTGGTCCATCAGCAGCGCGTATACCCACATCACCACCGTGTCGTGCGGCTGGCCGGGGAAATGCGGCTGGCGGTTGATGGTGACGCTGAGCACCCAGTTGGAATCGGTGAAGGTGATGATGCCGCCGGTCACCGTGCGCCCGGAGGCGGGGTCGTTGACCGACAGGCCGCGCAGCCGGTCCACCAGCGGCGAGGGCCGGCAGGTCAGCGTCGCCGACTCCCACATCGAACGGTCGATGTCGCCGCAGAACTTGTCCGGCCGGCCGAACACCGGCGACTGCCGGGCAAGGTTGCGCCACAGGCTCCAGCCGCTGTCCGCGGCCGGGCCGTCCGCGCGCCGCACCAGTGCCGGCGCGGTGTCCATGTCGCCGTAGGCCGTGTCCTCGGTCATCGAGCCGGTGAGGGCGATGACCAGGTCGCGCGGCTCGACGGCGATGCGGCCATCGCCTTCGGCGGTGCGCGTGTGCAGGGCGGTGACGGTGCGGCGCCCGTCCTGCACGTCGAACTCCATGTCCAGCACCTTGCTGCCCAGGCGCAGCTGAACGCCCCTGGCGCGCAGCAGGCGCACCAGCGGGGTGACGAAGGTGTCGTACTGGTTGAATTTTGGGAACACCAGCGCCGACATGTCGCCGAAGCCGTCGATGGCGTCGAGGAAGCGGTGCATGCACAGCTTCATCTCCAGCAGGCTGTGCCAGTTCTCGAAGGCGAACATCGAGCGGAACAGGAACCAGAAATTGCTCTGCAGGAAGCCTTCGCTGAAATGGTCCTGGATGGTCAGGTCGTCCAGTTCGTCCTTGCGCTTGAGCAGCAGGCTGACCACTTCCCACTGCTGCCTGCGGCTGAGGCCGAAGCGGGCGAAGTCCGCCTTCACCTCGCCCTGACGGTGCATCAGCCGCGCGCGCGACCAGTTCGGGTCGGCGTCGTTGAGCAGGCGGTATTCGTCCAGCACGCTGAAGCCCTCGGGCAGTTCCAGCGCCGGCACGTCCTGGAACATGTCCCAGAGGTTGTCGTAGTTCCAGTTCATCTCGCGGCCGCCGCGCACCAGGTAGCCCTCCTCGGGATTGCCTGAGCCGTCGAGCGAGCCGCCTTCCACGGCCTGGCCCTCGATGATGGTGATGTTGGTCGCGGGCATGTGGCCGTCGCGGATCAGGTAGAAGGCCGCGGCCAGCCCGGCGATGCCGCCGCCGACGATCCAGGCCCTGCGCGTGGCGATGCCCTCGGTGGGCAGCGGCTTGAAGCGCTGGTAGTTGCCGACCATGTCCGGCGGCGGGAGCGTGTTGAGCGGGGTGTTGTGCCAGTAGTGGCGGGTGGCGTCGGGCGCGTGCTCGAAGCGCGGCGTGGAATCGCTCATGGGGAGTCTCCTTGGGGGGGAAGGGAAGGCAGGGGAGGACGGGCGCGCCGGTCGCGGTCGAGGCCGACAAGGCTAGTGCCGCGCCGGTCCGGGCGACGTGAACCACCGGCCCGGCGCGGGGCTGTGGCAGCGATCGGTGTCGCCTGCAACCGGCCTGCGGGCGGCCGGTGGCGCATGGCAGACTGCGCGGGTATCCCCCTGCCATGGCACCCATGCCGTCCACCGCCGCTTCCGCCAATTCCCCGCGCCGCGTGCTCGCCGCCAGCCTGGTCGGCACCACCATCGAATTCTTCGATTTCTACATCTACGCCACCGCGGCGGTGCTGGTGTTTCCCAAACTGTTCTTTCCCGAGAGCAGCGCCAACGCGGCGCTGCTGCAGTCGCTGGCGACCTTTGCCGTGGCCTTCATCGCGCGGCCGGTCGGTTCGGCGCTGTTCGGCCACTACGGCGACCGCATCGGCCGCAAGGCCACGCTGGTGGCGGCGCTGCTGACCATGGGCCTGTCCACGGTGGCGATCGGCCTGCTGCCGACCTACGCCGACATCGGCCTGTCGGCACCGGCGCTGCTGGCGCTGTGCCGTTTCGGCCAGGGGCTGGGCCTGGGCGGCGAGTGGGGCGGGGCGGTGCTGCTGGCCACCGAGAACGCGCCGCCGGGCAGGCGCGCCTGGTACGGCATGTTCCCGCAGCTGGGCGCGCCGCTGGGGTTCCTGATGTCGGCGGGCATCTTCCTGCTGCTGGGCCGGCTGATGGACGATGCGGCGTTCCAGGCCTGGGGCTGGCGCGTGCCGTTCCTGGCCAGCGCGCTGCTGGTGATCGTGGGCCTGTGGGTGCGGCTGAACATCCACGAGACCCCGGACTTCCGCCGCGCGGTGGAAGGCGGGCAGCGGGTGCGCCTGCCGATGCGCGAGGTGATCGCCGGCCATGGCTTCGCGCTGGTGGCCGGGACGCTGGCCGCGTTCGCCACCTTCGTGCTGTTCTACCTGATGACGGTGTTCACCCTGGGCTACGGCACCTCGGCGCTGGGCTATACGCGCGAACAGTTCCTGCTGCTGCAGATGGTCGGCATCCTGTTCTTCGCCGCCGGCATCCCGCTGGCGGCGCTGCATGGCGACCGCCACGGCACGATCCGCACCATGCTGCTGGCGACGCTGGCGATCTTCGTGTTCGGGCTGCTGTTCCAGCCGCTGTTCCAGGCCGCGCACCCGTGGCAGGTGCTGGGCTTCCTGTCGCTGGGGCTGTTCCTGATGGGCCTGACCTACGGCCCCTGCGGCACCATGCTGGCCAGCCTGTACCCGGTGCAGGTGCGTTACACCGGCGCCTCGCTGTCGTTCAACCTGGCCGGCATCCTGGGCGCCGCGCCGGCGCCCTACGCGGCGACCTGGCTGGCGGGGAAATTCGGCGTCGGCGCGGTCGGCGGTTACCTGTGCGCCACCGCCCTGGCCACCGCGCTGGCGCTGTGGGCGATCCAGCGCCGCGACGCGGCGCGGCGCTGAGCCGTTCCGCGCGGGGCCGAGGCGGGTGGCCGCCGTCCCTGGCGGCCGTCGGCCGTCATTGGCCCGGTGCCGGGCAGCGTGCCCGGCGGTTCCCTGTTCCATGGTCTTGCTCCTGCGCCGCGCGGCGCCGGCAGGTTCCTGGCGCGCTCAGCGGAAAAGGCGCTTGAGCGTGCGCCCGAGCCAGCCGCCTTCCTCGTGTTCGCGCGCGAACTGGTTGAGGTGGCGCTTGACCTGCTCGGCGTAGGCCTTGTCGTCGCCGCGGATGTGGTTGAACAGCCAGCGCGAAAGCATGTTGCGCAGTTCGTCGGTGATGTCCTCGCCGGCCTCGAAGCGCATCCGGTATTCGGAAACGCGCTTGATGAACACCTCGTGCACGCGCTTGTGCGCGGCGCAGAACGGGTAGCCGGCTTCCTCCATCAGCTCTTCCTCGAAGGCGAAGTGCGACAGGGTGTAGTCGATCAGTTCGTCGATCACCTCGCCCACGGCGACGCGCTCCAGGCTCTTCTGGGTCGCATGCAGGTGGTTGAGCATCTCCACGATGCGCATGTGCTGGCGGTCGATGACCTCCACGCCCGTGTTGAGATCGTCCTGCCAGACCAGAAGTGCCAACGCCGTTTCTCCGGATGAGTGCTGTCCGGGCGCACTCTAGGGACGGTGGCGGCGCGCCGCGTTGATCTGGATCAAGCGCCGCGCGCGGGTTCAGTCCGGTGTCATCGCGCGCCGGTGGTTGCGGCGGAGGTGGCGGCGCCGCGCGGCATTCACCACAGCAGGTCGCGCAGCTTGTACCAGGACATGGCCGCCACCAGCAGCGGACGGCGCAGTGCCGGGCCGCCCGGGAACCGGTGGTGGGGAATGCGTTCGAACACGTCCAGCCGTTGCGCCTGCCCGGCGATGGCCTCGGCGATGATCTCGCCGGCCAGCCCGGTGCTGGCCACGCCATGGCCGGAGAAACCCTGCGCGAAGTAGACATTGGGCGTGAGCCGGCCCCAGTGCGGGGCGCGGTTGCGGGTGATGTCGATGTAGCCGCCCCACACGTATTCCAGTTCCACGTCGGCCAGCTGCGGGAATACCGCGCGCATGCGCCGGGTCATCACCCCGCGCAGGCCGGGCGGCGGCAGCGCCGAGTAGCTGGCCTGGCCGCCGAACAGCAGGCGGTGGTCGCGGCTGAGGCGGAAATAGTCCAGCGCCCAGTTCACGTCGGCCACCGCCATGTCGTTGCCGATCAGGCCGCGCGCGCGTTCGGCGCCGAGCGGCGCGGTGGCGCCGATGTAGGTGCCCACCGGCATCATGCGCGTTTCCAGTTCCGGCGCGATGCCCTGCAGCCAGGCGTTGCCGGCCAGCACCACGAAGTCGGCCTCGACCCGGCCCTGGGCGGTGTGCAGCGCGGGCCGCGCGCCGCGCTCCAGGCGCTGCACCGGCGAGTGCTCGTGCACGGTGGCGCCGGCCGCCTCGGCCGCGCGCGCCAGCCCCTGCGCATAGGCCAGCGGATGCAGGTGGCCGCTGGCCGGGTCGTATACCGCGCCGCGGTAGCGGTCGCTGGCCAGCACCTGGCGCAGCTGCGCGCGGTCCCACCACTGCAGCGGGTAGTCGTAGCGCCGCGCCAGGGTTTCCATGTCCGCGCGCAGTGCCCGCTCCTGGCGGCGGCGGATCGGCACGCTGGCGTGGCCGTCGCGCCAGTCGCAGTCGATGGCGTGGCGCGCGATGCGCTCCTTGAGCCTGTGCAGGCCGTCGCGCGAGAACTCGAACAGCCGCCGCGCGTCGTCGTCGCCGAGCAGGGATTCCAGCGTGCGCGGGTCGCAGCCATAGCCGACCAGCGCCTGGCCGCCGTTGCGGCCGGAAGCGCCCCAGCCGACGCGCGCGGCCTCCAGCACCGTCACCCGGTAGCCCTTTTCGGCCAGCGCCAGCGCGGCGCTCAGCCCGGTATAGCCGGCGCCCAGCACCGCCACGTCCGCGCGCGCCGCGCCGCGCAGCGGGGGGCGCGGCGCCAGCGGCGGCAGGCTGGCCGCGTACCAGCTGGGCGGGTGGTCGGAGCGGGCGGCGTCCACAGGCATCGGGCGCATCGAAGCAGGCGGGGCAGTGCAGTCTACGTGTCCGGGCTTCCCCCGGCACGGTCGCGTGCGGTTGCCTAAACGCCGGGGCGGCAGTAGCGTGCCAGCACGCCTCGCCACCGGGGCGGCGCATGCGTGCCGGTGGCCAGGCGCCTGTCATGCCACCGAAGCCGAACCGTCATGAGCTCCCGCCCCCGTTCCCGCAAGCCTGCCGCCGTGCAGGAAGACAGCACCCTGCTGCGCTGGCTCAAGCAGCGCAACATCACCGAGGTCGAGTGCCTGGTGCCGGACATCACCGGCAACGCGCGGGGCAAGATCATCCCGGCCGACAAGTTCTCGCACGACTACGGCACGCGCCTGCCCGAGGGCATCTTCGCCACCACCGTCACCGGCGATTCCCCAGACGACTACTACGAGCTGGTGGCGCCGGCCGATTCGGACATGGTGCTGCGCCCGGACCCGGACACGGTGCGCATGGTGCCGTGGGCCACCGACCCCACCGCGCAGGTCATCCACGACTGCTACACGCGCAGCGGGCAGCCGCACGAGCTGGCGCCGCGCAACGTGCTGCGGCGGGTGCTGGCCGCCTACGACGAGCTGGGGCTCAAGCCGATCGTGGCGCCGGAGGTGGAATTCTTCCTGGTGCAGAAGAACACCGACCCGGATTTCCCGCTGCTGCCGCCGGCCGGCCGCTCCGGCCGCCCGGAAACCGCGCGCCAGTCGTACTCGATCGACGCGGTCAACGAGTTCGACCCCATCCTCGACCTGATGTACGACTACTGCGACGCGATGCAGCTGGACGTGGACACGCTGATCCACGAATCCGGCGCGGCGCAGCTGGAGGTGAACTTCACCCACGCCGACGCCATGGCGCTGGCCGACCAGGTGTTCCTGTTCAAGCGCACCATGCGCGAGGCGGCGCTGCGCCACGGCGTATACGCCACCTTCCTGGCCAAGCCGATGGAGAACGAGCCGGGCAGCGCGATGCACATCCACCAGAGCCTGCTGCGCACCCGCGACGGCGCCAACGTGTTCGCCGGCGAGGGCGAGGGCGAATACAGCGCGCTGTTCATGCAGTACCTGGGCGGGTTGCAGAAGTACGTGCCGATGGCGATGGCGTTCTTCGCGCCGAACGTGAACTCCTACCGCCGGCTGGTGTTCGGCGAGGTTTCGCCGAGCAACGTGGAATGGGGCTTCGACAACCGTACCTGCGGCCTGCGCGTGCCGATCGACAGCCTGGAGAACAGCCGCGTGGAAAGCCGCTTCGCCGGCTCCGACGCCAACCCCTACCTGGCGATGGCCGCGACCCTGGCCTGCGGCCTGCTCGGCATCCGCGAAAAGCTCACCCCGACCGCGCCGATCGCCGGCAACGCCAAGGCGCCGGGCTACGCGCTGCCGCGCTCGCTGGGCGAGGCGCTGGACGGGCTGGAAGGCTGCCAGCCGCTGCAGGAACTGCTCGGCCGCCGCTTCTGCCGGGCCTATGTCTCGGTCAAGCGCAAGGAATACGAGACCTTCTTCCGCGTCATCAGCTCCTGGGAGCGGGAATTCCTGCTGCTCAACGTGTGAGGACCCGGGCTGCGGCGCTGGCCGCGGCCGGCTTTGCCGATCCGGCCCGGTCGCGGCCGACGTCGCCCCTGCAGGGGCTTCGTGGGACAATGTTCCGCCCGCCGGTTCAGCCGGCCCCTCCCGGATCCCACTGGAGAACCCATGAATCTGCGCATCCTGACCATTGGCGTCGCCATGTCCCTGCTCGCCGCCTGCGGCGGCAAGGAAGAGGGCGCCAGCACCGCCGACGGCGGCGAGGCCAAGGTCCTCAACGTCTACAACTACTCGGATTACATCGCCGAGGACACCATCCCGAACTTCGAGAAGGCGACCGGCATCCGGGTCACCTACGATGTGTTCGACAGCGACGAGATGGTCGAGACCAAGCTGCTGACCGGCAACAGCGGCTACGACATCGTGGTGCCGACGCTGAACTTCTTCGGCCGCCAGATCCAGGCCGGCGTGTTCCTGCCGCTGGACAAGAGCAGGATCCCGAACCTGGCCAACCTCGATCCGGAGGTGATGGCGCGCATCGCCGGGCAGGACCCGGAGAACAAGTACGGCGTGCCGTACATGATGGGCACCACCGGCATCGGCTACAACGTGGCCAAGCTCAAGGAGCGCTTCGGCGGCAGCACCGACATCGCCGGCAGCTGGGACCTGGTGTTCAAGCCGGAGAACATCGCCAAGATGAAGGACTGCGGTGTCACCCTCCTGGACACCCCGGCGGACATGATCCCGATCGCGCTGCACTACCTGGGCCTGGACCCGCACAGCACCGACCCGGCCACGATCCAGAAGGCCGCCGACCTGCTCAAGACCATCCGCCCGTACGTGCAGAATTTCCACTCCAGCCAGTACGTCGGCTCGCTGGCCAATGGCAGCACCTGCCTGGTGGTGGGCTGGTCGGGCGACATCATCCAGGCCCGCGACCGCGCCGAGGAGGCCGGCAACGGCGTGGAAGTGGCCTATTCGATCCCGAAGGAAGGCGCGCCGCAGTGGTTCGACATGCTGGCCATCCCCAAGGACGCCAGGCATCCCGAGAACGCCTATGCGTTCATCAACTACCTGCTTGAGCCGCAGGTGGCCGCCAACAACACCAACGTCACCCACTACGCCAACCCGGTGAAGCCGGCCACGCCGCTGGTGGACGCGGCGATCCGCGAGGACAGGACCATCTACCCGCCGCAGGACGTGGCGGCGAAGATGTTCACCTACGCCATCAACCCGCCGGAAGTGGACAAGCTCTACACCCGGCTGTGGACCGAGATCAAGACCGGCCGGTGACGGACCCGCTTGAAGCCCCTCTCCCATCGGGAGAGGGATTGGGGAGAGGGTCGGGGCGGAGCCCTCGCAATGTTTGGCTGCACGAGCTTCGCCCGTACCCTCATCCGCCCCTTCGGGGCACCTTCTCCCGAGGGGAGAAGGGGAAAACAGCCCCCTCCCATGCTGCTCCCGGGAACTGCCCATGCCTGTTGACGCTCCCCCCGACGCCGCCGCCCTGAACAGCGAACCCGGCTACCTGTCCATCCGCGACCTGCGCAAGGAATTCGACGGCTTCGTCGCCGTCGACGACGTCAACCTGGACGTGCGCAAGGGCGAGATCTTCGCCCTGCTCGGCGGCTCGGGCAGCGGCAAGTCCACGCTGCTGCGCTGCCTGGCCGGCTTCGAGACGCCGACCCGCGGCAGGATCCTGCTCGACGGGCAGGAGATCAACGCGCTGCCGCCCTACGAGCGGCCGATCAACATGATGTTCCAGTCCTATGCGCTGTTCCCGCACATGACCGTGGAGCAGAACATCGCCTTCGGCCTGAAGCAGGACGGCATGGCGAAAGACGCCATCGCCCGCCGCGTCGGCGAGATGCTGGAGCTGGTGCAGCTGCAGAAGCTGGGCAAGCGCAAGCCGCACCAGCTTTCCGGCGGGCAGCAGCAGCGCGTGGCGCTGGCGCGCTCGCTGGCCAAGGGGCCGAAGCTGCTGCTGCTGGACGAGCCGATGGGCGCGCTGGACAAGAAGCTGCGCTCGAAGATGCAGCTGGAGCTGGTCAACATCATCGAGCAGCTGGGCGTGACCTGCGTGATGGTCACCCACGACCAGGAAGAGGCCATGACCATGGCCACCCGCATCGCGGTGATGGACCAGGGCTGGATCCAGCAGATCGGCAAGCCGGACGACATCTACGAGCAGCCGGCCAACCGCTTCGTCGCCGGCTTCATCGGCTCGGTGAACCTGTTCGAGGGCGTGATTGACGAAGACCTGCCCGAATACGTCACCGTGCGTACCGCCGATTTCCCGGCGCCGATCTACGTCGGCCACGGCATCACCGGCTACGAAGGGCAGCCGGTGGCGTTCGCGCTGCGCCCGGAGAAGGTGCACATCGCCAAGGACGAGCCGGAGGGCGACAGCAACAAGGCGTTCGGCGTGGTCGAGGACATCGCCTATTTCGGCAGCCACTCCGTGTACCACGTGCGCCTGCCCAGCGGCGCCAAGATCCTGTCCAACTTCGCCAACATGAAGCGCTGGGACAGCGACGGCATCACCTGGAACGACGAGGTCTGGGTGAGCTGGGACGACAACGACGGCGTGGTGCTGACCTCATGAGCGCGCGCGGGCCGGACCCGGCGGGGTGGCGGCGCTGGCTGCCGGGCACGCGCGCCGGCGTGATCGGCGTGCCCTACCTGTGGCTGCTGCTGTTCTTCGCCATCCCGTTCCTGATCGTGCTGAAGATCTCCTTCGCGAAGATGGCCGTGGCGATGCCGCCGTACACGGCCATCGTGGCGTACGTGGACAACGCCTTCACCGTCAACCTCAACCTGGGCAACTACACCCAGCTGTTCGCCGACAGCCAGTACGTGGTGGCCTACCTGAGCTCGATCCGGATCGCGCTGGTCTCCACGCTGCTGGCCCTGCTGATCGGCTACCCGATGGCCTACGTGATCTCGCGCATGTCGCCGTCGGCGCGCAACATCGCCATGATGCTGGTGGTGCTGCCGTCGTGGACCTCGTTCCTGATCCGCGTCTACGCCTGGATCGGCATCCTCGACAGCAACGGCCTGGTCAACCGCGCGCTGATGGGCATGGGCCTGATCGACGAACCGCTGCGCATCCTCTACACGCCGCTGGCGGCCTATATCGGCATCGTCTACTGCTACCTGCCGTTCATGGTGCTGCCGCTGTACGCCAACCTGGTCAAGCTCGACCACCGCCTGCTGGAAGCGGCCTACGACCTCGGCGCCAGGCCGTGG
>Ga0206118_100266_pt1 | contig 36158 bp, 23 predicted proteins | sample 3A20Ametagenome_FD_177999 | JGI IMG/M metagenome (GOLD analysis project Ga0206118, IMG submission 177999) | Enriched microbial communities from leaf-cutter ant dump, University of Wisconsin, Madison, United States - 3A20A | ecosystem: Environmental > Terrestrial > Nest > Insects nest > Nest dump... | reverse complement strand
TCCATTATAGCACATACGGACGAGAATGAGAGAGAATACGGTAGTAAATGAGAGTAAACATGGAATTTTATCGACTTTTTGAAAGAATTTATGGTGGGTTGTATTGTGAATTAATCGACAGTCTCTTGTTTCGAACAACGCCCTCCGTTAGAGCACTATTCGAGCGACGTTACTCGATTCTTTCGAACAACGCCCCTCGATAGAGCGCTATTCGGGAGAAGTTACTCGATTGTTTAGAACAATTCGCTTTGAGAAAAACTTCAATGCCATGTGTCGATGTACGTGAATTGGTCAGCCGTAGAAAAAAAGGATCGTCCCGGCAGGAGGCGTAATCGCTGCCCGCAGGACGATCCCTTTCTTTTTACTTGGCGGCCCCTCCGCTCGGAGGTCCGTTCTTGACGGTCGGCTTCTGGATCGCCTTCTCCGCTTGTTCGAAGTAGTAAGCGGCGCCGATCTGGAAGCCGAGCCCGAAGCCCACGACGTCGCCGGCTCCTTCTACCGCTTTGCCCGATTTCAGGATGTGGAACTGTTTAGCCAGCTTATCCTCATCGAAATCCGTTATTTTCAGCTTAAGCGAGCCGATGCTGTACTCGAGCTTGACGAGATCCTTGTTGCTCATAAAACTGCTCAGCACTTCTCCCAAGCCGTACGTGTAAGCTTTGGCGGCTTTGATGATCTGTTCGTAATCGTCCAGCATTAACGAGAAGGAGCTGACGTTCCAGACGGACGAGCTGACGCCGATAAACGCCCCTGCCATGAAAGCCATATAATCGTCCCCTGTCGGAGAAACGGGTTCCATCGCCATCAAGTACTCCGCGAAGCTGCCGTGCTCGCCCGTATCGGTGACGGAGATCGTCTCGTAGCTGTCCGGGTCGATCTCCAGCCAGGCCCAGCGGCTTTCGCCCTGGATGCTTGCTGGTCGATTAGGGATCAGCATGGCCGCGGTGGAGGCTTTGGCCCGCTCGATGAGCGCGTCCGGAAAACCGTTTTCCTCCATATACATCAAATCCTCTTTCCGGTTGTTCCCGAGGCTCAGGAACAGCGACGTATTTTCCGGGCTGTTCTGCCAGACGTCCATGAAATCCGTCTTATCGCCCGGCAGCGCCGCGCCTTCGAGCCGGGAAGCGAATAAGCCGCTCATGATCTGAAAGCCGTGGGCGGCTTCCTCCGAGCCCCGATGAATCCGGTTCGCGATCTGCTGCAGGTCGACGCTCGTTCGGAGCTTCGATTGTACCCGGTCGTTGCGGACGGTGACGATAATCACCCGTTCCTTGTCGACGCGTCCTGCGGTAACGTCCAGCACTTCCGCAAGCTCTCTCTCGTAGGCGGTCTGATTGGCAATGATCCGGTACAGAATGCTCCGCGTGTACCAGACAAGCGCGGAGTGGTCATCCGGCTTCGCCGTCGCCTTGTGAACTCGGCCCGCTGCCTGCTGAAGCGCTTCGGCCGCTTCGGCGGACAGATCGGGGAGATTAACCGCAACCGTATGGAAAATGTCGGCGATCTCTTCTCCGTCCTTGAGTTGTGTTTCGTGTACGAGCTTCTTCTTCGGCAGTTGAACCTCGATGCGCACGCCGACGTTTCTCTGTTCGTTCGCGTCGATCAGACGATTGCCGACGATCTGCAGCGTCTGGCTTTCCAGCACGGCCGTGTATTTGCCGCCGGAACCGCCCGCGCGGATATCGATCGGCTCGCGGCTCAACTGATCGAGGTCCAGCGCGGCATCCAGAACGCGAACCTCCTCGATCACCGGCTCCCCGTCTCCTCCGCCCCCGCCGAGCGCACCTCCGATGTCTCCGGCGATGCCGCCCACTCCCCGATCCTCTTTCGCTTCGGCTATGAAGTAGACGCTGATCGTGCTTTGCGCGGACGTCATGCGCTTGCTTTCCTGGCCGCCGGGGAAGAAGGTTAGACCGTCCAGCTCCGACAGGTCCTTCATGAACGGCACGACGAAGATTTTTGTCTTTCCCTGTTCGTCGGAGTAGGACCATGCGGGCAAATGCTTCAGATTTACCGAATCTACCGCGCCCAGCTCTTCGAGCGCTTTTCTTCCCCGATCGGTGACCTGCACCACTCTAAGCGCCGGGCTGTAACCGAGCTTGGCGAGCAGGCCGCCGGTCAGGTTGGCCAAGTCGCCTTCCGTTCCCCAGCCTTGGGCCAGCACGGCTTCCGGAGCGTTGCGGTAGATCGAATACAGGTCGGCGGAGGGCAGCCATCTGAGTCCGTCCACCAGCGTCTGGAAGTCGGACCACGACTTGACCGATTCCAGCTGCAGCATGCCGCGAACGGTTGGCAGAGGGGCCGGAATGCCCTCCTTGCGGCCTTGACCGGCATCGAAATCGACTGTCTGCACGGCATTGGCCGACGCTCTGGCAGCCTCCAGCGAGCGGTGGAGGCTAATCGCTTCCGCCAGCGCAGCAGAGAGCTGCACGTCGAACTTGTCGTCCAGAGGCGGCTCCACTCGTTTGACGAGCAGATCTTCTTCCGGATAGACTTCGTTCCCGACGGGAAGGTTCAGACCGGCGAACAAGTCGGATTGCAGCGTCCAGTTCAGATCCGCCTGATGGTTAGGGATCGAGAACACGAGCAGCCCGCGCCGCGAGGCGCCGTCGAATACGGCCCAATCCTTGTCGACGCCAAGCAGCAGCCCGTCGGTGACCGGGTCCGCTTGCAGGTTCGAAACCTCGCGTCCGGCCGGCGCTTGAACCGGCGCAAGCTTAAACGTCTCGCGGAAGCCGGACGATCCGAAGCCGTCGGACTCGTCGGCAACCGTCACGTCGGCGATGACGAAGTTACCGCTGCCGGACTCCATGTCGCGAATGCGGGACAGCGAGTTGACGGTCAGCGATACCCCCTTGCCCGGGATCGCTGCAGCGCCGCCTTCGGCCGATGTCCCCGCAGAGCCGCCTTCGCCCGAATTGCCCGCTGCGGAACCGCCGCTTACCGGAAGCACCGTCGCACCCCCGAAAAGATCGACGTACAGCTCCGTCGGCATAGCGCCCAACGCATTCGGCGTCTGGAAGGCCAACCGGGCTTTGTTGGAGGACCCGGGACCGAACATAACGGGCCGCAGCAAGCCGTGAGGCAGCAGGGCGGTGGCCGTATGAACGGGAATCAGGAAAGGGCCCTTGGCGGTCTTGACGTTCAGATAAAACCGTTCCTGCGGGTTCAGCTTCAGATCGGCCTGAACCAGAGATTTCAATTGGGCTTCCACGATTTTGAATACGCTCGTTTTGCGGGTCAGCGCGACCTTCTCGATATGGTCCGTTTCACCGACTGCCGTTAGGATCAGCTCGAACGTATCCGAAAGCTTGCCCGCGGCGCTTGTCGGCATGCCGGCAAGCACGTCGGGGTCCTCCTTCGGCAGAGGGCCTGCCAAGGCGAGCGACATATGACCGTGTTCGATGTCGTAGTAGTGGACGGAAGCCTGTTCCATCTTCTCGTCGGGGACGATGAACACCAGCATTCCTCTAACCGTCTCGCCCTTCTTGACCGTGACGTCTCCTTGTCCGGGTGGCGCCAGCGGCTGCTCTGTCAGCCAAGTCACCGTCGAAGCCGGATAGGTGCCTGCACCGTTGACGTTCATGAAGAAATGCGAGGCGAAGTCCGGAATCAAGTAGGCGGCTCCGTCCGGATGAACGTTTGTCAGCTCCATCTCGATAGCGGCAAAGCTGCGATTGGTCGGCGCGTCTACGCCTTTCAGCTTTTTGAGGAAGAGAAGCTCTCGGGCCGTCCATTCGACCGCTTTGTTTTTCCCCTGGCTGCTGAGCGGAAGACGCTTGTAGATTTTGACCTCCTCGCTCGGCAGATCGCGTCCGTAGACGAGCGCAGCCGTCGCTTGTTCGTATTGCGCGACCTTCTTGCCCGTCTCGAAGCCGATCGTCTGGAATTCGACCTTGTCGCCTGCGTCTAGCAGCACGGGGAAATCGACCAATTGATCGTCCGAATACATGCGAGCGAGGCCGTCATCCGTTTCGTTGCGGACGGCGAGCGTCAGCGGAATCTGCTTGGCAGGCCGCTTCTGGACTTCGGCAAGCGTTTCTTGGAACGCTTGGGCCAATACAGTCGGATCTTCCGAGATCACGTACTTGCCTCCCGATTGCTCCGCCGCCCATTTGAACGCTTCCTCGCTGTCGCTCGTTCCGAGGCCGACCCACAGCACTTGGATGCCTTCCTCTTTGATCCCGTTAAGCATTTCTCCGAAAAAGGCCTTTTTGTCTTCTTCGACGTCAAGCGCCGCATCGGTTACATAGACGACGACGCGCTTTTCGGAAGGGATCTGCTTTAACGAATAGTACGTCACGTAGACGGAATTCAAAATGTCGGTTCCTCCGACCGCCTTCAGATTGCCCAGCGCCTGCAGCAGCTCGGATTTGCGAGAGGTGAACACCTGATCGAACTTCAGCTCCGTCGAGAAGCTGAGGAGCTGCATCAGACTATTGTCCGGAAGCTGGCCGATGAAGTCATGGAACAGATGCTTGACCTTGTCAATGCGGTAATCGCCGTTGCCCGAAGCGGGATCGACGTCCATCGAGCCGCTTACGTCCAGCGTCATGGCGATGACCGGAACGTCGGACGGCGATTGCTCCTTCGGCCGCTCATAGGTGAGCTCGAACCGGTTGCCCAGCCTGTCGTTAATGGCGGCGAACACATGGTTTAATGCGGCTGCATCCTGCGCGGAATAATACGTGCCTTCCGACATCGCGGCCAGTTCCAGCAGCGTCGAGTTTTCGTGATCCGGACCGAAGCCGATCGAGTAGATCGGAATGCCGGAGCTTCTCGCGGCTTGCTCGACTTCGCTTTTGCTCGCCTTGCTGCCCGTGCCCGCTTTCTCGGCGTTGCTGTCCACGCCGTCGGTGAACACGACCAGCGTCGGCCGCTGCTTCCCCTTCAGCAAGGTCAACCCTTCGATGACCGAATCGTACAGCTTCGTATTTCCTTTCGCCTTGATTTGATCGAGATTCGCCAGCACTTCCTTCTTGCCGGTGCCCTCCAGCACCCGAATCTCGGAGTCGAAGTCGATCACCTGGATATGGGCGTTGTCCGGGAGTCGTTGAATAAAGGCACGGGCGGATTCCAGCACTTGCCCCATCGACTTCGACATGGAGCCGGAGGAATCCAGCGCCAACACGACGCTTGGAGGCGTCGCGATTCGTTCGAGCTTGACCGGCTTGCCCGATCTGCCTCCCTCTACAATATCGATATTTTTCATATCGGGCGTAAATTTGGGGTTTTGGGAATCGAGCAGCATGAAGGTCAAGCGAGCCTGATCGCCGAGCGCGACGGCTTCCTCGATTTTCAGCTTGCTCTCTCCGCCGCTGGCATCGCCTATTCCGTCGTTCCGGTAGGCGCTCTGCAGCAACGGCTTGATCTCCAGCTCCGTCATCTCTCCCGCGCTGACGGGAACAAGCCTCGTATTGAGAGGGATTCTGTTTTCCGTCTCAACCACGACGTTCCAGAAACCGGAGGGAAGCCAGAACAGCGTGTCTCCTTCCGGCGTTTTGTCGCCTTTCAGATGAAGCTCGGGATGGGTCAATACAACTCCCGGAGGCGCTTCGACCTTGATCGGTCCCAGCGCGTCCCCGCGCACCTTGAGCGCTCCCAGCCGTTCCCCGTCCTTGACCGGACGGATGTCCTCGCCTTCGTCGAGCGTGAAGACGATTTCCTTCGGATCGGAGTCCGGACTCCAGGTCAGCTTCCATAGCAAGGGGGAGGACGTATCTTGCGGCATATCGTCCAGCGTATAATGGTTTGTTTTGTAGGCGTACAGCTCCTGATTGTAAGCCAAGTCTCTGCGGTACTGGCCTTGCGAATAGAAGCCTTTGCCCGCCAGCCGAACTTGACCCTCCGCCAGATCGACTTTAAGGCTCTGGTACTTATGCTGTTCGTTGGTCGTCATAAAGTAGATTTCCTGATTCGGGTAAGCGGACGTCTGGAAGGTGACGGACTCCCCATGCTTCAGACGAAATTCTTTATAAACCTTAAGCAGGTATCCCTCGCCGTTCTTCGAAGCGACTCCCCACCAGACGGTTCCTTCCGGATCGTCCGCGCGAAGCACCCAGCTATCCTCGGAGGCGCCCATATAAAACTTGCCGCCGAGCTCGGTAACGTACAGCTTCAAATCGTCCCAAGGGTCGGTTTGCGAATCCTTCCATTGCACCTGCAATTGCCATAGATCCCCGCCGGTGATTCGGGAAGTCTCCATATTTTCTTCATTGACGTATTTGAATTCCTGGGTCTTGTTGGGGGTGTAGTCGACGGATTGATAGTTGCCCTGGGATCCGAACGGATTCAAATAGGGAATCGCAATGTCCCACTTGCCGATCGGATACGTCTTTCTGCGGGGCAACTCTTTGACGGCAGCGGCGCTTCCGGGTGTTCCCGAAGCGACGGACTCGGCAGCGGTGCCGCCGGAGCCCCCGCTGTCTCTGACAAATACGACAATAGCGCCGAACGCCAAGAGCGCGCCGACGAGAAGAAGAAGGGCGATCTTGGCGTTCTTATTCGCAAGCAAGCTTTTCATGGACTGTCGTTCCTCCGTTCCCGCTTAATCCGTCGCCGCAAAAGTATGCCCGCAGGACGGGCAGAACCGGGCGTCCAGAGGGGATGCTTTGCCGCAGACGCAGTCTTTTTCGTTCGCGAGCGTTTTGATTTGTTTGAGGTTTTCCTCGATTTCGTGTTCCAGCCGCACGATATCCGCCACGTTCGATTGATAGTCCGACTCCGCGACGTCCGGCAGCCGGCCGACCGCGTTCAGGAAAAACAGGCGGCCGATGTTCTGGTACAGCTTCTCGATTTCCTTCTGTTTATTGCCGTTCTGAAGCTTGAGCCTGTTGACCTCCACGACGATTTTCGCTTTGCTGCCCGCCTCGGAGAATCCCGATTTCACTTTGTCCATGAAGCTCATGTCCATTCCTCCCAGAGATAAAGGTTGATTATGCTCATTGTAAAAGAATGCCGAGGTCCCCCCTAGTTACATGTTGTCATTGTTTTTGTCACCTTTGTATGAATGGCATGGAAGGGGAGGAAGGCGGTTCAGGGACGGCTTTGTACGATATGACTCTCTATGACAACGAAAATGACATCGTGTAACTGGCGCATGACTTTCAAAAGGTTTACGATTTTAACGAATTTCGTGCAATCGAGCTCAAGTGACCATACGGAAAAAAGAGAGGGTGTGAGAGGGTGAGAAAATTATCGACGAAGACGCTGCTGTGGCTATCGAGCCTGATGCTGATTCTGGCGGGCACCGCTTCGTTCGCTATGGCGAAGGATGACAAGGTGAAGGTCTATATCGAAGGCAAGCTGCTCGAATACGAAGGCCAGCAGCCGGTCATTCGCGACGGTACGACGCTTGTGCCTTTCCGGGCGACCTTCGAAGCTCTGGGGTACAAAGTCGAATGGAACGGCGCCGATCGGAAGGCGACGGGGAAGAGGCCAGGAGTGGAGATCGAGTTGACGCTGGGCAGCCTGACGGCCACAGTCAACGGCAAAGCCGTCAAGCTGTCCGTTCCGGCGCAGACGATCCGCAGCAGCACGATGATTCCGCTGCGATTCGTGTCGGAGAACAGCGGATATACGGTGACGCCATCGAAGGTGTCCGGAACGACGATCATTCAGATCGGCAAGGGCGCTCCTGCCGGACAGCCGCAAGGCGGAGGCGTCGAGCGACCGGAGCCGTACGTCGTGAAAGGCAGAGTCGTCAACCCGCAGGGCGAGCCGATCCAGGGCGCTCTGATCACGATCGACAACCAACTGCTGTACAACAGCAATGCGCAGACGAAGACGGACGCGAACGGACGGTATCGGATCGAGCTGACGAAAATGGCGGCGACTTACATGGCTTATGCGGAATTTTCGGTCATGTACGAGGGTACGAAGCATAGCGTTGATTTGATTCCCGACGACGACAGTCCGTTCGCCGGCAACGAGGGCGCCGTCCGCAACTTTACCGTCAAGCTCGACAGCGCGACCGGGACGGGCGGAAGCGGAGAGGTGCTGTTCTACATGATGGATCTCATTCATCCGCTGAATCCGGTCGCCGAGCCGCCCAACCGGGACGACGTGACTTTGACGCTGGAGCCGGTGGGAACGATGCTGGACGGAACCTCCGGCAAGAAAATCGTCAGCAAGGGCAGCCGGTCGAACAACGGCTACGGCGTGCATAACGTGCCGATCGGCAAGTACAAAGTAAGCGCGGTCTATGCGCCTCCCGGCGCCGAGCCTCAGCAAATGCTGATCAGGGTTGTAAACCCGGGTCAGGATGATCCTTTTCATCAATCGGTTGTTGCGGGTTTTCAGAAAGTCACGGATAAAATCCATAAAATGGAGCTTGAGCTGAAGCTCGATGTCGTCAAGCCGCCGGCCGAAGATCCGAATGAATGGGACTGGGACGCTGTCTACGATATCAATGGGAATCGGATAGATCAGAACGAGGAATGGACCTGGTAACGGACCAAATACAAACGAGGGAGAGCGCAAAATGAAAAACAGACAAAAATGGAGTACGGCTCTGTTCGCAGTCCTGCTGATCGCCACGATTGTGGCGACAGGCTGCTCGAAGGTCGAAAAGGCGATAAAAGAGGCGGAACAGGGAACGACGACAATTACCAAGGAAGACGGCGAGGAGATTAAGCTGTCCGGCGAGACGGACATCCCGGATTTGTTCCCGTCCGACATTCCGATTCCAGATGAGATTCAAGTGACATCGTCCATCAGCGGCAGCGATTCGGTCACGCTGACGATCGAAACGGAGATGCCCTTCGAAGACATAGTCAAATTGTATTCCGACTACGCTCAACAAGCCGGCTATTCGGAGGTTCATAAGCTGGAGGCCGATAAGACGATCAACCATTCGTTCCAGAGAGGCATAGAGAGGTTCGTGTATATGGTGCAGCTTGATCTGGAGGACAACAAGACGGTAACAGGAGCTCTTGTGTATACGAACAGGCCTGATTCTCAGCAATAAAAAAACGCAAGTCCAAATTCGACGCTCGAAAGGAAAATGACGATGAACGGGGAACCTACGAATGTTCAACAAGCCGATCCGACGGATATCGCGGACAACAAGGCGATGGCCGTATTGGCCTATATCCTCTTTTTTGTCCCGCTGCTCGCAGCCAAGCAATCGAAATTCGCCATGTATCATGCCAACCAGGGTTTGACGCTGTTTCTGGCGCTGGTCGCCGTCAATATCGTCAGCTCGATCATCCCGATCATAGGCTGGCTCATCATCGGCCCGCTGGCGAATCTGGGCTTGTTCATTCTCGCGATTATCGGAATTCTGAACGCGGTCGGAGGAAGATGCAAGCCGCTTCCGCTGATCGGCGGGTTCCGGCTCATCCAGCACTAGTCGAATATCCGGCGATGGGGGCAGTCCCGTCAGCGGTCAGAGAGCGGCAATACGCGCCTTCGGACCCGGGGGCAGTCCCTTTTTTTTGGCGCACCGTCCATTCCCGCCAGGCTCCCGACAATTTCCCGGCCTTGCCGGGAACGGGACTCTTGTGACCGGGAACGGAACGCCGGTATGATGGATGGTGTCGAGGTGATGAACAATGGCCTTTTACGAGAATACCGATCTTCAGCCGCCCGATCGCCGGCGCTTGCTGGCCTGTCTTGCGGTAGCCTGCATGACGTATCCGCTTGCCCAAACCTTCCTGCTGCCCGCTGTGCTGCTCGTCGTCTTGGGCGGGCTTGTCGCCGTTTGGGCTCACATTCGCCGGATTCGCCTGAAGGCGGAACGAAGCGCGAAGGAGCTGCAGAGCAAGTGCAGGGAATTGGAGCAGATGCGCCGCAACGCGGCAAGACTTGTCGAGATGTCCGTGCAGGAGGAACGCAGCCGCATTGCGCACGAAATTCACGACATCGTCGGACACACGCTGACCGCCGCGATTATTCAGCTCGAAGGGGCGAAGAGAATGGCGGAGCAGCACGGCTGCGTTCCGCCCGAGAAGCTGGAATTGCTGAGCGGAATCGCGCGGAAGGGATTGGACGATATTCGCGGCGCGGTTAAGGCGATAAGGTCGGAAGAAGCCCGGGCGATACCGCTGGAGGCGGCGCTGCGCGAACTGATTCAATATACGGAGGAGACGATGGAGATCGCCATCGAGGCTGACATTTCTCTTCCGGCGACGCCGGATGTAGGCAAGTTGACGGAGCAGGCGCTGTACCACGCGCTGCAGGAAGGATTGACGAACGGCATCCGTCACGGCGGATGCTCCAGGGCGTGGTTCTCTCTGCGATCGTCCGAAGGCAAGCTGCGGTTCAGGCTGGTCAACGACGGGGAGCCTTACGGTTCAGCCGTTCCCGGCTTCGGGCTGTCGTCGATGATCGAACGGGTGAAGCTGCTGGGCGGAGGAGTGAGCGTTCGTTCCTCCGTCGACACCGCCGGCAATCCGTTCGGCTGCGAGTTGTCCATCGATGTGCCGCTGGCCGGTTAAACCGGCCTTAAGATCAGGAATCGCGGCCCATTCCCGCTTCCCTCGCCATCAGGACCGCCTGCGTCCTGTCGGCGGCTTGCAGCTTGCTCAAAATATTGGATACGTGATTGCGCACGGTTTTGAGCGACAATCCCAATCTCCGGGCAATGCTCACATTGCTCATCTCCCGGGCGATCCATTGCAGCACCTCGCGCTCTCTCGCGGTGAGCTGGGGAAACTGGACATTCTCGGCCTTGTTCACGATCGCGTCGAAGTAGAACATCATCTTGCGCGCGATCGTCGCGCTGAAGATCGCTTCGCCGCCGCCGACCGCATGGATCGCCCTGAGAATCTCCTCTTTCTGCGCGCCTTTGAGCAGATAGCCCCGAGCCCCGGATCGCATGGCGGAGAAGACGGACGCATCGTCGTCGAACATCGTCAAGATCAGGATTCCGATATGCGGGGACGTTCGAATGATTTCGCGGGTCGCCTCGATTCCGTTTTGTCCCGGCATGTTCACATCCATCAAAATCACGTCCGGCTGCAGCAGCTCGGCCAGACGCACCGCTTCGTTGCCGTCGGCGGCTTGTCCCGCGACCTCGATTCCCTCTTCGTTTTGCAGATTCGCAGCCAATCCTTCCAGAAACATCGGATGATCATCCGCCAGCAAGAGGCGCAGCCGTTCCGTCTCCGTTCCGCTCATTGTCCGTTCTCCTTTCCTCGTTGGGCAAGATGACATGGATTTTCGTTCCTTTACCCGGCACGGACTCGAGCTCGAACACTCCGCCAAGCTCTTCCGCGCGCTCCCGGATGGAGCGCATGCCTATGCCGGGCTTGACATGCGCGGGCAGGCCTCTTCCGTTGTCCGAGATCCGGATATGGAGCCTGTCGTTCTCCTCGGTTAACCGGATATGGCATTTGCTCGCATTCGCATGACGCGTGACATTCGTGAGCGCTTCCTGCACGATCCGATATATGGCCACTTCCGACGCCGCGGATAGCGAGAGCTTCCGGTCGGCCCCCTCCAGGGAAATCTGCAGCGAGGAGCTTTGAACCTGCATCGACAGTTCCTGCAAAGCGAAGGCGAGTCCGAATTCGTCCAATGCGGGCGGTCTAAGGGAATAGACGAGCCGCCTGATGTCGTCGATGGATTCGCGCATCTGCTTCTGCACGAGATCGAGCGCGTGCCTGGACCGCTCGGGATCGTTCCGGTGGTGGCTGACGGCTTCGTTGATGTGCAGCGTCATGCTGGCCAGAGAGGAGCCGAGTCCGTCGTGCAAGTCCCGGCGAAGCCGTCTTCGCTCCTCTTCGCGCGCGTTCACGAGCCGTTCCCGCGAATGGCGCAGATCTTCGGTGAGGCTGTGCGTTTGCACGGCGATGCTCACCTGACGGGCGAGATCTTCGATCATATGGCGGGTTCCGGGAGGCAAGGCCTCCTCCAGCCGATGAACGCCGAGTATGAGCCGTCCGACGGACATGCCTTTGACTTCCAGCTCGATCGAGACGGAATGTTGGGCCGGGACGCCGTACACCGTCAATTGTTCGATGCCGGTCTGCGAATACGTCTCGATGGCGACGTAAGGAATTTGCAGCGCGACCGCTACCTTCTCCGCGACGGAGGAGAGCAGCGAGGCGTGCGTCAACGAAGATTCCAATTGCTCTGTCAGCTTGGAGAGGATGCGGTAAGGATCATCGCGCTTGCCGTACACCAGCTGATTAACCGCTCTCTGGACTTCCGCTCTGAGGGGCTGGAACATGACCGCGAGCAGTCCGGTTGCCAGCATCGTGACGACGGCATGCGCTTTGCCCTGGATCATGTAGCCGATCGTGCCGACCAGAAGCGCATAGGCGCTCACGATGATTACGCTGAGCACGATATAGACCATCGTCCGGTTGAAGGCGTTCGGCAGATGCTTCGAACGGCGTTCCAACACGATTACGCCAATGGAGAAGGGGACGAACATCAGGCTGGAATAGACCGCGATCTGCACGAGCATTCTGGCGAACCCGTGCCCGTCTTCTCCGAACAGTGAAGCGACGTTGCCGAGGATGCCGGCAGCTACGTAGACGCATAGACTCATCAATAGCCAGCGCAGCTGACGCTGCGTTCCGGCCGAGGTCTCCCGGGAATAGCGATAGACGAGCACGACGAAGGTCAGTACGTGCGCGGCGGCGATGAACCCGTAGACCCATGCGGAAGGAATCGGCAGCAGCTGCTCGCCGAACAAATAAGGCGGAACGAGATTGAGGAGCAGATGAGCGACCCAGAGCCAGGCGAGAACGGCTGTCCAACGCGGCCTGAATCGCCCTTCGGGAAACAGCAGCAGGAAGAAGAGGTAGGAGGCTCCCAGAATATTGAGACCTTCGAACGCTTTGACGAGAAACGGGTAGTTCCCGAACAGCTCGTCGTTCGCGCTGAAGATCGTGCCGGTCACGATGAGCGCGATGGAGGCCGTTACGCAATATAGATCCTTCCAGCCGTACCGGTACAGCAGCAGCCCGACGACCCAGAAGCTCAAGTTTTGGAGCGCGAGCAAAATAAAGATCAGGCTGCCGTATAGATCGGGGCTGATTCCGAGCTCCTCCAACTGATGGAGTTGGGCGGACTTTAATTGAAGATACGTGCAGGGCGCGTCCCCGCAGGAGGTGGTGTAGATGCCGACTCCCAGGCCATGGCTGGAGACGGAGACGACGAAGGAGGCCGCAAGCAGCGCCCACCAGAGCGCATGCAGCGCCGCATGACGATAGAGCTTGCTTGCCCGAGATGGATGAATTCCCATGTCCGAATTCCCTCGCAAAAGTCCATTTGATGATAGGCCGTGTATGCAAACCCGCTCAGGGGTATCTTTCAGCAACATCTGCTGTCCTCGGAGTATGCATACACGCCTAGTGTATCATAGGGATTTCGTGCGGTCGCGGGAAAAGCGGGCAATTCCCGGGCGACCCGGGAAACTTTCTTCGGCGGGACCGACCGAGCCTCTCTGACGGAACGAGACGTTCCCCGTGGTTAACCCGGCCCAATCGACGCCGCGCATATGCAGGAATCGACAGCGTTCGACCCGCGATGTCGCGCGATAAATTAGGTATTTACTTTTCCGGAAAAGCTTCTATACTGAGTGTTGAAAATAATAAAGTTTCTAAAAATATATTATTTATTGAAACTTTATTTTTAAAATGGACCGGGGGAGGGACGCGACGGAGCGCAAAAGAAAGCCGCTGCATGGTGCAATTTCAATCCAAGGGGAAGGAAGTGCACGTATGACACGTTCTTTGTTCTCGCTTAACAAGTCTCTAAGTATATTGCTGGTCATTAGCCTGATTGCAAGCGTATTCACCGTTGTGGCGGCGCAGCCTGCATACGGAGCCGAACAACAACTGGATTCCGAGGCGGCGCCTGCGGAGGCCGGTCAATCGGAAGGGGAGACCCCGCCAGGCGAAGACGGAGGAGAGGGGGAGCAGCCCCTTCCGGATTCGGACGAGGAGTCGCAGGGGAACGATTCGGAAGGACAGACAGAGCCGGAGCCGGATCAACCGCCCGGCGAAAGCGATCCGTTCGACGAGTTAACGCCGCTTATACCGCTAGCTGAACCGCTGGCTGCTCCCGGCGCAGGCTGGAAGCTCGTCTTCGAGGACTTCGAGGACATAACCGATTTGCGGGCCACGGGCGCTCAGGCCAATGCCAACGTGCTGACGCAAGCCTCGCGTCCCGAGCCGGTCAAGTACGGCTCGAAGTCGGCGAAGCTGGAATACGATTTTCTCGGGATGTCCGGAACTTCGGCGGCGTACATACGGTTCAGAAATACGCTGGGAGCGGACGGCCGGGATATTCCCGGCGCGCCTGCGAAGATCGGCTTCTGGATTTACGGGGAAGACAAGGCGCATTGGATCCGCGGCCAAGTGCAGGGAGATGGGCAGGCGGGGGTAACGATAGACTTCAACGCCGCCGCTTCGGTCATCAACGGCTGGAAGTACGTGACCGCGGATATTCCGCCGACTGTCGCATCTCCGATGAAGCTTAACTTTATTTACGTGGTGGAGACGGGCACGAAGAGCTCGGGGAAAATCTATGTCGACGAATTAAGCGTACTGTACGAAAATACCGATCTGTTCGCGCTGGAGTGGGCGAACGTGGCGCCGATGACGGTCGGAGAGACGCGAGCCGGGAGAGTGCTGGCGACGCGCAAGAACGACGCGGAGCCTCAGTCGGCAATCGGCGGCCTGACGTATTCGAGCAGCGACGAGAACGTCGCCACCGTTGACGGGAACGGAATCATCACGGCGCATCATGCAGGAGAAACGGAGTTGACAGCTGTGTACAACGAGAGATATCCGGCCGTGTATCGCTTGGTCGTATCCGCCAACGAGACGGTTCCGGACGAGGTGCAGATCGAAGGGCCGGCATCGATGGTGTTGACGGAAACCGGATTGTTGAAGGCGTACGCCGTGTTTAACGGCGCTGAGCCGGTGGACGTCTCTGACCAAACGATATTTACCGCGGAGCCTGGCAATCCCGTCGCTCATGTGAGCGGGCGAACGATTCAGGCCGCGGCGGTCGGCCATATCGAGATTACGGCAACGTATCGGGGCGTATCCCGAAGCTACACGCTGGAGGCCAAAGCGGGCGAGCTGAAGACGATCGAAATTCGCGGCGTGTTCTCCGCAATCGTCGGAGGGGAGCCGGTGACGGCGAAAGTGTTCGGCGATTACAAAGTCGAAGGCTACAAGGAAATACCGTCCGGGGCGACGTTCTCCAGCGACAATCCGGCCATCGCGTCGATCGATCCGGTCACCGGCGTAATCGTCGGAGCGGCGCCGGGAACGACGTCGATCGCGGCGACGTACGAGGGCCAACTGGCCAAGCAGATGATCGTCGTGACGAACCCGGTGTCCTATCCGAAAGAGGAACTGCGCGGAGCCTGGATTTCCACGGTCGAAAATATCGACTGGCCGAACGCGACCGACTTCGATCCCGAGAAGCAGAGGGCCGATTATATTCGGTTGCTGGACCGGTTGAAGGAGACGGGCATCAACGCGGTATTTACGCAAATTCGTCCGACGAGCGATTCTTTCTATCCGTCCGAATATTTTCCGTGGTCGCATTGGTTGACGGGAGAGCAGGGGAAGCCGCCAAGCGACGGCTACGATCCGCTGGGCTTCATGATCGAGGAAGCGCATAAGCGGAACATCGAGTTTCATGCCTGGATCAATCCGTACCGGATCAGCATGCATGCGGAACCGTCGAGGCTGGCATCGAATCACCCGGCCAGGCTTAACCCCGACTGGGTCGTCTCCAACGGCGGCAAGCTGTATTTTAACCCCGGCATCCCTGAGGCAAAGAACTATATTATCGCCGGCGTGAAGGAACTCGTGGAAAAGTACGATGTAGACGGCATTCATATGGACGATTATTTCTATCCTTATCCCGGCGCCGAGGAGTTTAACGACGCCAGAGAGTACGATGCTTACCGGAACGGCGGAGGCACGATGAACTTGGCCGACTGGCGCCGCAACAACGTCAACGACATCGTCAGACAATTGCACGAAGGGATTAAAGGGCTAAAGCCCTACGTCAAATTCGGCATCAGCCCGTTCGGAATTTGGCGGAACAAGGGTACCGATCCGACCGGATCGGAAACGACCGGCCAGCAAAACTACGACGGTCTGTACGCGGATACGAGAACGTGGATCAAGCAAGGCTGGGTCGACTATATCGCTCCGCAAATCTACTGGCACTTCGGATACTCCGCGGCTGCCTACGAGAAGCTGATCGACTGGTGGACGAAGGAGATTAACGGGCAGAACGACAACTCCGGCAAGCACGACGTTCACCTGTATATCGGCCAGGCGCCTTACCGGGTCGGGGTCGACGCGAACTGGACGAATCCGGATCAGCTTCCCGCGCAGCTCAGGTTCAACCGCGACCGGGGGGCGGACGTGTCCGGCAGCATTATGTTCAGCTCGTCGCATTTGCTGGCCAACCCTCTCGGAGTCAGAGATGCGGTCGCTTCGATGTACTCCCGTCCGGCTCTGATTCCGGATATGCCGTGGATGACGGGCGTCGAGCTGCCGGAAGCGCCGGAGATTGCGGGGCTGAAGCTGGTCCAGGGCGGCCGTCAGATCGGCTGGAAGGATGTCGGAGACGAGAAGCCGGCCTACTACGCCGTATATCGGATTCAAGGGACGGGAACGCCCGATCCGAGCGATTCGGCGCATTTGCTGGCGACGGTCAGACGGACCGAAGACGGGCTTCAGCTCTACACGGATAACACTGCTGTCGAAGGGCAGGCGTACACGTATGCGGTATCCGCGGTTAACCGCCTGCATCGCGAGAGCGGGTTAAGCGCCATGATATCGGAGCCTTCCGTCCGAGTCGAAGCGATCGAGCTGGGGTCGTTAACGGGCATGAAAGTACCGGGGACGCAGCAGATTCAGGTGTTTGCTTTGACGAGCATGGGAGATCGGGAAGAGATCGACTCCGGAGTTGTTTTCTCCAGCTCGAACGAGCGGATCGCCACTGTCGGCAGTACCGGTCTGATCAAGGCGCTGGCTGCGGGAACCGCCGTCATCACCGCCGAATACGAGGGGCATAGCGCGTCCTATACGTTGACCGTCCAGGCGGCGGACGCTCCGGGGGGCTCGGGGTCTGGAGGTCCGAGCGGCGGAACGCCTGCGACTCCGCCTATCGTCTCGAAGGATGCCCGAGTCGTGACCGGCGATGAACTGGAAAAAGCGGTCGGAGGAAAGCTGAGCCTGGCAGCGGGCGAGGGCAAGACGCAGGTGCAATTGCCGGGAGACGCGGGCGACCTTCTGGGCGAGCAAGGCTTGCTGAACATCGAGTTTGACGGAGCGGCGGTATCCGTGCCGGCTTCGTTGCTGAGAGAGGCGGCGAAGCTCGCTGCGAACGCGGCAGGCAAGGATCTGACGATCGCGATCGAAGCGCGTTCTCTAGCCGACGGGGATGCGGCCAAGCTGCTGCAAAGCTCGCAGCGGTTGGCGGGAGCGGCGCTGTCCGGGAATCGGATCGTGGAAGTGCGCATTTTCGCGGCGACAAAAGACGGCGGCATAACCGAACTGGAACGGTTCGCCGAGCCGCTCACGCTCACGCTGGAGTTGCCGGAAGGCGCCAGACCGGTAAGAGTCGGCGTGTACCGTCTCGCCGATAACGGCGCTCCGGTCTACGCGGGAGGACGCTTGACGGATGACGGCCGCATCGTCGCCGAGATCGACCGATCGGGCCGGTACGGCGCGATCGCGTACGACAAGCAGTTCCCGGATATTCGGGCGAACCACTGGGCTGGCGAAGCGATTAAGGACATGGCCGCGCTCCACGTCATTACGGGGCTGCCGGACGGAACGTTCTCTCCGGATCGGGGCGTCACCCGCGGCGAACTGGTCGCGCTGCTTGTTCGGCTGCTGCGGCTGCCGGCGGGAGAAGGAGCGGCTTTCGCCGATGTGAAGGCGGACGACTGGTATGCCGATGAAGTCGCGGCCGCCGTCAAGGCGGGCATCGTGCGCGGCTCGGGCAGCGGCAATTTCAATCCGAACGCGGCCGTTACCCGGGAGGAGATGGCGGTCATGCTCGTGAATGCGTATCGCGCTGCCGGGGGCGGCTCCGGAGCGGCATCCGCGCCCACGCCGCAGTTCGGCGACGGCGGAGAGATCAGCGCCTGGGCCGCGGAGTCGATCGACGCGGCCGTACGGGCGGGCTTGCTTCGCGGCAGCGGGAACAACAAGTTTAATCCGGGCAAGCCGACGACGCGCGCGGAGAGCGCCCAGTTGATGGTCAACCTGCTGGAGGCGCTGAAGAAGTAGCGAATCAAGCAACAACGCCTTCAGCGTCCTCTGGACAATGAATGTGTTTTGCCGGAGACGATTCAGATAAGAATAGCGGATTTTATACATTCTGTCCTGAATCGTAAATAAAGGTGCACCCGTCTCCTGTGGGCTATCTGCCCGACGAAGGAGATGAGGTGCACCTTTGGTCGTTCTATTCGCAAGCGACGCCGTCGCCGTCCCGGTCCAATTTGGCGGAGTAGCCGGGATCTCCCTTGCGCAGAGGCGCTTTGCCCGCCTCACGAACGGCGGCGCAATTGGGATAGCGAACTTCGTTGTCGGCCGGAGCCGCGGTTGCCGGCTGGTTCGGAAACAGAACTTTGGGTTTCTCTACGATAAACAAAATTTTCGTGCCGTCTTCATAGGCCGACAGCTGATGCCCGACCCAGCTGCCGGCTCCCCGGTTGTCGCTGGCGTCGATGTAGGCGACGCTTGCGCCCGCCCCGCCTTCCTCGCACATCGCCATCGGCCATTCGTCGCGGTCGTAGCCCGAGCGCGTCTGTATTCCGGCCAGCGATTGCTTGCGGTTCTCTTCCGCGCCGCCGCGGTCGATCGTGCATACGTCGGAATACCCTTGCTCGATCGCCCCGAGAATGTGCAGCGCCGTTTCCGGATAGTCGTCGCTGGGGAAGATCAGCTCGTAATCGTAGTCGTCGTGCTCCGTCTGCCGCGGCGCTTCGGAGAGAGGCTTCTGCGCCAGTGCGCACCCGGTCGCAACCAGGACGAGGACAAGAAGGAAAGGAATAAGCCGTCGTTTCAAAGATGTCGCTCCTTCGTTCATTACAGCCGAACTTATGTTTGCGTTCGGGTTATATAGGAATTCTATGCCAGGAATTGAATTGTGTCAAAGATTATTCGCAAGGCTGACCGAATAACGGCTGGCGATTCCCGGTTACAGCTTGAAATAGCGAACCGATTGGTTCAATTCGTCCACGATGGATTGCAGCCGCTCGGACGCGTAGGCGATATTCTCGACGAGCGCGAGCTGCTCCTCCGTCGCCGCCGCGACGCTCTGCGCCTTGTCGGAGATTTCCCGTGCGGAAGAGGAGGATTGCTCCATGCTGGCGGACACTTCCTCGGAGCTTGCCGACATCTGCTCGGTGATCGCGGACGTGTCGTGAAGCTGCCGGGCGACCTGCTTGATCGATTCGGCGATCACTTCGAATCCGTGCGCGACTTCGCCCAGCGCAGCCGAGCCTTCGTCGCTGTTGGTCACCGTAACGTTCATATATTCGGAGGCGAGCGCGATCTCGCCGCGGGTATCCCCGATCAATTGGTTGATATGCTGCGCGGATTCGAGGGAAACGGCCGCCAGCTTCCGGATTTCCTGAGCGACGACGGCGAATCCTTTGCCGTGCTCGCCGGCCCGGGCCGCTTCGATCGACGCGTTGAGCGACAGAATGCCGGTCTGGTTGGCGATCGTCGTAATCTTGTCCGTAATCTCGCCGATCTTGTCCGACTTCTCGCTCAGCACGGCAACGCTTCGACTCAGATCGCCGATTGTGCCGGCCATCCGTTCCATTTGCTCCTTCATCCTGGCCAGCAGCACGGTTCCTTCGTCGGCCATTGTGTTCGTCTGCTGCGAATGGTCGGAAATGACGTTCGTGCTTTCGGCGATCTTCTGAACGCCGACCGCCATCTCTTCCATCGCAACGGTCGATTCGCGCGCGATCGAGGACTGGGTCTCGACGAGCGTCGTCACCTGCTGAATATTCTCCGCCACATGGGAGGCGGCGTCCGCCGATTCCTTGGCGCTATGGGCCAATTCTTCCGACGCGGAGGCGACTTGGCGGCTGTTGTCGGCGATGGCGCCGATCAGCTCGCGCATCTTGGCGATCATGCCGTCGACCGAGAACAGAATTTGCCCCAGCTCGTCTTTGTCGTATTTGGCTTGAGGCGTGAAGCTCAGATCTCCGGCGGCGACTTGTTGCGTTTTCGCTTGCACGAGGGACACAGTCCGACTTAGCTTGCGAATCACGAGCAGTCCCAGGGTGATGAGCAAAATCCATTCCACGATCAAAATGATGTAGGTAGACGTAGTCGTCGAGGCGTTCTCGGCGGTTACCACATCGACTTCCTGTTCGGCGTAAATCTCCAGTATCTCTCCGAAATCGTTGATGTTGCCGCGAGCCTCGTCGAATTCCGCCAGCAGCTTCGCTTCCTTCTCGATCGAATAGTCGCCGGCTTGGAATTGGGCTTCCGCCAGCTTGACCCACTCGTTAAAATGGAGGTCCATCTCCGTAATCGTATCGTTAATCGATTTGCCGCTGCTCGGGTGGGTTCTATCGGCGATGCCGTGCTCCGTCACAATCCGCAGCGCTTGGGCGATGCGATCGTTCGTTTGCTGAACGTTCTCGGCGAAGTCGGCTTTCCCCTGCTCCTTGTCTTCTGCGGAGACGAACGGGGAGCTTAACCGCTGATAGGCCGTCAATGCCTGGTACATATCCCTATCGGCGTTGAGCACTAGCGTAATCGATTGATTGCTTGTCGTGAACAGGGAGGTTTTCAGCCTGTTAATGTTGGACGAATTCAGCTCCAGCAAATAAATCCCCGTTACGGCGAACAAAATCAAAGGGATGAGGAGCAATACGAGCAGTTTGATGCGAATCGAAACGTTGTTGAGCATAGTGGCCTGGTCTCCTTGTTAGTAGATCGTGAATGTTGATATGACATATATCGGCGAAAATGTAGGCAAATGTAGATAGTGTTGGCGGTATTTCACACAATGTTAGAAAAATTAGAAGAAACCTCTCCTCCGCCGGGATAAACCCGGATGGAAGAGAGGCCGGATGCGGAAGAAGGAGATTAATCGGTCAGTTTAAGCGCGCGGAGCATGCTCATGACCGAGACGGTCGCCTGGGCTTTGGTCACCGTTCCTTGCGGAGCGAGCTTCGTCGCCGAGACGCCGTTTAATATGTGCTGCTCGACCATCAGAGCCATGGAGGATCGGGCGTACGGCGCAATGGAGGAACAGTCGGCGAACGGAGCCAGCGCGCTCTCTGAAGCCGCGTTCCCGGCGCCGGCGAACGCCATTGCCTGCTCCAGTACGGCGGACAGCTCCTGGCGGGTAATCAGCCCTTCGGGATCGAAGCGGTCGGCTGATTTACCTTTAATCATGCCCAGCTTCCAAGCGGCGATAATCTCTGGCGCGAACGGCGTGTTCGCGCCAACGTCCTTGAACGGCGAGCTGTGGGAGCCGGGCGAGATTCCCAGCCCGTTCACGATGATCGCGACCAGCTCGCCGCGGGTAATGTCCCGCTTCGCTCCGAAGACGCGGGCGTTGTCTCCGAAGGCGATGCCTTTGGCGGCGGCTTGCCGGATGTCTTCTCTGGCCCATGCGATATTCCAGTCGAGGAAGTTCGGAGCGGTCTGGACAATTGCGTAAATGCTGTTGCCCGGGCGCTTCAGCTCCGCCGTCGCCGATCCGTCTTCATGCACGGTGAACAGAGTAGGCACGTGGCTGTAAGACTGCTTGTCGGGATCATACAGAACCCCGGTTGCCAGCGCGGGATCGACTTGGATTTCCGCGTCCAGCTCGAAGAATCGGCTGACATAGACGGCGCCGAAGTCGTCCAGGGCGGAAGCCGCGTTCCCGGAAGAGAGCGCTTCTACCTTGAATTCGAGCGGGCCGGCAAGCACTTGGGCGCCGTTGCTCTTGGCGGCTGCGCGGAAGGCGTCCGCCGCTGCCTGATCCGGCGGTTGAATGGTAATACGCACGCTGACGATACCTTCGCCGAGCTTAAGCGCCTGAATCGGAAGGCTGAATTCCACTCCGTTCACGATCAGGGACAGGATGCCCGAAGCCCCTCTGTCTGCGATCGCTCGCAGGACTTCTTGGGCAATAACGGTTTCTACAGCGGTCGCGTCGGTGACGACGATGATTTGCGTCTTCGCCGATTTCGCTTCTTTAATCGATTTCACTGCGTCTGCGGTGTTCAAGCTGACCGTCGCTTTGCCGCCTTCCAGCTTCGTCGTCGGCTTCAGCCTGTTCGCCGAAGGATCTCCGATGCCGCTCGTGTCCGGCTCGGGCGTTCCTCCGCCACCTCCACCGCCACCTCCGCCTGAAGGCGGTGCGGCGGTCGTAAGGCGCAAGAAGCTGCTCGGGGACACGGCCGTCGAACGGCCGTCATCCTTAGCGACGGCAAGCACTTGAATGTCGTAGCCCGTTCGGGAAGCCAGACCGGTCAGGCGGAAAGACGTGTCCGTCGTATAGCCAAGCCATGCGCGATCGGCAAAGATGTCATAGCCCGATGCTCCCGCGGACGCGTCCCATGCAATCGTCGCCGACGTCGTTCCGGCAGATAGCGCCTTCAGATTTGCGGGTGCGGCGAGGCTCGAGGCGGCTGTCGCTCCGTCGATCGGCAGCTCTCGGACGAGCGCGGTTGTCAGCGTCCGGTTGCGGTCGCCGCTAATATCCCAGCTCATCGTGCCGGCCAGGTCCAGCGTTCGAACGAGGGCTGCCTTGTACAGAAGCGATTCTTCGTCGTCGTATGAGATGAAGCGCTGCTTCTCCTCGTTGTATAAATAGGGAACTTTCGCGGCGTCATTCCAATGCCTTACGTATCCGTCCTTATCAATATAGTTTTCTTCCAGATCGGTATAGTCGAATGTGAACGGCTCGTAAGTGCCGAACGTCTCTCCCGGAGGAACAGAGCCGCCTGTGCACGCTTGGAACTGTCCGGGCGAAGGGCAGTTCAGCCACCCCGGACCGTAGAACGGCACGCCGAGCACCAGCTTGTAGCTTGGAACGCCTCCGTTCAAGTGTCCTGCGACGCCCCCGGCGACGTTCAGCCGCGGACCGGAAATTTTCGGATGGTTTTTGTCGTAGTAGAGCGGTGCGTTATGATGGGCGAGCTGCTCCCAATCGCCCGCGTAATCGTATGTCATGATGTTGATGAAGTCGAGATAAGCCGTTGATCGGGCCAGATCCGCGTTCACGACGAAAGCGTCCGATTGCGAAGAGGCGATGGTCAGCAAATAGTATTTGCCGTCCACAGAGCCGGCAGCGTCCAGAGCTTCGCGCACGACCTTCATCAGCAGCGTGAAGTTCTCCCGATCAAGCGGACTTCGCGAATTGGACTCCTCGCCTTCTTCGACCGGATACTCCCAATCGATGTCGATGCCGTCGAGATTGTACTCGCGAAGGAAGTCGACGACCGAGTTGGCGAACGCCCTCCGGGTCTGCTCCTCCATCGCCATGCGGGAGAAATGGTCGGACCACGACCAGCCGCCGACGGACACGATCAGCTTCAAATTCGGGTTGTCGGCCTTCCGGGCGTTAAGCCGGGCCATATTGTCGACGTCGACCTCGCTGTCCCCGATGACCATTTCTCCGTCAAAGACGTAATCGGACTGAAGCGGAATGTCCGGATTTTGGCAAGGACGGCTGCTGGAGGCAAAGCCATTCCAGCAAAGATCGGAGAATGCGTAGTTAATATGAGTTAATTGCGTGACATCAGTATCCTCAGGCATGAAATTGCGTTCATATACGGACCATGACGTATAGTAGGTGACGATGTTATATCGGCTTCCCGGCTTAACGCTGACGCTGGCGCTATCCGGCGAAGGCCACAGCTTGTTCTTGGCGACGACCTTGAACGCATAGGTCTGGCCCTCGGTCAGCCCGGCAGCGACGAACCGGTTGCTCTCGCTCGTTCCGACAAGAATACCGTCACGATACACCTCGTAGGAGGTTGCCCCGGGCGTCGGAGCCCAGCCGAGCGCGGCGGTTGTCTTCGTTGCCGTAACGACCTGGACGTCTCGCGGCGCTTCGAGCTGTCCCCACGTCAAGGTGACCGCGTTGCTGAGAACGGATTTGTCCGGCAGCTTCTGAGCCGCGACCGCGAACGAATAGACGGCGCCGGTCACGGTCGCTTCCGCAACGGGAAACGTGAAGCTGTTGGAGCCGTCCCATACGCCGGCTTTCCAGCCTCCGTTGACGTACACGTCATAACCGTTCGCTTCGGGCGAGCCGCCCCAATTCAACGTGACTCCGGTTTCCGTTACGTCCGTAATCCGCAGATTGTGCGGAGGCAGCAGCGGAGCCTTCGGAACCGAGTTGGGGTCGGCCGCCTCTGTCGTGATCGTGACGACGTTGCTTTTCAGGCCGGTTTTGCCGGGGGAAATATAGAAGGAATACTCGGTCTCGGGTTGCAATCCCCCTACTTCAACGGGCGGGCCGGCGATCCATCTGATGTAGCCGCCGCCACCGAAGTAAACATTGTAGCCGTCGTCCGGGGTGATGCCGTCCATCAAATCCCAAGTCAGTGTGACCCTATCGTGTTTGATGCCGTCGTTCGTATGCACTCTGAGACTCTGCAAAGCCGTATTTTCTTCTGCGGAAGCCGTGGACGCGGACAAAAAAGGGAGAGCGGAAGAGACGAGTAGAACGAAGCTCAATATCAGTGCCGTCATTTTCGCGAATTTCGCGCGGGAGTTGCCGTAGACCATAACGCCAATTGCTCCTCTCTTAATGGGAATTAACGAGATTAAATAATGTAAGCGCTTACAGATTTTTCGACAGCCACCTCCTCGTTTCGAGCGTCGGGATGCTGTGCCGCTGAATGCAGTCTCGTTCGTTGTCGTCGTAAGCTTCGGGGGCGGGCTTCTGTTCGTTTCCCGTAAGCATGAGAGATTGTAAATGACCGGACGAACGAAAACGAGAGGAGAAAACAACGATTTTTTATAGATTCGCGTGTTCATTCCGATAAGAAGCGTTCAATCCGCTCGCAGACCGGAAAAAAACGGCCGAAAAGGAGCGATGCGCACCGCATCCGCCTCTTGGCCGTTCATTTGTTGAATCCCCTGTTAGCGTTCAGCTTCGAAAAAAGGGCAATCCGGCTTCGACAAAACTCGCCGGATCAGCGTCGCGCGAACTCTTCCCTGATCCGCTTCAGCAGCGAAGCGTCCGTCAGTACGTCGCAGCCGGTATAGGCGAGCATCGTCGCTCCGAACACCATCGCTTCGTACGCCCGGTCGGTCTGCGCCGCGTCCCGGAATTCGATCGTGTGCAGCTGGTAAGGCTCGTCGACGACTTTAATGTACGGATGCGCGGCCGGGCAGCGCAGGCTGACGTTGCCCAGATCGAGGGAGCCGTTGTCGTGGCCGTGCACGATTTGTTCCTCCGGGATGCCGCTTGCGATCAAATTCGCCGTAAAAGCGCCGGACAAAGCTGCGTTCGTCCGCAGCTCGTCGTAGGAATATTCGTAATTGCTCACGTTCAGCGAGCAGCCCGTCGCGATCGCGGCCGCCTCGGCGCAGGCTTTGACCTTGCGAACGAGTTCGTCGGTATAGGAGCGCGTCGCGCCGCGGACGTAGAAGCGAGCTTCGGCGTAATCCGGAATCATGTTCGGCGCCTGTCCTCCCTGCGAGATAATGCCGTGAATGCGGGCGTCGCTGCGGGTCTGCTGGCGCAGGGCGTTGACCGAGTTGAACAGCTGAATGACGGCGTCGAGCGCGTTGATGCCAAGCTCCGGATTGGCCGCGGCATGAGCCGCTTTGCCGCGATACTCGAACTGCAGCGCGTCGATCGCGAGCGACGAGCCCGAACGTTCGTAGCTGTGATACGGATGCGCCATAATCGCGATGTCGCAATCGTCGAACAGGCCGGAGGCGGCCATGTCCACCTTGGCGCCCTTCGTCTCTTCCGCCGGCGTGCCGTAGACGCGAATCTTGCCGCCCGTCCGGTCGGCGATCGCTCTTAAGCCGGAGGCGGCGCCGAGCGCCATCGTGCAGATCAGATGATGGCCGCACGCATGGCCGATTTCCGGCAGCGCGTCGTATTCGGCAAGCAAGCCGATCGTCGGCCCGTTCGTCCCGGAATCGTATTCCGCGATGAACGCGGTCGCCAGTCCGAGCACGCCGCGCTCGACGCGATAGCCGAGCGACTCCAGCTCGGACGAGAGCAGGGCGGACGCCTGCTTCTCCTCGTGGCCCAGCTCCGGATGCGCTCCGATGAACGCCGCAATCTCCTTAAGACGGCCGGAATAGGCTTGTATATGGTCGTGAACGACGGTTTTCAGTTCGGTCATGGGTAGATCTCCTTTGCCTGTTTGAGATGCCGGTCGTCGGGGTTCTTCGCCTTCGATGGGCAATTTCAGAATACCGCACTAAGAGCAGAAACGCCAGAATTCCGCGCTCCGGGCGGGACGGCGTTCTATCGCTTTAAGGTGGGCGAAACGCAGAAAATTGCGTTATGTATATGTTATTTATAATTACATATATTGATGATTTATTGTAGGTTTTATCGATTTATCTGCAATATAGTTAGTTTTATGTTATATTTACTTACATATAAAATGAAGCCGGAGCGTGATTGCCATGAACATTGCTTTCGTTGCCCACGATCAGAAGAAAGAGGAATTGGTCAATTTCGCGATTGCCTATCAACACTTGTTCCAGCATCATCGGCTCTTCTCGACGGGGACGACCGGCAAGCGGATTATGGAGAACACGGGCTTGTCGATCTTTCGTTTCAAATCCGGACCGCTCGGCGGAGATCAGCAGCTCGGGGCGATGATCGCGCAGAATGAGCTTGATCTGCTTCTCTTCTTCCGCGACCCTCTCGTCGCTCAACCGCACGAGCCGGATATTACTGCGCTGCTAAGGCTTTGCGACGTGTACGGCATCCCGGTCGCGACCAACATGGCCACCGCCGAGCTGCTGATCCGCGCCTTGGAAAGAGGGGATTTCAGCTGGCGCGATATCATTCACCAGAATCAACCCGTCAACATCGCGGGCCGCAAGGAAAAGTCTGCCGCCAAACCCGTGCCTGCCGCAGGCGACAAGCCAGTTGCCGCCGAGGGCAACTGAATCGCTTTCTCCAAGCCTTCGCAAGAGGTCGAGCCAAGTCGTTTAAGGACTTGGGTCGGCCTCTTTTCGTTGGGCGAGCTGCCGACGATCTCCGTTGTGGATTCGCGGCTATGAGGAATTGAATCGATCCCGTATTGAGAGGGTGTGTCGCAATTTTATAGTTTAAATGGCACGAAAACTAATTATAATGGCGATAAAAGTTGTGTAATCTGTCATTGTTGTCGTATATTTTAAGTCAACAGCCAAGGAGGCTTACTATGATTCGGATCGGTAAAATCAGTTATTGGCACGTTCATGCGGACGATTACACGAAGCAGGCGCTGGAGCATCCCGAGACGGAGTTGGCCGCGATCTGGGACGAAGAGCCTGAACGCGGACAAGCCAAAGCCGCGCAGTACGGAGTGCCGTATTACGCGTCGCTCGACGGGATGCTGGCCCAGGACGGCATCGACGCGGTCATCGTGGACGCGCCTACGAATATTCATCGCGATGTGATGGTGAAGGCGGCGAAAGCCGGCAAGCACATTTTTACGGAAAAGGTTATCGCCCCTACGGCGAAGGAAGTATCCGAAATCCTTTCCGCGGTCCGGGAAGCGGGAGTTAAGCTGACGGTTTCCCTGCCGCGCCTCTACGACGGCTATACGCAGACGATCGACCGCGTAGTGCAGAGCGGCAAGCTCGGCAAGCTGACGCTGGCGCGGGTGCGGCTGTCGCATAACGGCGCGACCGCGAACTGGCTGCCGGACCACTTCTACTCGAAGGAGCAGTGCGGCGGAGGCGCTCTTATCGATCTGGGCTGCCACCCGATGTATCTCGTTCGGCGCTTTCTGGGCATGCCCGAGAGCGTAAGCGCCAATTTCGGATATGTAACGGGCAAGGAAGTCGAGGATAACGCGGTCTCCGTGCTGCGCTATGCAGAGGGCGCGATCGGCATCGTCGAAGCGGGCTTCGTGAACAGCCACTCGCCGTTCTCCATCGAACTTCACGGAACCGAAGGCACGCTGCTGTTCGGTTTCCCGGAGGAGGTTCCGGTCGTTCGCTACAACGGTGGAAGTGGGCAATGGGAGAAGCTGGAGCTGGACGGCAGGTTGCCTTACGCATTCAGCCAGTGGGTGGATCATATCGAGAAGGGCACGGAAGCGACGGAAAATATCGCGGCGGCTGTCGATCTGACCAAGCTGATGGAAGCTTCGACACGGTCGGTTGCGGAAGGCCGTCCGATCCGGATCGACGAGCTGGCGGAATAAACGGACTACCGGAGGAAAAGAGGGATGGAGTATGCAGACGGATCATCGCGAGTCAACGGGGAAGAAGCCGGCGGACCGCAAAGCGGCCGGAAGCGCGAGTCCCTTCCCGTACGCCCGGATGGCGGAGAGGCAGGACGCGCTGGACCGGCTGGAACTGCAATTTCGTTGGGGCGGATACGGCATTCGCGTGCTGCGCTGTCATCTGGCCTCTTTTCCGCCGGGTCATATCATTAACTTCCATAAACACTCGGAATACGAGTTTCACTATATTCCGAAAGGCAAGGGCAAGGTCATCCTCGTCGATCAGGCTTACGATCTTCACGAGGGGATGTTTTATTTGACCGGTCCGGATCTGGTGCATTATCAGGAGTCGGACCCGGAAGATCCGATGTACGAGCTCTGTCTTCACCTGGACATCGTGCCGCTGGAATCGGATGCCGAGCCGAGCGGCTGGGGCGACGAGCTGGAGGCGGCGGAGGCGAGTGAGTGCATCGCCGCGCTGGACCGTCTGCCGATCGGTCCGGTCGTCGACCGGTTTCATGCGATGAGCGGCTTCCTGGAGGCTTACCGGATTTTGGAGGAGCAGCCGATCGGATTTTACACGCTGCTGAAGCAGGCGATCGTGCAGATTTTGCTGCGCACCGTTCGCGTGCTCGACGGGGCGGACGGCAGAACGGGAATTCCGGAGCGGGACATGAGCTTCCACAGATATCAGTTGGCCACGCAGTACATTCAGGACAACGAGAGCATGCCGCTCTCCCTGGAGCAGGTCGCGGAAGCGATCGGAATCAGTCCGCGGCAGCTTCAGCGCATTTTCCGCAGCGAGGGGCGCACGACGTTCCGCGATTATTTGGAGCATACGCGGCTGACGGCGATCTGTTCGGACTTGCTCCTCACGGACAAGGCGATCGAGGAGATTGCCATCGCGCACGGCTATGCCAATCCGAACTATCTGTACCCGGTGTTCAAGGGCAAATACGAAATGACGCCGAGCGTTTACCGCAAAATGCATGCCGGAGAGCATGCCGCGGCGTTCCAATCCAAATGAGAGAAGGAAGCGAGCATATGAGCAAACATTTACGCATTGGCATTATCGGAAGCGGCGGAATCGCCAGGGCCCACGTAGCGGCTTACCGCAAGCTGCCGTTCGTGGAGATCGTCGCGGTCGCCGACGTTATTCCCGGCAAGGCGGCGGAATTCGTAGAGGCGCTGCAATTGGACGGAGCGGCGGCTTACGACGGCCATGAGAAGCTGTTGGAGCAGGAGCTGGACGGCGTCAGCATCTGTACGCCGAACGTCTCGCATCACCGGACGGCGGTCGATTCGCTCAAGGCGGGCAAGCAGGTGCTGCTGGAGAAGCCGATGTCCGTCACTCTGGCAGAGGCGTTGGAGATGACGCAAGTTGCCCGCGACACGGGCAATATGCTGACGATCGGCTTCCAGCCGCGCTACGATCCGAACATGAAGCTGCTGCAGAACATCGTGCAATCCGGACGTCTGGGCAACGTGTATTACGCCGAGACGGGCGGCGGTCGCCGCCGCGGCATGCCGGGCGGAACGTTCATCAGCAAGAAGCTGGCCGGCGCCGGCGCGATGGCCGATATCGGCTGCTACTCGCTGGATATGGCGCTGAACACGATGGGGTACCCTCGTCCGTTGACCGTATCCGCGTTCACTTCGAATCATTTCGGCCGCAATCCGCTCTATCATCCGGAGGCTTCCAAATTCGAGGTGGAGGATTTCGGCGTGGCGATGGTGCGTTTCGAGAACGATCTCGTGCTGCAGTTCAAAATCTCCTGGGCGATGCACATGGACACGCTCGGCGCGACGATGTTCCTCGGCACCGACGCGGGCCTCAAGGTTACGTCGGCGGGCACCGGTCCGTGGTCGGGCGTATGGGACGGCTCGGTCGGCTCGATTACGCTGTACCACGACGAATACGGCGCCCACACGCAGACGCCGATTCCGCTCATCGAGCATAAGCTGAACCTGTTCGACGAGAAGGTTCGCGATTTCGCCGAAGCGGTTCGCGACGGCCGTCCGGCTCCGATTCCGGGTGAGCAAATCCTGATCCAACAGGCGATCATCGACGGCGTCCTTCGTTCGGCCGAATCCGGCCGCGAAGTGTCCGTCGAGCTTCCTCGCGACTAATCGGATAGAGTTTCGTTACAGCGGCCCCTGCCTTCCCGGCAGGGGCCGTTTGCGATAGTTTGGCAGGCGTTCCCTCGCGTCTTCCTTTTCAATTCACCCCCATTCCCTCGACTCCATCTTTTTCGACAAAAAATGTAACTTTTCCCACTTTTCTGCGTCAAATGTATGGAATGGTTTTAAGGACGAGGGGGTATCCGCAATCCATGACGGCAATCCGCAATAAACCTATGATCAAATTTCTTCGGACAAGACTGCTGCTGGACGACGCGCGCAGCTTGCTGAAGGGCTGGTACTTTCAATTCGTGTCTCCGGAAGACCGGGCTTCCCGGAATGCGGAGGCGGAACGCGGCGAGATCGTGCTGTCGGAAATCCGCATTCTCATGAAATGGAAGGAAGAGCTGCAGGATCTGAACTACGGCCGGTTCCATAACATGAATTTGGGCTGCCGGATCGTGAACGAGACGGTCATTCCTCCGGGGCGGATTTTCTCGCTTAGAAAATTTCTCCGGGGCGCAACGGAAGAGATGGGCTTTATGCCGGGACCGATGTTCGTGCGAGGTCGTACGATATACGCGACCGGGGGCAGCGCCTGCCTGATCAGCACGCTGCTCTTCAACGTCGCTCTCCGGGCGAATATGGACATTCTGGAGAAGCATAATCATAGCGCGGATATGTGGGGGGAAGAGCGGTTTATCGACCTCGGTCTGGACGCTACTTACGTCTACGGGCGGAAGGATCTCAAGTTCAGAAACACGCATAGCGCCGACATTCGCATTCTCGCCGAGATGTCCGGCTACGAGCTGCATTGCCGCCTCGTCTCGGACAAGCCTCTTGCCGGCACGACGACGGTCCGCACGAAGCTGCTCAGAGAGCTGCACCCGGCCGGAGCCCCGTCGGAAGCTTCCCCGGCGTACCGCAAAGGCTGGATCGTGGCGACGGAGCGATCGTTCCGCGACGAGAGCGGGACGAACGGCACGACGTATTATAAGGAAGAGAAGTACGCTCCCTTTTTCCAGTCCTGAAACCGTCCGCTTTACAATAATAGTTGCCTGGAATATAATTGTCTTAGCAACTATTTGGAGATGAACATAACGGATGAACAATAAGGAAGCGTACAATCTCCAGCGTTCGGCAGGCTTTATGCTGGGGAGGTCCTATCGCAAAGTGTCGGCTCTGTTTCAGAGCAGGCTGAAGCCCTTCGAGATTACGCCGGAGCAATGGTCGGTCCTGTACCAGATCCATCTGGAGGACGGCCTCATTCAGAAGGAAATCGCGGAACGCGCAGGCAAGGACCGGCCCACGACGACGAGAATACTGGATCATCTGGAGCAGAAGGGGCTGGCGGACAGACGGACCGGCGATCGCGATCGGCGGTCGTTCCAGGTCGTCATCACGGACAAGGGGAGAGAGCTGATCCGCAAGACGCTGCCGCTGGAGCTGGCGGCGAACGAAGACGTTCGCGGCTGCATGAGCGAAGAGGAATACGACACGTTGATCCGGCTGCTGATCCGAATCGATCATCATATGAAAGACATCTTAGAGAGAGAGTAGGAGAATACATGCAACGCCGGCAACCGCAAACGAAATTGTGGACGAGAGCTTTTATCGCCTTGACGATAAGCTCTCTCTTGTTGTTTCTGAACCTGCAAATGACGCTGTCCGCGTTACCGACCTATGTGAAAAACGATTTCGGCGCGGACGATCTCGCTGTAAGTCTCGTTACGAGCCTGTTCGCGCTGTCTGCGATCGCGGCCCGTTTTCTGACCGCGTCGCTGATGCGCAAGTTCGGCCGGGGAACGCTGCTGTACGCCGGGCTCGCGATCGCCGTCGCCGTTACCGGCATCTGCATGCTGGCCGATTCGATCGGCTCGCTGCTGCTCATGCGCGTCGGTTACGGAGTCGGCTTCGGCATGGCGAGCACGATTCTCCCGACGCTCGTCTCGCAGATGATTCCTTCCGATCGGATGGGAGAAGGGATCGGCTATTTCGGCCTGTCCACGAGCCTGGCGATGTCGATCGGTCCGATGATCGGGCTGAACGTGTTTCGCGAGGCGGGCTTTAACGCGCTTGCCTGGACGGCGGGGGCGACGCTGCTGCTCGCTTTCCCGCTGCTGCTTCTAACGCGATCTGTTCCCCCGAACGACAAGCGCGAAGCGCCGAAGAGCGCTGCGGGCAAGGCGCCGATGAATCGAAAGCTGCTGCTGCCGGCGTTCCTGAACGTTCTGCTGGCCGTCACTTACGGGGGCGTGCTCAGCTTTATCGCCCTGTACGGCGAGTCTGTCGGGCTGGAGCAGGTCGGGCTCTTCTTCCTGTTCAACGCGGTGACGATCATTATCGTGCGGCCCGTCTCCGGCAAGCTATTCGACCGCAAAGGCCATGCCGCCGTGCTTATCCCCGCCGTCGTCTGCGTCATCGCCAGCTTGACCGTGCTATCCTATGCGACGACGCTTCCGATGCTCATCGCATCCGCTCTGTTGTACGGACTGGGCTTCGGGGCGATCCAGCCGACGCTGCAGGCCTGGATGCTGCGCGCTTCCGCGCCGGAGCAGTACGGAACGGCCAACAGCCTGTTCTATAACGCGACCGATCTGGGCGTCGCCTCCGGGGCGTTCGCGCTGGGCGCGATCGCGGCCTCGACCGGATACGGCGAGATGTACCGTTATGCCGCCGGATTTATGGTCTTGTTCCTTGCCGCCTATGGTATAATGCGGGTAATCGAACCGCTAAGCGGAAAATTACGGCAAGGAAAGAGGGGATTGCGATCAAGTCCTGGCTCAGAGTCGCCCTATTCCTCGGAATAACGGCGTTCCTAACCCGCTGGATTCCGTTCTCGGACTTCTTCCGCAACGTGGACACGCTCGTCCACGAGATGTGTCATGCGCTCGTCACCTTGCTTCTGTCCGGTGACGTCCGGTACATTCATCTGTATTCCGATCAGAGCGGACTGACTTACTCCGCGTACGCGGGCCACTGGAAGTCCATTCCGATTTCGCTGGCCGGCTATTTCGGCTCCGCCTTGTTTGCTCTGCTGCTCTTCTTCCTTCATTCCCGGCGTCGGGAGCGGGAAGGACTTGTCGCGATTGCGACGATCGCCGTGCTTGGCCTCGCGCTGTTCGTCCGCAACGGCTTCGGAGCGGCGTGGTGCGCCGGCTTCGCGGTGCTTACGATTCTGATCGTCGTGCTGTCCCGCCCCGGACTCATTAAAGGCTATTATTTGCTCATCGCGTTCATCTGCCTCGTGGAATCCGTCATCAGCGCCCTGGTTATTCTATCGATGTCCTTTTATAACCCGGCAGCCGCGGGGGACGCGACCAATCTGGACACGGCCACTTATATTCCAGCTCTCTTCTGGGGGCTGCTGTTCGCGGTTTTCTCGCTCGTCTGCGCGCGAAGCTCGATCAAGCTGTTCTACAAGCGGGGCTTCGACTGAACGGGATCGGGACAGGCTGACCGTACTTCTCCGGTTCGGGTTTGTCCGCGGAGTTGTGGCAAGCCGGACATCCCGATACAATAGGAGGCAGACGACAAATTATGCAGGGCGGTGGATTGTTTCCTATGTATCGGAATTTGGAAGAATGCTTGGCGGACCTGGAGCGGCACGGGCATCTGGCGCGCGTCCGCGAAGAGGTGGATCCTTATCTGGAGATGGCCGCCATCCACAGACGGGTATATGACGCGGGCGGACCCGCATTGCTGTTCGAGAACGTCAAGGGCTCGAAATTCCGGGCCGCATCCAACCTGTTCGGCACGATCGAGCGCAGCCGGTTTATTTTCCGGAATACGTGGGAAGCCGTTCAGAAAGTGATGGTCGTGCGCAACGATCCGATGAAAGCGCTGAAGAGCCCGTTCCAGAACGTCGGAGCGGGTCTTACGGCGTGGAAGGCGCTGCCGCAGAAGACGCCCGGAGGGCTGGCCGTTCCCGCCAACGAGGTGCGAATCTCCGACCTTCCGCTCATTCAGAGCTGGCCGATGGACGGAGGAGCTTTCGTTACGTTGCCCCAGGTGTATTCCGAAGATCCGGACAAGCCAGGCATTATGAACTCGAACTTGGGCATGTACCGCGTTCAGTTGAATGGCAACGAGTACGAGACCGACAAGGAAATCGGCGTCCACTACCAGATTCATCGCGGCATCGGCATTCATCAGGCGAAGACGAACAAGCAGGGCGTTCCGCTGAAGGTCAGCTGCTTCGTCGGCGGTCCTCCCGCGCATACGCTGGCGGCCGTCATGCCTTTGCCCGAGGGACTGAGCGAGATGACCGTAGCCGGGATGCTGGCGGGCAACCGTTTTCGCTACAGCTATTCGGAAGGTTTCTGCATTAGCAACGACGCCGATTTCGTCATCACGGGGGAGATCCATCCGGGCGAGACGAAGCCCGAAGGCCCGTTCGGAGACCATCTCGGCTATTACAGCCTGACTCATCCTTTTCCCGTCATGAAGGTTCATAAAGTGTACGCCAAACCGGGCGCGATCTGGCCGTTCACCGTCGTCGGCCGTCCGCCCCAGGAGGACACTTCGTTCGGACAGCTGATTCATGAGCTGACCGGCGACGCGATCCGGCAGGAGATCCCCGGCGTTCAGGAAGTTCACGCCGTCGATGCGGCAGGGGTTCATCCGCTGCTGTTCGCGATCGGCAGCGAACGCTATACGCCTTATAGCGAGGACAAGCGGCCGGCCGAGCTGCTCACGCTCGCCAACCGCATTCTCGGCACGGGCCAGCTGAGCCTGGCCAAGTATCTGTTCATTACGGCGGAGGATCGCCAGCCGATCGATACGCATCGGGAAGAGGAGTTTCTGGCCTACATCCTGGAGCGGATCGACCTGCGCCGGGACATTCATTTCCAGACGAATACGACGATCGACACGCTCGATTACTCCGGCACCGGGCTCAATACCGGGAGCAAAGTCGTGTTCGCGGCATACGGGGACAAGCTGCGGGAGCTGTGTCGGGACGTGCCGGAGGAACTGCGCCAACTGCGGGATTTCGGAGGAGCGAAGCTCGTCATGCCGGGAATCGTCGCGCTGCAAGGACCGGCGTTCTCCAGCTACGAAGCGGCGCAGCGGGAGATCGACGAGCTGTGCGCCGCGATTCGCGACAGGGGGCCGCTGTCTTCCTGCCCAATGATCGTTATCGCCGACGACAGCGAATTCCTGAGCGCGACGCTGGCGAATTTCCTGTGGGCCGCGTTCACGCGCAGCAATCCGTCGCACGACATCTACGGCGTGAACAGCGGCTATGAGTTCAAGCATTGGGCGTGCGACAACGTCATTATCGACGCTCGGGCCAAGCCTCACCAAGCGCCTCCGCTCGTCGCCGATCCGGCGGTCGAGCGCGGCGTCGAGCGCTTGTTCGTTCAGGGCGCAAGCTTGGGCGGCCTGAAGAATCTGTAGCCCCTCGGCTCGCTTGGGGCATATAAAAAAAGGAACTCGCGATCCGTCATGGAGCGAGTTCCTTTTTGTTCTACGGCTGACCAATCCACGTACATCGACACATGGCATTGGAGTTCTTCACAAAGCGAGTTGTTCTAAACAATCGAGTAACGTCGCTCGAATAGCGCTTAACCGGAGGACGTTGTTCGAAAGAAGAGACTGTCGATTAAAAACAATCCAGACTACTCCTACATGCTCCAGAATGAATTTTTTGGTAGAAACTGGTGTGAATTGGGGGGCGTACGGATTGTGCAGCGTGGAATCGTGT
>Ga0206118_100264_pt1 | contig 36297 bp, 35 predicted proteins | sample 3A20Ametagenome_FD_177999 | JGI IMG/M metagenome (GOLD analysis project Ga0206118, IMG submission 177999) | Enriched microbial communities from leaf-cutter ant dump, University of Wisconsin, Madison, United States - 3A20A | ecosystem: Environmental > Terrestrial > Nest > Insects nest > Nest dump... | reverse complement strand
CATGCCTTCGACCACGCCCTGCTCGACGCCTTGCCCGCCGGCATCGATGCCTGCGGCGAGAACGGCGAGTTCCACACCTGCGTCAGCGCCGGGCCGATGTTCCGCGCGCCACTGGACCTGCGCATGGGCCAGACGGTGCTGCGCGAGGCGCGCTACGCCTATACCGATTTCCTGCCGGCAGCGGGCTGAGCCGGGGCCTTCCCGGTACGGGGATGAGGGAGCCACATCGGCCGCCCCGTGCCGACACGAACGACGGCCTCACTCCGCGCGGGGCAGCGCGTGCGCAAGGAGCGCGCCATCGCGCCGGGGCTCGGTTTCCGCCCACATTTCCACGCGGTTGCGGCCGGCGCGCTTGGCCGCGTACAGCGCGGCGTCCGCGCCGGCCAGCAGCGCTTCGGGCGGATGCAGCCGCGGTGGCCGCGTGCCGGCCACGCCGACGCTGACGGTCACCGCCTGCGGCAGGACGCCGGCCGGAATCGCCTGTACCGCCGCGCGCAGGCGTTCGCCCAGTTCGCGCGCGCTCTCCGGGCAGGTGGCCGGCGCCACCACCGCGAACTCCTCGCCGCCGTAACGGGCCACCAGGTCGCCGCCGCGCGCCGCGGTGGCCCGCAGCGCCGCCGCCACCTCGCGCAGGCAGCGGTCCCCGGCCGGGTGGCCGTAGGTATCGTTGAAGCGCTTGAAGTGGTCGATGTCGATCAGCAGCAGCGACAGCGCATTGCCCTGCCGGCAGGCGCGGTTCCATTCGGCCTGCAGCACGGCGTCGAACTGGCGGCGGTTGGCGACCCCGGTCAGGCCGTCCAGCCGCGCCAGCGCGTCCAGCGCCGCCTGCCGTTCCAGCAGGCCGATCTGCAGCAGCATGCTGCGCAGGCCGAAGCCCAGGATCGCCGCCACGAAGCCGGCCAGCGCCCAGTGCCGCGCGTGGTCCACCACCAGGGTGGCCACCACCAGCAGCAGCAGCGGCAGGATCATCGGCCCGCCGGCCTGCACCGCATGCCGCAAGCGCGGCCGCTCGACCGCGGGCGCGGCGTCGCGCGCGCGCAGCGCCAGTACCGCCAGCAACAGGAAGGGCAGGTCGATCAGCAGGTCGGCGTACAGGCCGAAGGGGCTGTACTCGGCGACGTGGTTGATATAGCCGGCCACCGCCAGGTAGGCCAGCGCATAGATCGCCAGCACGCGGAAGAACGCGCGCCGGTCCGGCAGGTCGGTGCTGGCCCAGCGCAGCAGCGCGAACGCCGCGATGCAGGCGTTCTGGATGTCGAACATCAGGCGCAGGCCGTTCATGCCGGCGTCGCCGGCATCGGCGTGATGGCGCGTGTGCAGGAAGAACAGCACGCCCAGCAGGGCCGCCAGCGCGGCGTCGATCAGGCTGATCGCCCAGCGCTCGCGGCGGGCGCGCGCCAGCACGAACACCAGCGGCACGCCGTAGGCCACGTAGAGCAGCAGGCTGATCTGCGGGGTCGCGGTGGCATCGCCGCCGCGCACGGCATCGACCATGTTCATGGCCATGCCGCCGGCCCACAGCAGCATGGCCAGCGCGGTGGCCTGCCAGCCAAGCGCCGCCTGCCGCTGCTGGCCCTGCCACAGGCAGGCGGCAGCGGCCAGCAGCGGCGCGGCGATGAGGAAACAGAACGACAGGACGGTGGCCGGTGCCGGCAGCAGCGCCAGCGCCAGGCCGTGGCACAACACGAACAGGACCGCCAGCACTACCGGCATGCGTCCTCCGTCGCCAGCGCCGATGGCCCGACCATAACAAGGCGGCGGGGGTGGAAAGCGCGACGGCGCGCGCGCTTTTCCACACTGCCCGCGCCGGCTCAGGCCAGGGCGCGGGCGTGGTGGGCGATGTGCTCGCCGATGAAGCTGGCGATGAAGTAATAGCTGTGGTCGTAGCCGGGGCGCATGCGCAGCTGCAGCGGATGGCCGGCCGCCGCGCAGGCGTCGCGCAGCAGCTGCGGGCGCAGCTGGGTGTCGAGGAACTCGTCGTCGCCGCCCTGTTCGACCAGCAGCGGCAGGCGTTCGGCGGCACCGGCGACCAGCGCGGTGGCGTCGTACTGCCGCCACGCCGCGGGGTCCTGGCCGAGATAGGCGGCGAACGCCTTCTCGCCCCACGGCACCTGCGACGGCGCCACGATCGGCGAGAACGCCGACACGCTGCGGTAGCGGCCCGGGTTCTTCAACGCGATCACCAGCGCACCGTGCCCCCCCATCGAATGGCCGCTGATCGCGCGCGCGTCGCTGGCCGGGAAATGCGCCTCGACCAGCGCCGGCAGCTCGCCGGCGACGTAGTCGTACATGCGGTAATGCGGCGCCCAGGGCTGCTGCATGGCATTGACGTAGAACCCGGCGCCCTTGCCCAGGTCGTAGCCTTCGGCATCGGGCACGTCGTCGCCGCGCGGGCTGGTGTCCGGCGCGACCAGGATGAGGCCGTGCTCGGCGGCATAGCGCTGCGCGCCGGCCTTGGTGATGAAGTTCTGCTCGGTGCAGGTCAGGCCGGACAGCCAGTACAGCACCGGCAGCCTGGCGCCGCTCTCGGCCTGCGGCGGCAGATAGACGCCCAGCGTCATGTCGCAGCCCAGCGCTTCGGAGCGGTGCCGGTAGACGTCCTGCCAGCCGCCGAAGCAGGCGCGGTGTTCGATTCGTTGCATGGTTCTCTCCGGTCTCGCGACAGCACGGCAGGAGCGCGCGCCGGCGCGCTCCCGTCGGCCGTCAGAAGTGGACGACGCTGCGGATCGACTTGCCTTCGTGCATCAGGTCGAAGGCGTCGTTGATCTTTTCCAGCTCCATCGTGTGGGTGACGAACGGCGCCAGCTCGATGTCGCCCTTCATTGCGTCCTCGACCATCCCAGGCAGCTGGCTGCGACCCTTGACCCCGCCGAAGGCGGTGCCCATCCAGCGGCGGCCGGTGACCAGCTGGAACGGACGGGTGGAGATTTCCTGCCCCGCGCCGGCCACGCCGATGATCACGCTCTGGCCCCAGCCACGGTGTGCGCATTCCAGCGCCGCGCGCATCACGTTGACGTTGCCGATGCACTCGAAGCTGTGGTCCACGCCCCAGCCGGTCATCTCCACGATCACCTGCTGGATGGGCTTGTCGTGCTCCTTCGGGTTGACGCAGTCGGTGGCGCCGAACTGGCGGGCCAGCTCGAACTTGGACGGATTGGTGTCGATGGCGATGATGCGGCCGGCTTTGGCCTGGCGCGCGCCCTGGATCACCGCCAGGCCGATGCCGCCCAGGCCGAACACCGCCACGCTGTCGCCTTCGGCCACCTTGGCCGTGTTGTGCACGGCGCCGATGCCGGTGGTGACGCCGCAACCGAGCAGGCAGACGTGTTCCGGGTTGGCGTCCGGGTTGACCTTGGCCAGCGAGACCTCGGCCACCACGGTGTACTCGGAGAAGGTCGAGCAGCCCATGTAGTGGTAGATCGGCTCGCCGTTGTAGGAGAAACGGCTGGTGCCATCCGGCATCACGCCCTTGCCCTGGGTGGCGCGCACCGCGGTGCACAGGTTGGTCTTGCCGCTCTTGCAGAACAGGCACTGCCCGCATTCGGCGGTGTACAGCGGGATGACGTGGTCGCCCGGTTTCACCGAGGTCACGCCCTCGCCCACCTCGACCACGATGCCGGCGCCCTCATGGCCGAGCACGCACGGGAACAGGCCTTCCGGATCGTCGCCGGACAGGGTGAAGGCGTCGGTGTGGCAGACGCCGGTGTGGGTGATCTTCACCAGCACTTCGCCCTTCTTCGGCGGGGCGACGTCGATCTCGACGACCTGCAGCGGCTGGCCGGGACCGAAGGCGACGGCGGCACGTGATTTCATGGGTTTCTCCTGTAGCGGTGGTTCGTTGGTGCGTGCATTCGCATGCATCGGTGTTTTTCGCATAGCGGCTTCCGTCGCGACGGGCCCTACCATCCGGTCCCGTGCCGGCAGCGCGGGGAAAGCCGCACGAAAGCCCTTCGCGGCTGAAGCCGCTCCTACTTCAGGTAGGAGCGGATCAGGCCCGACATCTCGGCCACGCGCGCGGCGCGCTGCGCCGCCGACTGCGCCGGCTGGCCGAACTCCTCGCGCAGGTGCGCTTCCATCACCTCGGACATCAGCCCGTTGACGGCACCGCGGATGGCCGCGATCTGCTGCAGCACCGGCCCGCAGTCGGCGCCGGCCTCCAGCGCGCGCTCCAGCGCATCGCACTGGCCGCGGATGCGCCGCACCCGCGCCAGCACCTTCTTCTTTTCCTCGGGGGAATGCGGCATGCGCCCGCTCCTATCCTGTACTGGGGGACAGTATATCCGGGCGCAGCCGCGCGTCCAGTGCGGCGCATGCATGCAGGAAGCGGCCGCCCTAGCCGGCGCCGGCCTGCCGAAGCGCCAGGCGCTCGGGCCCTGCGGACACGGCTCAGTCGCGGGTGGGCGTCGGCAACGGCGATGCCTCCGTGACCGGCACGAAGCCCAGGCCCAGCAGCCATGCGATCCGGCCGGTTCCACGCAACACGTCCGTGACCGGCGCGGTGGTGAACACGATCCGGTTGGCGCCGGCGGCCTCCTGAACGGCCCTGATCCAGGAACCGCGCACGGCCCGGTCGAGGTCCTCTCCCTGCTGCCGCGCGATGGCCTCATTGGTCAGCCAGCTCCAGCACGGTGTCGGCAAGGTGTCCGCATCCAGGGTGGCCCTCATCCCCTCGACGCTGCCGTCGCTCCAATCCCTGGCGAGCTGCTGCGAAAGTCCGGGCAGCGATTCGATGCCGTCCATCGTCGCGCGCAGGCAACGCTGGTCGGCCTCGGCGTCCACCGCGAACTCGGCGACGGCGCGTTTGGGGTCGCGGATGACCAGATGGAACTTCGCATCAATCACCGGGATGCGCTTGTCCCTGGCCAGCCTCATGACGGTCTCGACCGCCGACACCGTCTTCTGCTCAAGGTCCGAACGCTCCAGCACGGCCTCGTAGAGCTGCCACGCCGCGTACATCGGCAGCATCCGCTCCACGTCGCGATTGCCCGGCAGGTAGCGCGCCTTCAACTCCGTCCAGCGCTGGTAGTCGCCGGGCGGAAGAACGTCGGACAACGTGCGCCCCTCGGGCAGGTATTTGCTCCTGCGTACCGACGACCACAGCGTCAGGCCGCGGAACAGGCCAATGCCCTCGCCGACCACCACGCCGGGCGAGCCGATGACCACCGACGATGCATCGATGCTCTTCTGGAGGGTGGCCGGGACGAAATCCAGGCCGGTCGGCACCGGGTAGACGGTACCCAGGACCAGCACCTTCTGGTCGCCGCGACGGTACTCCCAGATGTGCGGACCGGCGTCCGTGGCAGAGATGACCATGGCGTCCAGGTTGGTGACCTTCTCAACGGTCTCCGCGGTGCCGGGCTCCTGCGCGCCGAGCTGGCCGGCCGATGCCAACAGTACGATGAACGCGCAACAGGCACGCTGAAGTCTCCACTGCATGAAAATCTCACTCCAATGGCAAGCGGAAGGCCTTCGCGTCGTGGCCGCGGACGCGCGGGTCGTTTAGGAAATCGTTCCATATGCGCTCGACCACATCGGGCGCCAGTTCGACGAATGGCGCGCGCCGGGCGAAATGCTCGCGGACGTACTGCCACTGGATGCAGGTACCGCTCATCCAGCGCTGGTATCGATCGAAGACTGCGCAGGTCGCCGCATAGTCCAGGAAACACTCGCGCTGGTTGCCACCTGCATCGGCATCGGCATCGGCGACGATGTGCCCGGTGTTCACCGGACGCCCCACCCGGGTGCGAAACCTCATCGCCCCCTTGCCCAACGGCAGGATCGGAATCAGCGCGCTGCCGGTTTTCCTGGCCAACGCGGCGGTGCCCAGCATGACGTCCAGCGAGAGCCCGAGGAACGGGATGGCGAAGGCCTCGTCTCGCTTCTGATGAACATCCGGCATCATGATCAGGACGCCACCGGCCTTCAGGAGCCGCAACGCGCCGGCCATGCCCTGGCGGTTGCTGTGGTAGACGTGCACGTTGGGACTGCGGTCCTTGAACAGCGCCTCGTACAGCCGGTCGAAGACCTCGTTTCCGCGATGCGTGCCCGGCTCCCCGTAGAAGATGCCGACGTCGCGCGTTTCGCCGATGTGCATGATCAGCGACACCGCGCAGAGGATGTAGTGGCCATAGTGCGGCAACGCCAGTACCGTGCCCGAGCCATGCGAGATCGCCCGGTCGACGGCCTGCAGGTTCGTGGCATCGGTCGAACGCACGAACCGGAGCATTTCCGCCCGCGATCCGCGCCGCACGCGCCTGGCCACCAGCAGCTTCTCCAGGTACCAGGCGTAGTAGTGCCCCAGGCGGGCGCCGTCCGCCTCCAGAGCGGATGCCAGGGCCGTCCGGTCCGCTGGACCGAGTTCCAGCCCGATCAGGCGTTCCAGGCGTGGCTGCGGGGCGGCAAGCCACCGGATCGGCTGGCCTGCCCTGGCCACCGCTCGAGCGAGGAAGGTACCGAGGAACACCGGTCACCCCCTTCCGTGGAGTCGTTCGAGCGTGCCCAGCTTCTCGCCGATTCCAGTGGCCCATCGCGCGGGGTGCTGTACCGCGCCGTGCATGAGGCTGGACCGGAGCGCCTGGATCCGATGACGCCGGACCAGCCGGCGGCCGTCCGGAAACCGCTCGTACTGGAGGTCCCGCGCCAGCCAGCCTGATCCCAGACGCTCGCAGGCATCGAGGTGATCCAGCAGCGCACCGTACAGGTCCGCCAGATCGGCGGGGCCGGAGAACTCCACCCAGCCTTCGTCCACCCAGATATGCACGGGATAGTTCAACCGTACGTTCATGAAGTGCTCGTGGCCGGAAACGGATATCTGCCTGCCACCCCGTTCCAGGAGCACGGGGGCAGCCACGGCATCGACCAGCTGGTCGGTGAAGATCACCAGCTGCCTGCCGGGCGGCAGCCGCCCGAAGTGGATGCTCGAAAGCAGCTCCGACTCGGCTTCCCTTTCGGCCGGATGCCACCGGCACCCTATCAATCCGTGTACCACCCCGCTCTCGATCAGGCGTCCTACCACCGCGACGGTCACTGCCACCGTCGGCAGTACCACCATCCGCCCCGGGCTGCCGGAAACGTCCCGCAAGAGAAGTCCGGTCAGGTTCTCCTCGCTCAGCGTCATATCGCCCCCAAGATAGCGATTGCCCGCAACAGACATTGCCCACGGGATGATTCCCGTGGGCAATGCTCGGTCAGTCCTTCTCCGGGTAGTTGTTCGACCCGCAGCAGTCACTGGACATGCCCAGGACACCGGGCTTGCCCGACTGGACGGGGAACACCTCGTCGACGGCGGCGGCCGACGCGGCGCCGGCCAGATTGAAGGCCATCGGGGCCGGGGATTGCATGACGGCGGAAAGCTCCATTTCCTACTCCTTGTCATTGCTTGCGTTTTGCCAGGTGGAATTACCTGGCCGAGCAAGCTTAGGCCCATCATCAGGGGACTTTGCGGACAAGGTGGCGTGGATGATGGCGTCTTGAGCGATAACTGCCATCAGCAGAACCGCGCGAACCGGGGCACGGACTTTCGGGCCAAAACCTGCCTGATGCCCTCAGCGACCTCATAGTGCCTCTCGTACAGCAATTCGAGCGGCCACGCATCCCATTGAACAACGCACTGGGTTTACACAGCTAGTCCATGGGCATGCGGCTGGGTTCGGCCGCCCGCGCGCAGCGGGCCGCATCGCAGGCCCGCAACACCAGGACGTCGATCGCCTCCTCATCCTGAGCACCGCCCTCCCCATACAGGCGGCCGGTGGCGGCCAGGATGTCCATCAGGCGCTGGTGGCGCTGCTCGTCGGAGAGCAAGGGGGCCTCGCGCTCAAGCGATTCAACGAGGCCAACGAGGTTTCCGATATTCAAGATTGCATGGTCCGGCCAGTGGATGGAACGCCGCCGCCGGTCACTGCCTGGCCGCGATGTCGCCGCGACCGGTCGCGACCCACTCGGCCGAAGCGCCCGTCACGACCGCTATCGCGAACAGATTGGCGACATTCGGCCGCGGCCGGCTTTCGATCTCCCAGTTTGCCACCGCGTTGCGGGTGACGCCGATCCGGTCCGCCAGCTGGCGTTGCGTCAGCGCCGCCCGCAGGCGCGCGACACGTATGCGAGTCGCCATTTCCACGCTTCTTCTCTCCGCTTCGATCTCTTGCAATGGTCTGGACGGGCCGGCGTGCATCCGCTCACGCCCGGAACTCCAGGGTCCCGCTCCCGAGCGCGATCCACTCGAACGAAACCCCCGTCTCGATCGCAATGGCGACCAGGTTCTCGGTGCAGGGCTTGGGGCGCCCACTTGTCTCCCAGCTCGTCACCGCCCCGCGGGTCACCCCGATGCGGTCCGCCAGTTCACGCTGCGTCAGTGCCGCCCGCCGGCGCGCCTCGCGTATGCGAGCGGCCATGTCGTCCATCTTCTCTGCCCTGGATCAGCCCGTCCTACAGGAACAAACTCAAAACGGCCGGCGCCCCCCTACCCCTTGATGCGTGCGCGTCGTCACGCTCGTTCATCTTCCGTCCGGCTCCGGTGGCCACCGCCGGACGCATCGCACCACCACGGACTTCCGGTTTCCGGCATTCCGGGAGGGAGGGCCGCACGGTGCCTGGTGGTAGGGATTCGATGCGATTGGTTAAGATCGATCACACGGGCAACCGCCCGTCTGCGGGCAAGGAACACGAATGAATGCCACTCTGGAAGCCGGGCCCGGGAGTCGGGCCTTCGAACGGTTTCTGGGCGAGCAGTGCCCGGTGCTGGTGAACTTCCTGCGCGGGCGGGGCCTCTCGCACGACGATGCCCAGGACATCGCGCAGGAGAGCCTCTACCGGCTGACGCGCTACCGCGAGCTGCCGGTCGGCGCGCTGAAGCCGCTGCTGTACCGGATCGCGCTCAATGCGCTCCACGACTTCCGGCGGCGGCAGCGCAGCGTGCAGCAGACCTCCCTGTCCGACGTCGAACCCCAGGTCCACGACATCCTGGACGAGACGCCACAGCCCGACCAATGGGCGGTGAACCGCGAGGAACTCACCCGGGTGCGCGACGCCATCGGCCGGCTGCCCGAGCGCTGCCGCGAAATCTATCTGCTCAATCGCATGGACGGCATGAGTTACACCGAGATTTCCAGGAGCTGCGGCATCTCCGTCAAGGCGGTCGAGAAGCACATCGGCAACGCCCTGTCCTCGCTGAGGAGGGCGCTGTCGGCGCAACCGGGCTGCCCGGGCATCCAAGGGCAGGACGCATGAACGTCACCCGGCTTTCTCCCCGCCACTTCCCCACCTCGGCCGAAGACTGGCTGGCCCGCCTGCTCTCGCCCGACTGCAGCGCGTCCGACCATGCGGCGTTCGAGGACTGGCTGGCGCAGTCGCCCGAAAACGCGCTCGCGTATGCGGAAGTGGAACGCGCCCACCAGCTGGCCGGCCTGCTCGCATCCGACCCGCTGGTCGGCACCGCCAGGCACCGCCCGGCGGCGCGCGCGCCCCTGGCCCCGCGCAGGCGCCGCTGGCGTCCCGCCCTGGCCTGGGCGGCGGCGCTGGTCCTCGCGCTGGCCGGCGGCCTCTGGCTGCTTCCCGGCTCGCAGCAGGCCCAGTACCTGCAGTACGCAACCGGGATCGGGGAACAGCGGCGGGTGACCCTGCCGGACGGGTCCGGCCTGGTACTGGATACCGGCACGGCGGTGCAGGTGGTCTACGGGGATTCGCAGCGCCATGTGGAGCTGCTGGACGGCCGCCTCCAGGCCGATGTCGCGCACGATGCCAGCCGCCCCTTCGTGGTGACGTCGCGCAACGGCAGCACGCGCGCGCTGGGCACGGTGTTCCAGGTGGAGCAGCAGGACGGACGCACGCGGGTCACCCTGCTGGAAGGGCGCGTCGTGGTGAAGACGCCGGGCGACTGGTCCGGCCGCGGGCTGGAACTGCGGCCATTGCAGCAGGTGTCCTACGATGCGGAGGGCACGCCGTCTGTGGCCAGCGACATCGATCCGGCCGCCGCCGAGGGCTGGACCCAGGGGAGGCTGATCTTCAAGGACGAGCGCCTCGCCAGCCTGGTCGCCGAGTTCAACCGTTATTCGCAGGACAAACTGGTTCTTTCACAGCCGGAACTGGAGGACATCCGCGTCAGCGGCGCTTTCGATGCGAACGACCAGGCCGGCCTGCTCGCCGCGTTGCGCCGGGGCTGGGACATAGAAGCGCATGCTGCGGGGCGGAACAGGATCGAACTGTCCGCGCCAGCCAGATAGCCGCCATGAAGCGGGCCGGGTCGCCCCGACCGGACCGCAGCCAGTCTCCTCTCCGATGGGTTCCCCAGGCCGACGATGAAGCGCTTTACGTTGCTGCTTGCCATGCTGTGCCTGGTGGCTCCCCTGCCGGATGCCATCGCCTACGCCGCGGACCCGCGGCCGCCGTCCCATGAGATTCCGCCCGGCCCGCTCGACGACGTACTGCAGGCGCTGGCCGCGCAGTCGCGGGTCCAGTTGCTCTACTCCCCCGCGCTGGTCAGGAACAGGCACAGCCAGGGGCTGAAGGGCGCCCGCTCCCTGCCCGACGCGCTTTCCCGGTTGCTCTCGGAGCATGGCCTCACCGCCGTCAGCGTGAACCCCAACACCTACCTCCTGCAAAGCACGGGGAAGCGGGCAAACAGCGCAGCTGCTCCCGTCAGGCAACAGCAGCCCGCCCCGGCCAGCGTCGCCGAGCTTGCTTCGGTCGAGGTGACCGGCACGCGCATTCCGCGCACCTCGCTGGAACTGTCCTTCCCCGTGACCGTGATCACCGCGCAGGACATCGAGCGCAGCGGGCAGCGCTCGCTCTACGAGCTGCTGGGCGAGCTGCCCGGGTTCGCCCGCCACCATCCCGTGGCGGTGGCCGGCGAAGGCCGCTACTACCCGACGGTGGTGGCGTCCAGCGGCAGCCTGTACGGCCTCGGGCCGCGGGGCACGCTGTACCTGCTGGACGGCAGGCGCATCGCATCGTTCGGGCTCGCGTCCAGCGACCTCGGCGGCATCGTCGACCTGGGCAGGATTCCACTGGCCTTCATCGAGCGCATCGAGATCCTGCGCGCGGGCGCGTCCGCGATCTACGGCGCGGATGCGATGGCCGGCACGGTCAACATCATCCTGAAGAAGGACCCCGAGGACCGCGTGGCATCGTCCCGCCTTGGCGTTTCGCAGCGGGGCGACGCCCTGTACCGCGAGGCGTCGGCCCTGCTTGGCACGCACACGCGCACAGGCGGGAGCCTGATGCTCGGGGCCAACCTCGCTTCACAGGACGAGCTGGGCGGCGACCGTCGCGCCTGGCACACCAATGACCGCTCCCGGTTCGGCCTGCAGGACAACCGCCCGCACATCGGCTTCTGGGACGAGAACGATGCGCTCGTGCTGCCGCTCCCGCAGTGCCGGGCGGCCGGCGGCGATCCGGCCTCTCCCTACTGCCGCTTCGACTCGGCGAAGTTCCGCACGCTGCAGCCGGGGCGGCTCGACAAATCCCTGTATGCCAGGTGGGAACAGCCCCTGGGCGACGCGCTGTCGCTGCACGCTTCCGGCCTGCACACCCGGAGCCGGCAGGAACTGCAGTTCCCCCCCATCATCGGCGTTCTCCCCATACCGCCGTCCCACCCGGACTACCCGGGACCTCCCGCCACCAGCCTGTACTACGTCTTCCAGGAAGTGGACCCGCCGCGCAGCCTGACCGACGCCGCCACCAGCGACGTCTCGCTCGGCGTCGAAGGCAGTGTCCGCGGCTGGCACTGGAACACCGGCCTGTCCTACAGCGAGAGCCGGGTCCACAGCACCATCGACAATGTGTTCCTTTCGGCGAAGGTCGCCGAGTACGTGGACGCCATACGCGCGGACGGTTCGGACAATTCGGCCGTCGTGCGGGCGATGCAGGGGTCGGTGCATCCCCGGGGCCAGTCCCAGGTCGGCACGCTGGAAGTCACGGCCGACCGCCCGTTGTTCGAGGCCTACGGCGTGCCCGCGCAGTTCGAGATCGGCGCCTCCGTCCGCCATGCCCGGCGACGGAATGCGCCGGACCCCCTGCAGGTCGACGGCGGCCTGACGCTCGGCACGACCAGTGCCAGCCCCTACGACGTGCGAAGCCGCGATTCGGCGGTCTTCGCCGAGCTCGCGCTGCCGCTGTACCGCTCGCTGCAGGCCGACCTGGCCGTCCGGCTGGACCAGCATGCCGGGTTCCGGGCCAATGTCGCGCCCAGGCTCGGCCTGAAATGGGCGCCCATTCCCTCGCTCATGGTCCGCGCCAGCGTCGGCGAAGGCTATCGGCCGCCCAGCCTGAGCGACCTGCGCGCGCCCTACCGGGAGATCAACGACGTGGTGTACATGGAGGCCACTCCCGAGCTGGGTCCCTGCATCCACGTCGACCCGGACTATTGCGAGGTGGAATACGGCAGCGGCGACAATCCCCATCTGCGCGCCGAGCATTCGCGCAACCTGACCGCCGGCCTGTCCTGGACGCCGACGCATGCGTTCAGCGCCAGTCTGGACGGCTACCGCATCCTGCGTACCGATGAATTCGGCATTGCCGACGCCTCGCGCCATCCTTCGCTGTTTCCGGAAGGCCTGGTGCGCGACGCCGATGGCGTGCTCTACCGCGCGAACACCCTGCTGGCGAACATCGGCCGCTCGGAAGCGCGGGGCTGGGAGTTCAGGTCGCGCTATTTCGCCAGGAGCGCCAGGTTCGGGGACTTCGGTTTCGACCTGGCCGCCCACCACCTCGATCGATTCACCACGTCCAGCATCGTCGAGCCCCGGCCCGTCGAAATGGCCGGCCACGAGGTTCCCCGCCTGACCGTGCTGGGCAACGTCCGGTGGCAGGGCGAACGCTGGGCCGCGGCACTGAACGTCCGCCACCTCGGCCCCGCGCACGCCTACCGCGCGGGCAGGACGTGCCCGGCGGACAACCGCGCGGCCGGAAAGTGCACGAATCCCCCGATGACCCTGCTGGGCCTCGATGCCAGCTACTCCGGACCGGGCGGGTGGTCGTACTCGCTGGCCGTCAGCAACCTGCTGGACAGAAGCCCCAGGGATTACCGTCCCGGTACGGACGGCGGCTACAACGCCGCCGTCGACGACGCCTACGGCCGTTACTTCACCCTGACGACCTCGTATCGGTTCTGACGGCCCGGCAACGCGGATGGCCTCGCGCCGCGGTCTGTCGACAGGCATGAATGGGGCTCTCCAGGCGGGACGGCTCTCCACTCGGACGGGGCCAGGTGATTATCCATCACAAACGTGATGCGCATCACTATTTTTCATTGCCTGTGATTAGGATCGGCAGAGGAGGCAGCCTGCCGGACACCCTCCCGCACGCTGGTCGGCGGCCCCCTTCATTCCCCTGCCAAGGAGACCCACATGACCGACCATTCCCTGAAGAACAAAGTCGCGGTGATCGCCGGCGGCGGCAAGAACCTGGGGGCGCTGGTGGCCCACCAGTTCGTCGACGCGGGAGCCCGCGGCATCGCCATCCACTACAACAGCGACGCCTCCAGGGCCGACGCCGAGAACACCGCTTCGGCGCTGAAGGCCAAGGGCGCGGAGGTCATGCTGTTCCAGGGCAACCTGGCGGTGGTCGACAACAACGTGAAGCTGTTCGACGAGGCCGTACGCCATTTCGGCCAGGTCGACATCGCGATCAACACCGCCGGCGTGGTGATCAAGAAACCGATCGCCGACATCACCGAGGCCGACTACGACCGGAGCTTCGACGCCAATGCCAAGGCGGCGTTCTTCTTCATCCAGCAGGCCGGCCGCACCCTCGCCGACGGCGGCAAGATCGTGACGATCGTCAGCTCGCTGCTGGCCGCCTACACCCCGTTCTATGCGATCTATCCGGGCAGCAAGGCGGCCGTGGAGCACTACACGCGCGCGGCCTCCAAGGAATTCGGCGAGCGCGGCATCTCCGTCAATGCCATCGGCCCCGGCCCGATGGACACGCCGTTCTTCTACGGCCAGGAGCAGCCGGACGCGGTGGCCTACCACAAGTCCGCGGCCGCGCTGAGCAACTTCAGCAAAACCGGATTGACCGACATCCAGGACATCTCGCCGATCGTCCGGTTCCTGGTTACCGATGGCTGGTGGATCACGGGGCAGACGATTTTCGCCAATGGCGGGTACACCACCCGCTGATGCACGGACGCGGCGGCGTGGAACCACGCCGCCGCGCGCCGCTCCGGGGAAGGCCGCCGAAGTCCACTCCGTCGGGACACAACCACCATGACCCATCGGTTCCAGGAAATTTTCGACAGGCAGAAGGCGCGCTTCGATACCGACGCCACCAAGTCCTACGAATGGCGCATCGAGCAGCTGGAGCGCATGGAGAAGATGCTGCGCGAGCACCAGGAAGAGCTCTGCGCGGCCCTGCATGCGGACTTCGGCAAGCCGCCGTTCGAGCAGCTGTTCGAGATCACGGTGCCACTGGGCGTGATCCGCTATTACCGCGACAACCTGCGACAGCTGATGGCGCCGCAGCCGGTGGCGATACCGCAGGGGCTGGAGGCCGGAGGCAACCGCGGCATCGTCTACAAGGAGCCGTATGGCGTGACCCTGGTCATCGGCCCCTTCAACGCTCCCATCCTGCTGTTGCTGGACCCGGCGATCGCAGCCCTGGCGGCCGGGAACACGGTCATCCTGAAGCCGGCCAATACCACGCCGGCGACGGCGGCCTTGCTGCAGCAGTGCATTTCGCGCCATTTCGCGCCGGAAGACGTGGCGGTGGTCACTGGCGGCCGCCAGGAAATCGCGGCGCTGCTGGCGTTGCCGTTCGACTTCATCTTCTTCACCGGCAGCTCGGCGGTGGGCAAGGTGGTGATGCGCGCGGCGGCGGAGAACCTGACGCCGGTCGTGCTGGAGCTGGGCGGGCAGAACCCGGCCATCGTCGACGCCACCGCCAACCTGGACACCGCGGTGGACCGCATCGCATGGGGACACAACGCCATCGCCGGCCAATGGTGCGTCGCCCCGGGCTATGTCTGCGTGCACCGTTCGATCGCCGACGAGTTCATCGCGCGGCTGAAACGCTCGCTGACCGCCATGTACGGAGAGGACCCCGCCCGAAGCCCGGATTTCGCGCGCATGATCAGCGAGCACGATACCCAACGGGTGGCTTCCTACATCGTGCCGGAAAAGGTGGTGCACGGCGGTCGCTACGACGTGCCGGGCCGCTATGTCGAACCGACCGTGCTGTATCCCTCCGCATGGGACGACCCCGCCATGCAGCAGGAGATCTTCGGCCCGGTCCTGCCGGTTCTCCCCTTCGACGACCTGCGCGAGCTGGTGCGCATCATCAAGCGCAGGCCCAGGCCGCTGGCGGCCTATGTCTTCAGCACGGACAAGGCGGCCGTCGATTACGTCCTGGGAAGCGTTTCGTTCGGCGGCGGCTGCGTGAACCAGGCCAACCTGCACTGCTGGATCGACAGCCTTCCGTTTGGCGGCGTGGGTTGTTCGGGGATGGGCAAGTACTACGGCAAGGCCGGGTTCGACACCCTGAGCAATACCAAGGCCGTGCTGATCGGCAACCCCGACGTGGTGCTGGATGTGTTCCCGCCCTATGCCGGCAAGGACATCGCCGGCACCCTGGGCCTGTTCGCATGAAGGCCGTCGATCCCGTCGCGCGGGCATCACCCCCTGTCCCGGCCCCGCGTCATTGCCAACCGCCCCGTTGCGGCGGCGGTTGGCATCGGTTCTCCGGCGCGGCGCATCACGCAACCACGCGACGCGCAACGGACGCACAATGCGCTCCGGTCCGCCCGATCCAATGGAGGAAAACATGCGTACCGCCCTGCTGATCCTGGCCGGCCTGCTGCTGGCCGCACTGGCCTCGTGGCTCGGCTCGCCATCGCGACGCGTCATGGCCGCAGCGCTCTTCGCCCTGGCGTGGCTGGCCGTCGTCGGCTGGAACCTGCGCACCGGGCTGTCGCACGGCTACAGCCTGCGCGAGGAACTGCCGATCCAGCTGCTGATCTACGCGATACCGGTTGCCCTGGCCGCATGGCTGGCCTGGAAGCACCCGCTCAGGTAGGCCCGTGCGTGCGGTGGCGCCGGCGTACAGGAACCAGGCCGGAACATCGCCGGCTTTCCCGGCAATGCCCGGCACCGGCGGGCTTCAGGCGCGCGCGGCCAGCGCCTCGTCCAGGGCGGCGGCCCGCTGCCACGCCGCGCGGGCACGCAGGCGTGCGCCGTACTCGGCGAAGGCCGGGCGCTCGGGCAGGGTCTTGAACATCATGCCCCACATCACCTGGCTGCCCACGTAGACGTCGGCGGCGCTGAAACGCTCGCCGAGCAGCCACGGCGCGGCGCCGGAAACGGCCTTCTCCAGCGTGTCGACCACCTGGTCGAAGCTGCCGTAGCCCACCATGCCGGCCTTTTCCGGCGGCGCCAGCAGGCCCAGCGCCTTGGCGCTCACCGCGGCCTCGACCGGGCCGGCGGCGAAGAACAGCCAGCGGAAATAGGAACCGCGCAGCGGGTCGTCCTGCGCCGGCGCCAGCCCGGCCTGCGGGAACGCGTCGGCCAGGTAGCTGCAGATGGCCGCGGCCTCGGTGACCGCAACGCCGCGATGCACGATCGCCGGCACCTTGCCCATCGGGTTGATCGCCAGGTACGCCGGCGACTTCATGCCCTCGCCGTAGCCCAGCACCTCGGTGCGGTACGGCTGGCCGGTTTCCTCCAGCATCCAGCGCACGATGCGGCCGCGCGACTGCGGGTGGGTGTAGAAGACGATCTCGTCCGTCGTGTTGCCCATGCGCCTGCTCCATGAAGGGAGCCGGCAGTCTAGCAACGCGGCCGGCGCCAGATCAGTAGGCGAATTCGCGGAACACCGGGTCGACGCTGCCGTTCCATGCGCCATGGAACAGCTCCAGCTTGCGCTCGGCCGCGGTCCTGCCGGAATCGACGATCTCCTGCAGTACATCGAGGAAGCGGGTCTCGTCCTGGCCGTCGCCGTTGAGCGCGGCGCGGCGGCGCAGGCCCTGCCGCGAGATTTCCAGCGCGCGCCGCGCCAGGTCGCGCACGCTGCCGCCGCGGAATGGCAGGTTCAGCGCGTGCTTCGGCACGCCGTCGCGCAGCGCGTGGCGCTCGGCCAGGCTGAAATCCCTGACCAGGTCCCAAGCCGCGTCCAGCGCCGCGTCGTCGTACAGCAGACCCACCCAGAACGCCGGCAGCGCGCAGATGCGGCTCCACGGGCCGCTGTCGGCGCCGCGCATTTCCAGGTACTTCTTCAGCCGCACTTCGGGGAAGGCGGTGGTCATGTGATCGGACCAGTCGCGCAGGGTCGGCAGCGCGCCCGGCAGCACGTCCAGCTCGCCCCTGAGGAAGCGGCGGAACGATTTGCCGCTGGCGTCGTGGTAGATGCCATCGCGGTAGGAGAAATACATCGGCACGTCGAGCAGGTAGTCGACGTAACGCTCGTAGCCGAAGCCGTCCTCGAACACGAAGTCGAGCATGCCGGTGCGGTCGGCATCGGTGTCGGTCCAGATGTGCGAGCGGTAACTCAGGTAGCCGTTCGGCCTGCCCTCGGTGAACGGCGAATCGGCGAACAGCGCGGTGGCGATCGGCTGCAGCGCCAGCGACACGCGGAACTTCTTCACCATGTCCGCCTCGGAGGCGTAGTCCAGGTTGACCTGGACCGTGCTGGTGCGGGTCATCATGTCCAGGCCGAGCGAACCGACCCTGGGCATGTAGTCGCGCATGATGCGGTAGCGGCCCTTGGGCATCCACGGCATGTCCGCGCGCGTCCACTTCGGCTGGAAACCCATGCCGAGGAAGCCCAGCTGCAGTTCGCCGGCCACCTGCGCCACTTCGTTGAGGTGGGTGCCGGTCTCCACGCAGGTCTGGTGGATGCTTTCCAGCGCGGCGCCGGACAGTTCCAGCTGTCCCGCCGGTTCCAGCGTCACCGAGGCGCCGTCGCGCAGCAGGGCGATGGTGTTGCCGTTCTCCTGGACCGGCTCCCAGCCGAAGCGGGTCAGCCCGGTCAGCAGCGCCTGGATGCCGCGCTCGCCCTCGAACGTCGGCGGCCGCAGGTCGTCCAGGCGGAACCCGAATTTCTCGTGCTCGGTGCCGATGCGCCACTGCGCGCGGGGCTTCTCGCCGGAGGCGAGCACCTCCACCAGCTGCGAGCGGTCGGTGATGGGCGTATCGGCAACGTGGCTGGGGCTCGACAAGGGCTGGCTCGCAGTGTTCTGGCTGGGCGGGGAAATGGGGGCCTGCCCCCGGCATCACAAGAACCGGCCCGCAGTCCCTCGCGCGGGTCCCTGCGCCCGTCCAGGGCCGGCAATGCGCGCAACGCGTACGCTGCGCCTGCTCGGCTCCGCCACGGGCCACCGGCCCTCGCCCGCGATGGATCGCGAACAGCTTCCAGGCGCGCACTATATCGCGGCGCCCATTGCCGGCATGTCGCGGTGGCGGTTTTCAGCATCCCACCGGCAGCAACTTGACCGAGGTTCGCAGGCGCGGCTGCGAGTCATTTCCGCCGCGGTGGCCGTGCCGCCCTACACTGGCGGCCATGAAGCGCTCACCGCACAAGGAAACCCACCGTTCAGAGCGCGTCGGCTGGCTGCGTGCGGCCGTGCTCGGCGCCAACGACGGCATCGTCTCCGTCGCCGGGCTGGTGGTCGGCATCGCCGCCAGCGGCGCGCCGGCCTCCACCGTACTGGCCACCGGCGTGGCCGGCACCGTGGCCGGCGCCATGTCGATGGCCGCCGGCGAATACGTGTCCGTGCAGTCGCAGGCCGATACCGAGCACGCCGACCTGGCGCTCGAGCGCCGCGAACTGCACGAGGACCCGCATACCGAGCTGGAGGAACTGGCCGGCATCTACCGGCGGCGCGGGCTGACCCCCGAGCTGGCGCACCAGGTCGCCGTGCAGCTCACCGCGCACGACGCGCTCGCCGCGCACGCGCGCGACGAACTGGGCATCACCGAGGAACTGCGCGCACGCCCGCTGCAGGCCGCGCTGGCATCGGCCGGCGCCTTCATCGCCGGCGCGATACTGCCGGTGCTGACCGCCCTGCTCGCTCCGCACGCATACGTGGCGCAGATCACCACCGCGTCCACCCTGGCCGGGCTCTGCATCACCGGCGCCATGGCCGCCCATGCCGGCGGCGCGCCGCGCCTGCGCGGCGCGCTGCGGGTGATGTTCTGGGGCGCGCTGGCGATGGCCGCGGCGGCGGGCGTCGGTCGCCTGTTCGGCGCCCACGTGGCATGACCGCCATGCTGCCACCGGCCACTGCATTGCTGGCGGAAATGGCCAGCCTGGCCGGTTGCGTACGCGCCGAGGGCTATGCCTGCATCACCGCGCGCCGCGAGCATGGCGCCAGTTCGGTGGAGATTCCGCAGCCGCAGATCGCGATCCTGCTGGAAGGCCGCAAGCAGGTGCGCACCGCGCACCAGTCGCTGGCGTTCGTTCCCGGCGACATCCTGCTGCTGACCCAGCGTTGCCGCATCGATGTGGTCAACACCCCCGATCCCTGCAGCGGCCGCTACCTCAGTGCCGTCGTGCCGCTGTGCGCCGAAGTGCTGGCGGCGGCGCGCACACTGTGGAACGAGGCGCTTCCTGCCCCCGGCCCGGCGATGGCGCGGCTGCCGTTGATCGAACATGGCGCGGCGCTGCGCCAGTGGCGGCAATCCCTGCAGGACGGCCGTTACAGCGAAGCGCGGCTGGCCCTGGCCTCGCTGGTGCTGACCCTGTGCCGGCAGGGTCATGGCAACCTGCTGTTGCCGCAGGCCCCGAGCCTGGGCGAACAGATCCGCGACCGCATTGCCGCCGAACCGGCACGCGACTGGCAATCGCGCGATGTGGAAGAACAGTTCGCGCTGAGCGGCGCGACCCTGCGCCGTCGCCTCGCCGCCGAAGACACCAGCCTGCGCCAGCTGCTCACCGAGGCGCGCCTCGCGCACGGCATGCAACTGCTCTACACCACCGATCTGCCACTGAAGACCGTCGCCGCACGCGCGGGCTATCGGTCTGCGGCCAGTTTCAGCAGGCGCTTCACCGAGCGGTACGGGCTGGCGCCGACAGACATCTAAGGTTGGGTCCGGCAGGGCCGCGCCCTGCACCCGCCGAGGCAACGGCAACAGCCGAAACAACAACCGGAACATTGGATGCTGTGCGCTGGCGGAGCGGTGTGGGCAGGCAGGACACGCCGTAAACCCATCCATGGGGGCTCGTTGGCGCCATCCATGGCGCCAACGGTCCTGCCTGCCCACACCGCCCCGCCTCCGACAGTTTCCCGGTGGCCTGAGGATCCACGCCACGCGTGGATGACTGTCCATCGAAATCGAATATTTCGAACTGGAATCCCGGGGTCAGATCCGCGGCTCTGACCCCAGGAACATTTCCAACAACCAACAGATCGCGCAAATCCGTCGAAGGCGGGGTGGGTCCGGTTGCGGGGGTGTCCGCGGCATGGATGCCGCGGCCAAGCCTACAGGGGTGAGGGCGCTTTGCTTGCGAAGCACTGCTTCGCAAGCGCCTGAACGCCCAGCCGCCAGCGGCTGGGCCGGACCGCGGAGCGGGATTCACGGCGTCCCCCGCAACCGGGCCCACCCCGCCTTCCCACGGAAAGTTCGCTGTTGCTGTTGCTTCGGCCGTTGCCCTGGCTCGCAGCGGGTGCAGGGCGCAGCCCTGCAGACAACGCCCCCCTGAGCATTCCACGCAGCGGATTGAGCGCCGCGCACACGCCAGCCGCGGCACGCTGGGCGCAACGGAAACCGCCCGTCATCCACCGAGAACCGCCATGACCCTGCATCAACTGCCACTGCGCAGCGCCCTGCTGCTGGCCCTGTCGTCCCTGCCGCTGGCCGCGCTGGCCGAAGCGACTTCGCCCGCTCCCGCCCAGCAGGTACCCGGCGTCTACCATCAACGCGTCGGCGCCCTGCAGGTCACGGCCCTGTTCGATGGCGTGGTCGCGCTGGGCCGGCAGGAAATGGTGGACGTGCCGCCGACGCTGGTCAGCCGGCTGCTGGAGGGCCGCTACGTGCCGGAAGACGAGAAGGGCCTGCAGACCGCGATCAATGCCTTCCTGGTGCGCCAGGGCAACCACCTGACCCTGGTCGATACCGGCACCGCGCAGTGCTTCGGCCCCGGCCTGGGCCAGGTGCTGGGCAACCTGCGCGCCGCGGGCGTCGACCCGGCCGAGGTGGACGAGGTGCTGCTGACCCATGCCCACCCGGATCACCTGTGCGGGGTGCTCGACGCGCAGGGCAGGCCGGCCTACCCGAACGCCACGGTGTGGCTGTCCAGGGCCGATGCCGATTACTGGCTCGACCCGGCCAGCGAGGCCACCGCGCCGAAGGGCGTGCGCTTCGCCTTCCCGCTGGCGCGCAACACGGTTGCGCCGTACCAGGCCAGCGGCCACCTGCGCACCTTCAGCCCCGGCGATTCCCTGCCCGGCGGTGCGGTGGCGATGGATACCCATGGCCATACCCCCGGCCATGTCTCCTACCGGTTCGACAGCCAGGGCCAGTCACTGCTGGTATGGGGCGATGTGCTGCATTTCCATGCCGTGCAGTTCGCGCACCCGGAGGCCGCATTCGAGGCGGATTCGGACCGCGAGGCGGCCATCGCCAGCCGTCGCGGCCTGCTGCGACAGGCCACCGCCAACGGCTGGTGGGTGGCGGGCGCGCACCTGCCGTTCCCGGGCCTGGGCCACGTGCGCGGCGAAGGCCAGGCCTACGCCTGGGTACCGGCGGAGTATTCGCCGTTGAAGTGATCCACTGTGGAGCCGGGCCCATGCCCGGCTCCACGGAAATGGCGCCGGGGGTCGCCCGGCGCGCCGTGTTCCTATTCCAGGCCCAGCCAGCCGCCGATCACTGCGCGGGCCTCGTCCACGCCCTGCCTCGATTCGCCGGAAAAGGTCTGCACGCTCACCGAGTCGCCGAACGCGTCGGCCAGTTCCCTGCGCACCTTCTGCAGGGTCTGCGCCTGCTGGCCGCGGCCGAGCTTGTCGGCCTTGGTCAGCAGCGCGTGCGCCGGCAGGCCGCGCTGCACCGCGTAGGCCAGCATCTGCCGGTCGTAGTCCTTGAGCGGGTGGCGGATGTCCATCACCACCACCAGCCCCTTGAGCGCGTCGCGGGTGCGGAAGTAGTTGTCGATGAAGGCCTGCCAGTGCGCCTGCAGGTCCTGCGGCACCTTGGCATAGCCGTAACCGGGCAGGTCGACGAGGTGCGCCTGGGGCGTGACCTGGAAGTACACCAGTTGCTGGGTGCGGCCCGGCGTCTTGGAGACGCGGGCCAGCGCGTTCTGGCGGGTCAGCGCGTTGAGCGCGCTGGACTTGCCGGCGTTGGAGCGGCCGGCGAACGCCACTTCGGCGCCCTCGTCCGCCGGCAGTTGCCGGGCGTTGTGGGCGGAAAGCAGGTAGCGGGCGCGTTCTAGGAGCTGTGACATGGGCATAGGATCGCATGCCGCGGCCTCCCCTGCCGCCCGTGCGTTGACCCTGCCATGAAACGGCGTGGATAATCCGGGCGATGCCGGCGCGGACCCGCCCGGCCGTTCCACACGGAGCTTCTGCATGCGCCATGCTCGTGTCTTAGCCGTTTCCGCTCTTGCCATTCCGCTGATTGCCGTCGTCGCTTTCGCGCAGAGCTCGGTCACGCCCGTGCCCGACAACGCGCCGGTGCAGACCGCGCCGCTGGAAGTCGACCTCAGCAAGACCATGCCCGGCGACGCCGAGGCCGGCGAGGGCAAGGCGCAGGCCTGCGCCGCCTGCCATGGCGCCGACGGCAACTCCGCGGTGGAGATGTACCCGCGCCTGGCCGGCCAGAGCGAACGCTACATCGCGCGGCAGCTGGCGCTGATCGCCGGCGGCCAGCGCACCGAGGGCGCGGTGGCCGCCATGCTGCCGTTCGTGCAGGGCCTGACCGCGCAGGACATGCGCGACATCGGCGCCTTCTTCGCCCGCCAGAAGGCCGGCGCCGGCGTGGCCGACGACATGGCCATCGCCGACGGCCCCTACGCCGGCATGAAGTTCTACGAAATCGGCCAGAAGCTGTACCGCAGCGGCGACGCCAGCCGCGAGATCCCCGCCTGCATGGCCTGCCATGGCCCGACCGGCGCCGGCAATCCCGGCCCGGCCTATCCGCATATCGGCGGCCAGCATGCCGGCTATGTCGCCCAGCGCCTGCAGCACTACCAGTCCGGCCAGACCCACGAAACTGACCCGTCGCAGTTCCGGATCATGGCCCAGGTGGCGAGCCATCTGACCGAGCAGGAAATCCAGGCGCTGTCCAGCTACGTGCAGGGCCTGCACGCGCGCGCCGACGACGTGGCCGCAGCCGCCTCACAGCCCTGACGGTGCCGGTCGCCACGGCGACGAAGGACCTTGTTCCCGGATACGCCGACCCCCGCGGTCGGCGTCTGTTTTTCAGTTGGAGACTCCCGATGAAGCATTTCCCGCGACTGTTCCTCCTGCTGCTGGCCCTGCTGCCGCTGGCGGCCTGCGCCGCCGACGGCGCCGCGCCGGTGGAAGGCCAGGACTACGAGCTGATCGCCGAGCCCGGCCCGTTCGCGCCGCTGGCGGGGAAGATCGAGGTGGTCGAGGTGTTCGGCTATCCCTGCATCCACTGCGCCCATTTCGAGCCGCTGCTGGAAGCCTGGGTCGCCCGCCTGCCGGCCGACGTGCGCTTCACCGCGGTACCGGCCGCCTTCGGCGGCCACTGGGACGCCTATGCGCGCGCCTTCTATGCCGCCGAGCAGACCGGCGTGCTCAGGCGCAGCCATGGCGACGTGTTCAAGGCCCTGCACGAGCAGCGCAGCCTGCCGATGCAGAACGTGTCGCCGCAGGAACTGGCGACCTTCTACGCCGCCTACGGCGTGCAGCCGCAGCGCTACGTCGATGCGCTGCGCAGCGACCAGGTCGAGGAAAAGGTGAAGGCCGCGCGCGCCTTCGCCATGCGCGTGCGGGTCCCGGGCACGCCGTCGCTGATCGTCAACGGCAAATACCTGGTCAAGGGCCGCGGTTTCGAGGACCAGCTGCGCATCGCCGGCGCCCTGGTCGAGCGCGAGCGCGCCGCCGGCCGGCGGCGCTGAAACCGTACCGGAGCGTTCCGCGAACCGGTTCAGCTGCTGCCTCACATAATGTCATCATGCGCCCCGCGGTCGCCGCCGGCGGCCTGACGACCCGACGAATCCCCGCTGGAGATCCACCGATGAAGATCCGTTTCGTACTGGCCCTGACGGCCCTGCTTCCGCTGATGGTCGCCTGCAAGGCGCAGGACGGCTCCGCCGACGCCGTCGCGCCGGCCACCGGACAACCGGCCGCCAGCGCCGCCGAACCCGCGCCCGCCCCGGCCGCCGAAGCCGAAGGCGCCACCGCCGCGCCGACGCCCGCAGGCTCGGATGCCGCCGCCGAACCGGCCGCCGCCAACACCCCGGTGCCGGCGCAGGCCCGCCTGGTCGGCCCCGAGCCGGTGGCCGGCACCGATTACATCGTCATCGAGGGCGGCCAGCCGATCCAGCCGGCGACCGGCAAGATCGAAGTGGCCGAGGTCTTCGGCTACGTCTGCCCGGCCTGCGCCCGCTTCCAGCCGCTGATCGGGCCGTGGAAGGCCGGCCTGCCGTCGGATGTCAGCTTCGTCTACGTGCCGGCCATGTTCGGCAGCATGTGGGACGACTACGGCCGCGCCTTCTACGCCGCCGAGGCGCTGGGCGTGCAGGAAAAGACCCATGAAGCGCTGTACTCGGCCATCCACATCGAGCACACGCTCAAGGGCGAGCTGGGCCGCGACTCGGTCGAGGACATCGCCAACTTCTACGGCAAGTACGGCGTGAACCCGAAGACCTTCGCCGACACCATGGGCAGCTTCTCGGTGGTGGCCAAGACCAACCGCGCCAAGCAGTTCGCCCAGCGCAGCAAGATCACCGGCACGCCGTCGCTGATCGTCGCCGGCAAGTACCTGGTCAAGGGCAAGAGTTACGAGGACATGCTGCGCATCGCCGACCACCTGATCGCACGCGAACGCGCCGCCGACGCCAGGTAAGGTATGAAGGGCCTCGTCGACACGAGGCCCTTGTTCCACCGCCGTGAAAGCCCCCACCCACACCCTGCGCCTGCTGACGGCCAACATCCAGGCCGGTTCCAGCACGCGTCGCTACAGCGACTACGTGACCCGCAGCTGGTCACACGCGTTGCCGTCGGGCAGCAAGCGCTCCAGCCTGGACGCCATCGCCAGGCTGGCCAGCGGCCGCGACATCGTCGGCCTGCAGGAAGCCGACCCCGGCAGCCTGCGCTCGGGCTTCACCAACCAGACCCATTACCTGGCGCAGCGGGCCGGCTTCAACTACTGGAGCCACCAGCCCAACCGGCGCATGGGCGGCGTCGCCTCCAGCGCCAACGGCCTGCTCAGCCGGCTGGAACCGGTGGAAGTGCAGGACCATGCCCTGCCCGGCCGCATCGGCGGCCGCGGCGTGCTGCTGGCCCGCTTCGGCGATGGCCGCGAGGGGCTGGCGGTCGCCGTCGCCCACCTGTCGCTGGGCGTGGGCTCGCGCATGTCGCAGCTGGACTTCATCGCCGACCTGCTGGCCGACTACCCCAACGCGGTGCTGATGGGCGATTTCAACTGCAAGGCCGAGCGCCCGGAAATGCAGGTGCTCTACCGCAAGACGCGGCTGCAGCCGCCCGGCTGCCTGGTGCCGACCTTCCCCAGCTGGCGCCCGGACCGGGCCATCGACCACATCCTGGTCAGCGACAGCCTGCGCACGATCGAGACCGGCGCGGTCGCCGCCGCGCATTCGGACCACCTGGCGGTGGAGATGCAGGTCGAGGTGCCGGGCGACAGCCTGCGCTAGCGTCGGCGCAGGCGCCGCCACCCGGGGTCTGCATTGCGGACAGGGGCTCCGTCTCCCGGCCTGCGCACCCGGCGCGCCGCGGCCGCCCCGATCGGGCGTTTTCCCCCCATCCATCGTGTAATGCCCGGGCTCACGTCACCACGGCGGCGGGTGCCGGCGGCGACCGGCGCGCGGTAGCCGCGCTGCCCACCGACGCCAGCACCGTGCAGCCGATCGCCAGCCACTGCAGGCCGCCCAGCCGCTCGTGCAGCAGCAGCAGCGCCCACAGCGCGGCCACCGCCGGCTCCATGCTGATCAGGATCCCGAAGGTTTCCTTCGGCAGGCGCTTGAGCGCCATCATCTCCAGCGACATCGGGATCGCGCTGGACACCACCGCCACCAGCAGGCCGGCCAGCAGGATCGAGGGCTGCAGCAGCGCCGTGCCGGCATGGGCGACGCCCACCGGCACCACCACCAGCGCCGCGGCCACCAGCCCCAGCGAGACCGTATGCCCGGCATGCAGGTGCCCTGCGCGCTTGCCGAACACGATGTACAGCGCCCAGCAGGCCGCCGCGCCCAGCGCGTACAGCACGCCGGCCGCGTCCAGCGCCGGCCCGCCGCCCAGGGGCAGCAACAGCAGCAGCCCGGCCACCGCGCAGCCGACCCAGACGAAATCGACCAGGCGCCGCGAGGACAGCATCGCCACCGTCAGCGGCCCGGTGAATTCGATGGCCACCGCGATGCCGAACGGGATCGTGCGCAGGGCCATGTAGAACAGCAGGTTCATCAGCCCCAGCGCCAGGCCGTAGCGCAGGATCGCCGTGCCATCGGCGCGGCTTGTGTGCCAGCGCCATGGCCGCCACAGCGCCAGCAGGAACAGCGCGGAAAAACCCACGCGCAGCGCGCTGGTGCCCTGCGCGCCGATCAAGGGGAACAGATGTTTGGCGTAGGAAGTGCCGATGGCCAGCGACGTCACCGAGCCGAGCACCGCCAACACCGGCCACAGCGGCGCGAATCGGGAGGTCTGCATGCGCATAGTGTATTGCGCCAGGCCTGCCGCGCAGCGGGTTTGCGGCGGCTTTCCGGTTCTCCCCTCGGCGCCGCCGCCGGATGGCCGGGCGTGTACCGGGCCGCCCGCGGCGGCAGGCGGCCCGGCAGGGCGTCACTGCACGAAGGCGATGCGCTCCATGTGCGCGTTGTTGGCCGCGGCCAGCACCTTGGCCAGGGTGTCGTACGCCGCGTCCGGGCTGGTGGCGATGCGCAGCTCCGGCAGGTTGCCGGCGTGCAGCCGGGCCTGTTCCTGCAGACGCGCCTGCAGCGCGGCGACCGGCAGCGCCTGTCCGTTCCAGCTGAGCTGGTTGGCGGCGTCCACCCGCAACTCGATCGGCGGCGGCGGTTCGGGACGCGGCACCTGGATGGTCGTGCGCTGCGGCAGATCCACCGGGATCGGCCAGGACACCAGCGGCGCGGTGACGATGAAGATGATCAGCAGCACCAGCATCACGTCCACCAGCGGCGTGACATTGATGTCGGCGATCGGCCCGGAACTTCCTGCAGCACTGAATGCCATGGTCCGCTCCTTCGGCGAGGCGGCGCGCCTCGCCATCGACACTACGCCGGGGCCGCGCTGGCTCGCCGACGCGCAGTCACGCGCGTTCAGCCACGGTTCCGGCATCCGGCGCCGTCGACCGCCGCGTTCATGCGCGAGCCGGCAACGCCGCGGCGATGTTGACGACGGCCCGGCTATGCTTTGCCGATGAAACGGATTCCCTGCCTGCTGCCTTTCGCCGCGTCCCTGTTGCTGGCCTGTACCGGCACCGGCGCGCAGACCCTCGACGCCCAGCGCCCGGCCATGCGCATGGCCATCGACAACGCCGAACGCGGCCAGTTCGACGCCGTCGCGACCGCCAGCCTGCGCAGCCACCCGCTGTACGGCTGGCTCGAATACAGCGCCCTGCGCCGCGGCATCGACAACGTGGATACGCCGCAGGCGCTGGATTTCCTCAAGCGCTACCAGGGCCAGGCCGTGGCCGACGCCTTCCGCGCGGTATGGCTGCCGGCGCTGGCGCGGCGCCAGGACTGGCCGACCCTGCTCGCCAACTGGCAACCCGGCAACGACGCCGGCCTGCAGTGCGCCGAACTCAACGCACGCCTGGCCACCGGCAAGGCCGACGCGAAGTGGACCCGCGATGCGCAGGCGCTGTGGCGCGGCAGCGGCAAGTCGCTGCCCGACGCCTGCGACCCGGTGTTCGCCGCCCTGGCCGACCGCGGCGGGCTGACGCCGGCGCTGCGCTGGGAACGCATCGACGCCGCCGCCGATGCGCAGCAGCCGGGCGTGATGCGCGCGGCCGCGCGCGGCCTGCCCGCCGCCGAACTGGCGCAGGCCAACGACTACGCCGCCTTCGTCGACAAGCCCGACGCGCGCGCACTGAACTGGCCGAAGACCGAGCGCAGCCGGCGCATCGCCACCGACGGCCTGGCGAAACTGGCGCGCACCGATCCCGACGCCGCCGAGCGGCAGCTGCCGCAGTACGCGCAGGCGCTGGGCCTGGATGCCGGGCAGCAGGCGCAGGTGCGTTACCAGATCGCGCTGTGGACGGTGGCCTCCTACCTGCCGGACTCGGCGCGGCGGCTGGCCGCGGTGCCGGAATCGGCCTACGACGAGCGCCTGCACGAATGGCGCGCGCGCGAGGCGATGGCGCGCGGCGACTGGCCTTCGGCGCTGGCCGCGATCCGCGCGATGCCCGCCGCGCAGCGCGGCGATTCGCGCTGGCGCTGGTTCGAGGCGCGGCTGCTGGAAAAGACCGGCAAGGCCGCCGAGGCCATGCCGCTGTACCGCGCCGTCGCCGGCGAACCCACCTTCCATGGCTTCCTGGCCGCCGACAAGCTGCAGCAGCCCTATGCGCTGTGCCCGTGGAACCCGGGCGACAGCGCGCAGGCGCGCGCGGCGGTGGCGCGCGACCCGGCGCTGGTGCGGGCGCTGGAGCTGTTCCGCATCGACCGCGCCGCGTGGGCGGCGCGCGAATGGGCCGATGCGCTGTCGCGTTTCGACGACACCCAGCGCCGGCTCGCGGTGGAAGTGGCCAGCCAGGCCGGCTGGTTCGACCGTGCGGTGTTCGGCCTGAAGGGGCCGCAGGAAATGCGCCTGTATGCGCTGCGGTTCCCGCTGCACCACGACGACACCATCCGCCGCGAAGCCGCGCGCAACGCGCTGGACCCGGCCTGGGTCGCCGCCGAGATCCGCGCCGAGAGCACCTTCAACCCGAACGCGCGCTCGCCGGCCAACGCCATGGGCCTGATGCAGGTGCTGCCGGCCACCGGCGCGGGCGTGGCCAAACGCATCGGGCTGAGCGGCTACGGCGGCGCGGCCAGCCTGTACGACCCGGACACCAACATCGCCATCGGCACCGCCTACCTGCGGCAGCTGCTGGACAAATACGACGGCCTGCCCTACGTGACCATCGCCGCCTACAACGCCGGCCCCACGCCGACGGCGCGCTGGCAGTCGCAGCGGCCCGGCTTCGATCCGGATTTCTGGATCGAGACCATCAGCTACAAGGAAACCCGCGAGTACGTCGCGCGCGTGCTCGCCTTCAGCGTGATCTACGACTGGCGCCTCAACGGCAAGGCAGTGCCGCTGGCCGACCGCATCGCCGGCCGCGTCGGCCCGCCGTCGCGCGGCTTCGCCTGCCCGGCGCAATGAAGGGCCGCGCATGAAGACCTATCTCGTCGGCGGCGCGGTCCGCGACCGGCTGCTGGGGCTGGACGCGGGCGACCGCGACTGGGTGGTGGTCGGCGCCACCCAGCAGGACATGGAAGCGCGCGGATTCAAGGCCGTGGGCCGCGATTTCCCGGTGTTCCTGCACCCGCATACCGGCGAGGAACACGCGCTGGCGCGCACCGAGCGCAAGAGCGGGCGCGGCTACCGCGGCTTCGTGGTCGACGCCGATCCGTCGGTGACGCTGGAGCAGGACCTGCAGCGCCGCGACTTCACCCTCAACGCCATCGCCTGCGACGAAGACAACGGCGAGCTGGTCGACCCCTGGGGCGGCGTGCGCGACATCCAGGCGCGCGTGCTGCGCCATGTCGGCCCGGCCTTCGTCGAGGACCCGCTGCGGGTGCTGCGCGCGGCGCGGTTCATGGCGCGGCTGGCGCCGCTGGGTTTCACCCTGGCGCCGGAAACCGTGGCGCTGATGCGGCAGATCGCCGACAGCGGCGAACTGGACGCGCTGGTGCCTGAGCGCATCTGGCAGGAACTGCGCAAGGCGCTGCGCGCGCCGCGCCCGTCCGCGTTCCTGCGCACGCTGCACGACACCGGCGCGCTGGCGCCGATCCTGCCGGAAGTGGCGGCGCTGTACGGCGTGCCGCAGCGCGCCGAATTCCATCCGGAAGTAGATACCGGCGCGCACCAGGAGATGGTCAGCGACATGGCCGCGCGGCTGGCGCCGGGCGATGACCTGATCGGCTTCGCCGCGCTCACCCACGACCTGGGCAAGGCGCTCACGCCGGTGGACCAGCTGCCGCGCCACGTCATGCACGAACAGCGCGGGCTGAAGCCGCTGGCCGCCTTGTGCGACCGCCTGAAGGTCCCGGCCGACCACCGCCAGCTGGCCGAGGCGGTGTGCCGCGAACACCTCAACGTGCACCGCATCGACGAACTGCGCGACGCCACCGTGCTGGAGCTGATCCAGCGCTGCGACGGCTTCCGCCGCCCGGAGCGCATCGCGCAGCTGGCCCTGGCCTGCGAATGCGACAAGCGCGGCCGGCTCGGTTTCGAGGACAGCGACTATCCGCAGCGCGCCACCCTGCTGCGCCTGCACGCCGCGGCGCTGGCGATCAACGCGCGCGACCTCGCCGCCGGGGGACTCACCGGCCCGGCGGTGGGCGAGGCGTTGAAGAAGGCGCGCATCCACGCGATCGGCGCGGCGCGTTGAGCGAAGGGAGCGCCGCGTTCAGCGCGCGGCTTCCCGTGGAACCTGCTCGCGGGTTTCCGTTTTTTCCACCGGCCTTCCACCACAGGCGGGCTGCTCCAGCAGCCATGCCTGCGCCAGCCGCATCGCTTCTGCGCGCGGCGTCGCAGGGACATCAGGCACGATGCGGGAACCGTCGCCGATGCCATTGCGGTCCTTCATCACCGTGCCGGTCAGCAGCAGGGTACTGCCATCGACCAGCGTCACCGGCACGTTTCCGGTGGAGTACCCCATGGTCGGCGTACCGAAGCTGCGGCTGTGAGGGCGCCCGCGCAGCGCCAGCACGATGGCCTCGCCGGAACTGGCGGTGCGCCCGGATTGAAGTACCGCGACCGGCGCATCCGGCCTGCGCAGGCGGCGGGTCGTATCGTCCGCGGCCAGCCTCGGCGCATCGCCCACCCATACCGCGCCGTCGCGGTAGCGCCAGGGCTGCAGCGCGGTGCCGTCGAAGAAATGCCCGACGACATCCGGCCCGTCGGCGCGGCCGCGCAGCAGCGGGCCCACGCCCAGCAGCATCGGCCACATGTTGCCGCCGGTGTTGTCGCCCAGGTCCACGATCCAGCCACAGCGGCTGCCGTCGTCCTGGCGCCAGAGATCGTCCTGCAGGCGGCGCGCGTGCTGCCGCTCGGCGTCCCGCTGCTGTTCGCGGGAAAGCCCTGGTCCGGGCAGGTAGGAGGCGATGCCGATCAGGCCCAGGCGCGCGTCGACCGGCGCATCCGGTGCCGTGCCGGGAACGGAAGCCCGCGCCCCATCCTGCCCGGCCGCTCTCTTCCGGTACCCCTCGCGCACCTCTTCGGCCGACAGCCACCCACCATGGCCGGCAGTCGCCCGGTTGATGGCATCGGACAGCAGGGCGCGTTGCCGGTCCGGATCGGTGGTCGCGGCAAGATCGCGACGCAGCGCGGCCCAGTCCACCCGGTCGCGATGCAGCGCCTTGTGTTCCAGGAGGTCGAGCATCTGCTCCCGGGCCGGCAACGACGGCACCGGGGTTGCCGCGACCGGCACCGCCAGCAGCATCGCCACCAGCGTGGCCGATACCATCGCACCGCTCCGCTTCCTGCACATCCTGGCCTCCCCTTCCATACCGGTATCGGCGAAGGATAGAGCCGGGCGCTGGCGCGCGGGAACGTGCCGCTAGATCTTCAGGTAGATCCGCCGCCGGTCCAGCCACCACACCGGCAGCCACCAGACCGCGACGAAGGCGATGGCCATCGCCAGCGACGCGGCTTCGGCACCGGCCAGCGGCGTGATCCAGCGGTCGAACACATGGCGGTACAGCCACCCCCAGCTGCCTGTGCCCAGCATCGCCAGCACCATCACCCCGGAACCGGCGTAGGCGGTGATGGCGTTGGCGCCGAAGCGGCGGCCCAGCGGCGGCCACTGCACGCGGTCGATGAGCATGTGCGCCAGCCACAGCGCAGCCAGCGCCCAGCCGGACGTCCACAGCACGTAGGACGGCGTCCACAGGTTCTTGTTGAGCGGCTGCCAGGTCGACCACAGCGCGCCCAGCGCCAGCAGCACGGCGGCGGCGAGCAGCAGGCGCAGCGGGCGACCGCTGCGCAGCAGCGCGCCGGCGCGCAGGCCGATCAGGGTCGAGGCCAGGGCGCCGAGCGTCGACAGCAGGCCCTCGGGATCGTGGCCGAGCCCGGTGGCGGCGTCGTATTTGTAGGCCAGGTCGCCGAACAGCGCGGTGTCCACGCGGCTGGGCAGGTTGTGCCAGGGCTCGAGGGTTCCGCCGGCCGCCAGCAACGCCGCGTATCCGCCCAGCAACAGCAGCAGACACGCCCGCTGCGCCGACGCGCGCAGCCAGATCGCCATCGCGCCGACGACCGCGAAGCACACGCCGATGCGCTGCAGCACGCCCAGCGGCCGGTAATGCGCCAGATCCAGCCACCACCACGCCAGCAGGTGCAGCAGCATGCCCAGGCCGACGATGCGCAGTGCGCGCACCAGCACGGTACGGGTCAGGGCGGCGCGGTCCGCGCCCTGCTCCACGCGCGGCACCACGCCCAGCGCGATCGACACGCCGACGATCACCAGGAAGAACGGGAACACCAGGTCGGTGGGCGTGCAGCCGTTCCATTCGGCGTGTTCCAGCGGCGCATACACATGGCTCCACGTGCCCGGGTTGTTGACCAGCAGCATGGCCGCGACGGTGATGCCGCGCAGGGCATCGACCGATGCATGGCGGGCAGGCATGGTGCGAACGGGTTGGGAATCTGTCATGGCATTGCCCCGCGCGATGGAGTCGGTACTGCGTTGCTGTTGTGCTGTTCTGGCCTGAAGCTTTTTGACTTGCGGGTTCCTTTCCGCGGCGACGGAGTGGACCCTGCGCGCGCAGGGTCGAGCGCGGAGGCAGAGCGTGTCCCATCAGCCATTCGGCTGTTGGAAAGATGCTTCTTCTGGCGCACGCGGGCGCGAGCGAAAGCCTTTGCCCTTGCCCCGGGCTGATCGGAACGAAGTTCCGTGCAACCAGGCGCTACGAGGCTTCGCCCTTACCCTCACCCCAACCCCTCTCCCCGGGGGAGAGGGGCTCCATCAATCCCGCTGCCCCGCGATCCACGTCGCCTGCACCTGCAGCCCTTCATCCAGCAGCACGAAATCCGCCTGGTAGCCCACCGCGATATGCCCGTAACGGTCGTCCACGCGCAGGAACTGCGCCGGATACGTCGACGCCATGCGCGCCGCCTCGGCCAGCGGCAGGCCCAGCAGATCGACCGTGTTGCGCACGGCGGTGGCCATGTCCAGCGCCGACCCGGCCAGCGAGCCGGCGGCATTGCGCACCACGCCGTCGACGGCGGTGATGACCTCGCCGTACAGCTCGAACGAAGGATCGTCCGCGCCGACCATCGGCATCGCGTCGGTCACCAGCAGCACCTTGCCGCGCGGCTTGGCCGCCAGCGCCACGCGCAGGCTGGCCGGGTGCACGTGCACGCCATCGACGATCACCCCGCACCAGCTGTGCGGGTCTTCCAGCGCGGCGCCGACCACGCCGGGTTCGCGCCCCTGCAGCGGCGTCATCGCGTTGTACAGGTGGGTGAAGCCACTGATGCCCGCATCCAGCCCGGCACGGGTTTCCTCGTAGCTGCCGGCGGTGTGGCCGGCGCAGACGATGGCGCCGTTGCCGACCATCGTGCGGATGATCTCCACGGGCACCCGCTCGGGCGCCAGCGTGATCAGGGTGACCCCATTGTCCAGCGAGGTCGCCATCGCCACCTCGTCCGGCCCCGGCACGCGGAACTTGCCGGCGTCGTGCGTGCCCTTGCGCGCCGGCGCGATGTACGGCCCTTCCAGATGGATGCCGAGGATGCCCGGCACGCCTTCGGCGATGGCCTGGCGCACCGCGGCGATGGCCTGGGCCATCACCGCCGCGTCGTCGCTGATCAGCGTCGGCATCATGCCGGTGGTGCCGAAGCGGCGGTGCCCGTGCATCATCGCGCGCAGGGCGGCCACGTCCGGCGTGTTGTTGAGCAGCGCGCCGCCGCCGCCATTGACCTGCACGTCGATGAAGCCCGGCAGCAGCCAGCCGCCACCAAGATCGTGCTGCGGCACGCCGGCCGGCAGCGCGGCCTCGGGCAGCACCGCGGCCACCTTGCCGTCCTGCACCAGCACCGCGTGGCCGGAGTGGAAATCGTCGTTGCCCAGGACACGGGCGTTGGTCAATGCGTAGCTGTTCATCGTTTCGTTTCCGGTTTCCCCGCTGCCAAGCGCAGGAGGAAGGCTGGGAATGCAAAGCCCCTCTCCCACCGGGGCGAGAAGGCACGGCTTGCGCGCGCCACTGGCGCGCGTGCCCTGGAGCGCCCACGCCGCTGGCGTGGGCCGGGGCGCGGAGCGGGGGTCGGGGGAGAGGGTCGGGCGACGCCTTCGCCATGCCAGGATGCACATGGCTTCATCCCTGCCCTCATCCGCCCCTTCGGGGCACCTTCTCCCCGAGGGAGAAGGGAAAAGCGCTCTCCCCCAAGCGGGAGAAGGAAAAACCGTCACACCGTCTCGGTCACCTTGTTCAGATGCGGCGGCAGGTCCGGATTATGGCCCCGGCGCAGCGCCAGCGCGTTGATCGCGCGGTAGAAGCTCTGCACGGTCAACAGCGGCGCGCACAGCGGGTGCGGCGCCACCGTGACCGGCAGGTCGCCGCCTTCGCCCGCCAGCCATACGCGCGCACCGCGCGCGGCGAATTCGTCGGCCAGGGCGCGGGTGCCGGCACCGGTCTCGTCCGGTTGGGCGAAGGCCAGCACCGGGAAATCCCTGCCCACCAGCGCCATCGGCCCATGCCTGACCTCGGCCGAGCTGTAGCCCTCGGCGTGCAGGCCGCAGGTTTCCTTGAACTTGAGCGCCGCCTCCTGCGCCGCGGCCAGGCCGGGGCCACGGCCGACGACGAACAGGTTGTGCGCATCGACCAGCCCCTCGGTCAGTGCGCTCCAGTCGCACTGCCAGGCCTGGGCCAGGGCGGCGGGCAGCGCGTCGAGCGCGGCGATCAGGGTCGGGTCGTCGCGCCAGTACGCGCACAGCTGCAGGATCGCTGCCAGCGAGGCCAGGTAGCTCTTGGTGGCGGCCACGCTGCGCTCGGCGCCGGCGCCGAGCGGAATCACCGTGTCGGCCAGCTGCGCCAGCGGCGAATCCTCGACGTTGACCAGCGCCACCACGCGCGCGCCGGCGGCCTTGGCCGCCTCGGCGTTGCGCAGCAGGTCCGGGCTCTTGCCCGACTGCGAGATCACCAGGTACAGCGCGTTGTCCAGCTTCTGCTTCGCCTCGTAGACCGAACCCACCGACGGCGAGGCCGAAGCGGTCACCAGGCCCAGCCGCGTCTCGAACAGGTACTTGGCGTAGGTGGCGGCGTGATCGGAACTGCCGCGCGCGCAGGTCACCACGAACGGCGGCGGGTTCTGCCGCAGCTCCGCGGCCAGCGCCCGCACCCCATCCCGGTTGCGGGCGAACTGCGCGGCGATCACGGAGGCGCTGGACGCGGCCTCGTTGAACATCAGGGTTTCGGTCTCGCTGGGCAACATGGTCCTACTCGGAAAGATCGGGGGAAAGGGAAGGCGGCCGCAGCGGCTGCTGGCGCAGCGGCGCGGTGGAGCCGCGCACCACCAGCTGCGGCACGAAGCCCTGGTTCTGCAGCTGCACCGGGTTGTCCTCGTAGGCGTCGGTGCGCAGCTGGCTGATCAGCAGGCGCGCGGCATGGCGGGCGATGTCGCCGGTGGCCTGCTTGGCGGTGGTCAGCGCCGGCCACGACTGGCGCGAGAACGGGCTGTCCTCGAACCCGGCGATGGACAGGTCGTAGGGCACGTTCAGGCCCGCCGAATTGGCCGCGGCCAGCACGCCGGCGGCGATCTCGTCGTTGGAGCCGAAGATCGCCGTGGGCGGTTCGCGCAGCGCCAGCAGGCGGCGCGCGCCGCGGAAGCCGTCGTCGAAGGTGTAGTCGCCGGGGATGACCAGGTGCTTGTCCAGGGGGATGCCGTAATCCTTCAGCGCCGCTTCGTAGCCGGCGTAGCGCTCGCCGCTGGAACGATGCTCCGGCCCGCCCCAGAGGAAGCCGATGCGCTGGTGGCCGAGCTGGATCAGGTGCTCGGTGATCTCGTAGGCG
>Ga0206118_100263_pt1 | contig 36573 bp, 28 predicted proteins | sample 3A20Ametagenome_FD_177999 | JGI IMG/M metagenome (GOLD analysis project Ga0206118, IMG submission 177999) | Enriched microbial communities from leaf-cutter ant dump, University of Wisconsin, Madison, United States - 3A20A | ecosystem: Environmental > Terrestrial > Nest > Insects nest > Nest dump... | reverse complement strand
GAGATCATCAATAAAGTACGTGGCATCAACCGCGTTGTATACGATATCAGTACCAAGCCACCTGCAACCATTGAATGGGAATAGACCTTTTCAGGAACTTTTTTAACCGGCATAAGCTTTCATCTGTTATGAATCGAATTTGGCTTCTTTTTTTATTTGTCGGCCTTGCCTTGTTGTCCTGCAATGTTCCAAGGCAGACTTCCGCTAATAAGGCGCCCGGGAAGAAGGAGACGGATGTCAAAAACAACGGAGAAGAAAAGCAGTCACGCCGGGATACGGCTGTAGCAGATCATAACAAGGGTGAGCAGCCAAAAGAAGAGGTACCCAAAGAACATAAGAACCCGGAAGAGAAGCAGCGCCGAAAAGAACTGTTGAATGTAGCCGTTGCCCTGCCGATGGATGGAAGCTATGATGCCGGCCGGTTTGCCGATTTTATCAACGGTATGACCTTGGCTTCCAGGGAGAACACTCCAGGAAAGGGCTATGTTAAGATCAGCGCCGTAAATGTGGGAAACTTAAACTCCGAAGATGAATTACTCAGGAATGGTGCGATCCGTAATGCCGATGTGCTTGCGGGTGGCTTCCAGACAAGCCAGGTCCGGGCGCTGGCTAAGATAGCAAAGGATAAAAGAGCTCCCTACCTTTCTCTGTGGAACACCTCAGAGGGCATTGTCAGTGATAATCCGATGTACATACAGCTCAAGCCTTCCTTATCAGCTTATTGCAATACATTGGCCAATTATGTCGCCAAGGAAATGAGACCGGATATGGTGTATATCCTTCTTGAAAGCAGGGATTCGAAAGATGCCATAACTCTCGATTACTTTACCTCAGTCTATACCCTGAATAAGATCGCTTATAAGGTGATCTTTGCTGACCAGGGAGGGGAGTGGAAGTCAGGAATAGGGCTTTATAACAGGATCGTGATCAATATCCCAAACTGGGAGAATAAAAGCTTTGTGACCTCGTCGCTACAACAGCTAAACGCCTTAAAAAAAGGAAGATCGATCACCGTGACCGGCATGCCGCAGTGGATGGACTGGGACCAGAGTGATTTTAGCTTATTTGAGTCGTTGGCGTTGCATATACCTGTTTTTAATTATGTGGATGAGACATCGATGCCTGTTTCTATTTTCCGTCAGATCTATTTTGATACCTATAATAACTGGCCCACGACAGAAGCATATTATGGCTATGACGTCGTGCAGATGATACGCAAGCTGAGTAAACACCTGCTTGCCGGCAAGGACTTTGATCCGGTCGACCATTTGTCAGGTAATTTTTTCTCCAATTATTATATTAAATCATACAAAGATCCCAACCCGGAAACCGGAAAATCTGTTTCCTATTATAACAACTCTTATATCACGATTGAAAAGTTCGAAGGAGGTCGTTTTGTCCCGGTACAATAAATATATTTCGATCAATCCGTATACAGGCCAGCTTTTAGAAGAATTCGAAACCTGGGATGCGGAACGGATCAGAAGGTCTGTTAAGCTGTCTGCTGCTGCTTATAAAGAGTGGAGAGTCACTTCCCCTGAGCAGCGAAGATCATTTTTGATTGCATTATCCGCTCATTTAAGAAATAATGTGTCTTCGATGGCGCAGGTCATTACGGATGAGATGGGCAAGCCGGTCGCCCAAAGCAAGGCCGAGATCCTGAAGTCTGCTTCTTTGTGTGATTATTATACGGAGCATCTGGATCAGCTGACCACACCACGCAGGGTCGCTCTCGACGGAAGAAAGTACGGCCTTGTCCTACCTCAGCCACAAGGTGCGGTATTGGGTGTGATGCCCTGGAATTTCCCCGTGTGGCAGGCGATCCGTTTTGCCGTTCCGGTCTTGTGTGGAGGAAATGTCGTCCTCCTCAAGCATGCGCAGAATGTAGGCATGACAGCCAACCTGATCGAAGACGCAGTCCGCCGGGCCGCCGGAATGGAAGGCGTGCTGATCAACACCTTTGTAAGTCACGAGGATGCGGCAATATATCTCGAAGATGATCATGTCATCGGCACTTCGTTGACCGGGAGTGAGAAGGCAGGAGTCGCTATCGGTCAGCTGGCAGGAAAAAACATTAAAAAGAGTGTGATGGAGCTCGGAGGCAGCGATGCCTTTGTTGTCCTGCATGATGCAGACATACTGACCTCTGTCCGGCACGCAGTCAAGGCGAGACTAAATAATAACGGCCAGACCTGTATCGCTGCAAAGCGGTTTTTCATTGATGCCTCTATCAGTGATCAGTGGACAGAGGCTTTTGTACAATTGATGAAGGAACAAAAAATCGGCGATCCGAATGATACTTCCAATAATATGAGTGGCCTGGCGCGTCCGGATCTCGCCATGACACTTTCCACACAGGTAGAGGAGTCTGTATATATCGGTGCCAGAAAGCTGCTTAAAGGTGGGATCGACCGGGAAAATGCATCTCTCTTCCACCCGGAGGTTCTGACGGATATTCCGGATAACAGTCCGCTTGGTGAGGAAGAGACCTTTGGCCCTGTAGCTTCTTTATTTACCTTTAAAAATGAAGATGAAATGCTGCAGAAGGTCAATGCCAGCCGCTATGGATTGGGAGCCAGCATCTGGTCCGGAAATACGGAACATGCCATCCAGGTAGCCGGGAAAATTGAGTCCGGCTCTGTTGCTGTCAACCAGATGATGAGCAGTGATCCGCGTTTGCCGTTTGGAGGTATCAAAAAATCCGGTTTTGGACGGGAGATGAGCTCCGAGGGCTTTTTCGAATTTGTGAATCTTAAAACCATCATAGTAGCTGATGAATGAGAGGCGATCTGAGAAGTTCAGGCTGGTAGCCGGCCAATCCCAGCTCTCCCTTACCGTTATTCTGGAAAATATCCACGATCCGCATAATATTGGCGCTATCCTGAGAACCTGCGACTCCGTGGGAATCAGAAAGATATTTGTTGTTAATGAAGATCAGGCCCGCAGCAATAATGTCTTGGTGCTGGGTAAAAGAAGCTCGATGGGAACCCGTAAATGGGTCGATGTGCATTATTTCAGAGAGCTCGATGCATGTATTGAGCAGGCCAGGTCGGAATACGGACATATTGCAGGTGCTGCCTTGTCGCATGATGCGGTAAATTACCTGGATACGAGTTACACAGGCTCTATCGCTATCATACTTGGAAACGAGCAGAAAGGGCTGAGCCCAAGGGCTATCAGGCATTGCGACTCTCTCATCTACATTCCTCAGGTGGGAATGGCTGAAAGCCTGAATGTCTCTACAGCGGCGGCTATTATTCTTTATGAGGCCTACCGGCAAAGATCTTTGATCGGCAGATACGGCACAGATCCTGATGTCAGTGCCGGACAGGCAGCCGAGTTGTTGAAGAGATTCCAGGATAAGGTATTTGACCGTACGAGGAATGAAAAACGGTTCAGGGTCAGGCCGTTTGAGACGGGGAAATAGGTCCTCCCGCAAAAACCTGTCGATCGATCTTCATTTTTTGAATAGTGGCTGTCCTTATTTGAAAATTCTCAAATAAGGATTAACTTTATAGCATTGTTCAATACAAAACGATCGATATGGAACCTAACTTTCTCGCTATTTTTGTTGCCTCTCTGGTAACCCTTGTTATTGGTTTTATCTGGTATCATCCGGCTGTGTTCGGTACCGTATGGCTCAGGGAGTCAGGTGTCAGTCCGGATAAGCCGACCGGCAAACAGATGTTGATCACTTTTACCCTTACCATTATTTTTGGCATATTCATAGGGATGGCGCTGCAATTTCTGACCATTCACCAATTTGGTGCCCTGGGTATGGTGGGAGGCGATCCTTCTGCTGCCAAGCCGTCCTATGAAGCTTTTATGGCTGACTATGGCGATGCTTTCCGTACGTTTAGACACGGAGCCCTGCACGCTTTTATGGCAAGCATCCTGTTTGCATTTCCGATCAACGCCATCAATGGCATGTTTGAGAAGAAATCCTGGAAATATATCTTTATCAATTCGGGATACTGGGTCGTCAGCCTGACCATCATGGGTGGCATTATCTGTGCCTGGAAGTAAGTAAAAGCATCCAGGTTCTGACCTCTATGAGATCAGTTCTTTTGCAGGCTTTGTATTACATCAGCCTGGGCTTTGATCGTGTTGTGGAGCGCGAGGATCTCTTCATTGGAGAAGGCGGTCGCCGGCATTGATCTGTTATGTTTAAACCGTGATATCCTGGAGCGGACCAACCATACTTCCTGGATATCATTGCCCATCACCCGGTACATGTTGTAGCTTTCGTTGTCGGAGTGCAGCTCGAGGTGCTTATGCTTGCGCAGATTGTTGACCACTCTTTTGACCACGACATCACCCCGGGTGACGATCACATATACATGGTGGTCTCTGATGCTGGTTTCCCAAAGAGTGGGCTCGAGATAGCTGCATATCAGGATATCATTCTCATCGATAGAGGGTTCCATGGAGTCGCCTCTTACATCAAAGCTTCTGAACGTACCTGTCTGATAAGTGATATCGGGCAGGGTATAGGAGGGTAGATCCCGCATCATCTCTATATTGTTGAGCTCTTCCGCATACCCGGCCTGTGCGGGCATAGGCACATGCACGATGCGCTCCTCATTGTCCTTGTCCGTAACGAGCGTAAGGGTTTTGAAGGAATATTGCTTGTTCTGGTCAAGGAATATTTCACCTTCGCCCATAAACAGGAAGAGGGGATTGACATTGTACCTGGCTATCATTCTTTGAATGACCTCGATCGGAACGTCTCTTTTTCCCTTTACCACCTCGCTGAGGCTTTGAGGCAGGTAGTCGAGCGACTGGCTGAGCTTTCGGGCACTTTTGACCACACTATCTTTGATCAGCTTATTTACCACAAGAACAAAGCGCTCCGAAACTACATTTGCCATTATTTTCTAATTTGTATTGATCAGTTACAAAGGTAATAAGATATTATAAATATTTTGCAAGTATGTTACCAAAATATTTAAAAAAGCAATTTTATTCACAAAATAGTGAGGTTTTGTGAACTGGAGATTAATTTCTTGTTATAAAACTATACGGTCGGCTAAAAATCCGATCCGATCGTTTTCAGGTTGTATGCTCATTTCAACATTTTACCGTGTTGCTGCAGGAGCTTCAGGATGGTTAGCGGTCGATTTCCGGGCAGAAAATGATCCGCTTCTTTTATTTTATAATTAATATTGCTAAAAAAGTCAACATTGGCAAAAGCAAAAACTGTTTTTATCTGTAGCAATTGCGGCGCGCAATCTCCCAAATGGATCGGGAAGTGTAATTCCTGTGGAGAATGGAATACCTATCATGAAGAAGTTCTCTCTGCGCCTGCAACTATAAAGAATAAAGGCTTTTGGCAGCAGGGTGCGGCTAAGGTCTCTGAACGGCCCAAGCTGCTGGCAGAGGTACAAACCAACAGCTATCAGAGGATCGCCACCGGCGATAATGAGCTGGACCGCGTTCTGGGTGGCGGTATCGTACCCGGTAGCGTCATCCTGGTAGGCGGGCAACCGGGTATCGGTAAGTCCACACTGTTACTCCAGGTCGCTCTTACCATGAAGGAAAGGATTCTTTACGTGTCCGGGGAAGAGAGCGAAGAGCAGATCAGGCTCCGTGCCGACAGGATAGCCGATGATCCCGGGCAGTGCTATATCTATGGAGAGACGGATGTTGTGACGATCCTGCGCCAGGCCGATGAGTTACAGCCTGCTGTGATCATTCTTGACAGTATTCAGACCATGTTCCTGGAGCACCTGGACAGCTCTGCGGGTAGCATCAGCCAGATCAGGGAAAGCGCTGCCGAGCTGCAACGGTACGCCAAAGACCGGAATGTCGCTATTGTCATTATCGGCCATATAACCAAAGACGGCGATCTGGCCGGGCCCAAGCTGCTGGAGCACATAGTCGATACGGTACTTTATTTTGAAGGAGACCGCCATTATGCGTACCGGCTTCTCCGGTCCAGGAAGAACAGGTTCGGGTCGACGGATGAGATCGGCATCTATGAGATGTTTGAAAGCGGTCTGCGGCCCGTGCTCAATCCCAGCGAGGTGCTGTCGAGTCACCGGGAGGAGTCTTACAGTGGCAATGCTTTGGGCATTATAGGGGAGGGTAGCAGGACCTTTCTGCTGGAGGTGCAGGCATTGGTAACACGGGCCGTGTATGGCACCCCGCAAAGATCGGCCACCGGTTATGACACAAGAAGGATGAATATGCTGCTCGCCGTTCTGGAAAAAAAATGCCATCTGCCTCTTGGCTTTAATGATGTATTTCTCAATGTTGCCGGTGGGATCAAAGTTGATGACCCGTCCATCGACCTGGCATTGGCGGCAGCTATCATCTCATCCCTTCAGAATATTGCTGTCCCCGGTGGCTTCGGATTTGTAGGCGAAATAGGGCTGAGCGGCGAGGTAAGACCCGTGCAGAAAATAGATCAAAAGCTCATGGAGGCTGAACGGATGGGCCTTAACACTGTTTTTATCTCGAGGTACTCCAAATACAATGTTGCCAATCAGCTGAAAATCAATATTATGCCGATCGTCAAGGTGGAAGAGCTGTTAGACCTGTTTATTCAGTGATATTTAAAATATATTAATTTTTTTAAATATCTTTTTATTTAGCAAGATATAAAAGTATCTTTATTGGTTTTTTGTCCGAAATTATAGTTTGAAAGAAAGCATTCAAGGATAAAAAATTTTGATTGATCTTTTGAAAATGGAGGAATGGAGAGTTTAATAATAACCTCTGATTCCGGAATTTTTTAAACAGAAATTTATGAGTAAAGAAGTTCATATCCGTCAGCCACGAAACATGCGTCAGTGGAACAATATGAAGGGTGAAAACTCCTGGACCCTCTTCAAGGTGATCTCCGAATTTGTCGATGGCTTTGAAACCCTCAACAGGATCGGCCCCTGTGTTTCGATATTCGGATCGGCAAGGACCAAACCGGGCAGCAAATATTACGAGCATGCCGCCAACGTAGCCAAACGGCTTACGGAAGAAGGTTATGGGGTTATCACCGGCGGCGGCCCCGGTATCATGGAAGCAGGCAATAAAGGCGCCTACGAGAATAACGGAGTCTCTGTAGGTCTCAATATCCAGCTGCCCTTTGAACAAAATCACAACCCTTATATCGATCCTGACAAAAATCTCGATCACAGGTTTTTCTTTGTCCGTAAGGTCATGTTTGTCAAATACGCCCAGGCGTTTGTCGTGATGCCCGGAGGCTTTGGCACAATGGATGAGCTGTTTGAAGTGCTGACCCTGATCCAAACCAATAAAGTGAGTAAGGTTCCCGTCGTGCTTTTCGGAGTTGATTATTGGGCGGGGCTGAAGACCTGGATCAAAGAGGTGATGGGGGAGCAGGAAGGCAATATCAATCCGATCGACCTCGACCTGATGCCGAGTACCGATGATGTAGAAGAGGTGGTGCACATCATCAACGAATTTTATGAAGGAGAAAAGCAGGTCAGGCTGCGTCCTAACTACGAACTATAAATAACATCAGATGGATTATTTTAAGGAATCCCTTTTCTTACATAAACAATTGAAGGGCAAAGTTTCCGTTCAGTCAAAATTTACGGTCAGAACGAAAGAGGATCTTTCCCTGGTTTATTCTCCGGGTGTTGCAGCTCCCTGCCTGGAGATCGCAGCCAAACCGGAAACCGTGTATGATTATACGCTCAAAGGTAATACCGTTGCCATAATTTCCGACGGATCGGCCGTGCTGGGTCTCGGCAATATTGGAGCCGCAGCGGCAATACCTGTCATGGAAGGTAAGGCGATGCTGTTTAAAAGATTTGCCCAGATCAATGCCTTCCCGATCTGCCTGGATACGCAGGATACCCGGGAGATCATCGATACTGTACGCCGGATCGCCCCGGTGTTTGGCGGGATCAACCTGGAAGATATCAGCGCCCCACGTTGCCTGGAGATAGAGCGGTCGCTACAGGACCTGGGAATACCTGTTTTTCATGATGATCAGCACGGGACCGCGGTTGTTGTGCTGGCAGGCCTGATCAATGCATCAAAATTGCTCGGTAAACCACTTACCGATATGAAGGTGGTCATCAACGGCGCCGGGGCTGCCGGTATTGCCATCGCACGCTTGCTCCGGTGTATCGACCATTTTGAAGGCTCTGTGTGCCAGCCTGTCAGGGAGATCATCCTTTGTGATACCAAGGGCATTATCAGCAGGGACAGGGCTGACCTCAGTGATGCAAAAAGATCTTTATTAACATTTTCAAACCATGAAAATATTTCAGGTAGTGTTAAGGACGCTATCCGTGGAGCAGACGTGTTTATCGGTGTAAGCAGCGCCAATTTGCTGGACAGGAATGATATCGCCACTATGAACAAAGAGTCGATCATATTTGCTCTGGCCAATCCGGTGCCGGAGATCATGCCCGACGAGGCTTATGCGGGAGGTGCGGCTATCGTAGGCACAGGAAGGAGCGATCTGCCCAACCAGGTCAACAATGTCCTCGGATTTCCGGGCATTTTTCGCGGCGCGCTCGATGTCCGGGCGCCACAGATATCCCCTTCCATGAAACTGGCCGCCGCCTATGCCATTGCCGACTGTGTTTCCGAACCTTCAAGAGACAACATCATCCCGGCGACCCTCAATGAGGAAGTGGCCTATAAGGTGGCGGATGCCGTGAGAAAAGCCGCCATGAAGGAATGGGATCTCGAGCAGGTATATGGATTTTGAATATATGGATCCGCTCAGCTGAAAAAGGATTGGCAGGAATAGTTTGGGCCATTGGATGGCATTACCGGAATTTATTATTTACTTGAGTATCTGCTTTTTATTAAATTTGCTGACATTATATGCGGCACTACTTAGAGACAGGTGATCGCTTAACTATGAAAGTATTATTATTGTCATGTTGAAAGCAGTTATAATAGATGACGAAAAACACTGTATTGAGACATTAGCCTGGAAACTTACGGAATATTGCCCTTCCGTTGATATCGCCGGCCGCTTTCAGAAATCTGTTGATGCCATTGAATTCTTAAAAAAAGCATCAGGCATCGACATTCTTTTTATGGATATTGAAATGCCTAATATTAATGGTTTTGAGCTGCTTAAATTTATTGAGACCAATAAGTTTAAACTGGTTATAACCACAGCCTACGAAAAATATGCCCTGGATGCTTTGAGGCTTCATATCTATGATTATCTGCTGAAGCCGGTCGATCCGTTGGAATTGATCAAGCTTGTAAAAAATGTCGAGGCTGAGAAAGAAACTAAAAAACTACACCCGGGTTCGAAAAAAGTGATCTGCATCTCTACCCAGGAAAGCATTGAGTTTGTCATGCCCCAGGAAATTTTATTCTGCAAGGCTCACAGCAACTATTGCATGATCCATTTTGTGAATAAAAGGAAAAAGCTGACATCCAAAACTTTGAAGGATTTTGAAGCGCAGTTAGCCGGTTTTTCATTTTTCAGGACACACCAGTCCTATCTTATCAACCTGAATTATGTCAAAGAGATCCGGAAAAATGATGCCGGCACGCTCGTCCTGTCTGATGATACTATAATCCCTATCACCAAAGTGAAGCGGCTTGAGCTGATAGATCTGATGAATTCTTAGATCTGTATTTGTTTCCTTTTAGGTATCCTTAAGATGACCTTCGTCCCAATGGGTCTGTTCTGATCATTGAACAGGTCGATGATCTCAACCGGAAGTATATCGGGAGGATAGGTGTATAAGATCGTCAACCTTGCCTTAGTGGTATGAATTCCTAAAGATTCTTTTTTGGCAGAGAATTTGCTTTTGCTCTTCATTGCATTGGTACGGCCTATACCATTGTCCACTATCGTGCAGGTCAGATATCCCTCAATTATATCCATATAGATAGAAAGATGACATTCTTCGTTTTTTTGCAATAATCCGTGTTTGATCGCATTTTCTACTATAGGCTGCAGGATCAACGGAGGTACGATCATATTGTCAGGATCAATTTTTTGGCTCAGATAGATCGAAAAAGAGAGATTATCCTCAAATCGCAATTTTTCAAGATCTACATACAATTGTACAATTTCCAGCTCGTTCTTTAAAACTATTTCATTGATCCTGGAATTTTCTAATGAAAAACGGAGTAATTTGGAAAATTTATTTAGATATTCGAGCGCTTTGGTATAATTCTTATCGATAATAATGTATTCAATAGCGTTGAGGCAGTTGAATACAAAATGTGGATTCATCTGGCTTCTCAAAGCGACCGATTGTAGCCTTTCTACCTCTTTTTGGAATTCAAATTCCAGCTTTTTAGCTTTGGTCCTGACTTTGACAAGAAAGTTAAAATACAAATATCCCAATACCACAAATGCTGTAAAGGCAGAGATAAAAAACCAGAACCGCTTATACCATACGATCTTGATCACTATTTCTACCGCACGGGGCTTTGACCAGTTGATACCGTCAGTGCTTGCCACAACAACAAATCTGAAATGGCCTGAGGGCAGGTAAAAAGTGAAAAGATTATTTGTTCCGGTATAGGTCCAGTCTTTTGAAACTCCCTCCAATATGTATTTATACACAGCGCTGCTGTTGGATCCGATATCAAGCGTCCTCACATCGAAGGTGATGTCGTTATCGTCATAATTTAATTTTAGTGATCTTATTTCTTCGCACTCCTGTTTTGAGTTTAATTTTTTCTGGTTGACCAGGATATTATTAATATAGCAAACCGGCTCTGATATCCTCATGTTGTATAATGCCGGATCAAACCAGTTTATTCCGTTGATACCTCCAAAATAAATATTACCCTGGCGATCCTGGAAAGCCGCGCCCGTATTAAATTCTAAGGCCTGAAGACCTTCATCCAGAGAAAAATTTGTGAGCAGGGGCTTTTGGTCGCCATTAAAAGCCAGCATACTGATACCTTTATTAGTGCTGAACCACAACCTTCCCCGGCGGTCGATCTCTATGGAATAGACCGTGTTATTAAGCAGCTCTGATTCAGCGATGAGCTTCCGGGCTGTTTTTGCAGGAATATCGTGCATAAATATGCCGTTGTTGCCGGTCCCTATCCATATTTTCTTCCTCATGGCATCGTATGTCAGACACTTTATATTCTGGATACTTTCTGCTTCAGACCTGCCGGCAAAGTACCGGATGCGCATGCCGGCCAGATCCAGTGCCGCATATCCGTTATTGTCAAAGCCGATCCAAAGACTTCCTTGATTATCGGTTTCGAGACACCGGATCACGGAAGGTGCTGTATGAGCCTGTGGAATATTATACCCGATAGTGATGTCTTCCCTGATCAGGTATTTAAGGAGGCCATGATACTGTGTGCCGATGATGAGCTCATTATCATTGATCAGCTTCATGGTCGTTATCCCTGTTGTATTGGGTGGATTGTCATTGAACAACCGGATTGCCCTAAAATATTTTTCGTTCCTTTGCTTTTTAAATAACCCGTTGTAGGCAGTAGCGACAAAAATATCGCCATCCGGCGTTTTTGCTATTGCTATCGAATTATCCAGATCCGTTTCGCTTACGTAGCTTTGCTGCTTATTCCATTTATAACGGTCAGAAATGTTTTGTATATAATAGAGCCCGTTCTGCCAGTTCCCAACCCAGACTCCGGCACTATCAGCGTAGATGCTCCTTGCCTGTGAGAAATTATAATCTAATGGCGCATCTTCATTGGTCAGCGAATTGAAATGAAAATCATCTTTTTTGATATAAATACCATTCCCATCACTACCCATCCAGACATTGTCGTATTTGTCCACTAAAAGAGAGAGAAAATAGTTATAATTCAGCCAATTCCTTTTGTTTTTGACAGCTTTATAGTTTTTAGCGAGATTTGTGACCGGGTCAAAAGAATAGATCCCATAACCATAAGTACCCAACCAGATCCTGCCGGATGATTGAGCTGCCATGGAATATACGGTCAGGTCGTCAGGAAGCTTCAGATTACCTAGATATTCAACTTTTTCAGCACGATTATTTTTCAGCCTGTACAGGCCTTTCCGGATGGATGACGCCCAGATATCGTTCTTGAAGCAAAATATGCTGCAATATTGTATATCATCTGATATGTCGGTGACTTTTCTGATATTTTGTAATTTACTCCCTGACAACATATAGATCCCTTTGGATGATGCCACCCAGATCCGGTTGCTTTTGTCTTCACACATGTCATAGATATTGAATCCATTGCTTTCATTTTTATCTATATATATGGTCTGGCATACCTGTTTATCCCGGTTCAATATTCTCAACATCCCCTTATTGGCGCCAAAGATCAGGTCTCCATTGTTTCGCTGCAGCATACAATAGCTGTTCTTCAGATCAGTAAACTGCGTGAAGTCACCTGTGGATCCGTTTCTGCATTCGGGTATCTGGGTTTCGGGAATGAGCCAAATGTCACCTCTTCTATCTACCAGAACTTTTCCGATATTCAGTGAGGAGGTTGGCGTTTGGTTGGCAAAATATTTATTATATACTTTGAAGCTTCTGCCATCATACCTGTTCAGGCCGTCCAGGGTGGCGATCCATACAAATCCGGCGCTGTCCATGGCAATACTCGTAACGCTGTTTTGTGATAAGCCTCCATTGGAATTAAGGTTGAGAAAATAGTCACTTTGAGCGCTCAGGGACAATGGGAAAGAAAAGAACAAAAGGGTGTATTTGTACCATAATTCTGGTGCAGACAGAAATATCTTTTTACCTTTTATGATCCTGAGCCGAATGCTGTTTTTAAGGGCATACAATTTGTGACAATTGTAATTGTGGTCAATCCTGTCTTATCTCAGACCGCTCTTGCCGCTCTGCAGTTAGACAAATGGCTATAGTAATTCCTGTTTTCGATCAATAACATCAGCCTCTTATGACACAAAAATCTTTTTTTCTTTGCCATGTTAGGGCTTGACAGCTGCATAAGCTGTGATATTTCCTCCATGGAGTAGGAAAGCTGCCATAGCTTAAGTATCTGCTTACAAGTCTCGCCGACATCTTCCAACAACTTTTCAATGATATTCTTTTCTTCCTGCCTGATAAAATCATCGAAGATGTTGATCGTGTTATTGATCTCAAAATTATTGACCTTAGTAATATCTTCTATATAGATCAATTTTTTTTTCTTCCTCCAATAGTTGAGAGCCAAAAACTTACATATTGAGAACAGGTAAGTGTCCACCGAGCTTTCTCCCCTGAATTTTTGTGTTCTGATGCAATTATCCAGTGTAATGATGCCATCGTGAAAGATATCACTGGCTTCCCCGGCATCAATTCCAAATTTACTGATAATTCTGAATATTTTACTTTTCGAGTTGGTTTTATTATATACATAACCCAAAGCCCTTTGTCTTTCTACGCCTCCTTTAAGGATTGAAGAGATGATTTCAGCGTCTTTCATTAATACTTTACTTTTGTGTGAGTGGAACTGTGAATAATGACCTAATCCGGTATGGATCATTCTTTATACAGCACTAAAAGTAATCTCAAAATACCCGGCTCATCAGTGCCATTTAGTATCCGGTATTTCTTATTGAGTAACCGGACACTTTTATTGAGTGCCACGCCAACTAAATGAGAGGATGATCTCGATGAGCTTAAGAAAGCTACCGGATTTTGTGCCAAAATGACCAATCTGTCAGGACTCATGAAGCAGGCGTGTCTTGCGATCGGATGGCAGGTTCTGATTTTTTGATATTCTTCCAATTGCAGTGTTCTGATAATCAGAGCGGTAAAAATCCTATATCCTGATTTTCATCTGAACCGGGGCAGGCGAATGAGCAGAACGACCACTCCCCGGCAAAGCGGACATTATTTACAGGTTACTAGCTTATCGGCTGCTTCCTCATTGAGGAGATTGCGGCGGGATATTATCTATAAAAGGTTTGTAGTCAGCAATAGCTATTAGCTGACTCGTTGAGGGAAACTGCTATGACAGAATAGGATCCGAGCAGGTATGTAGTTTCTGAGGGCCGGGTCTATCTAATTGCTTTTCCTGATCAGGATTACTCCTGCGATCACGAGCATAACCCCTACAATTTTCAAAAAGTTGACCGGTTTGACATCAGAACCCAGGAAGCCGTAGTGATCGATCGGCAATGTGATCAGCATCTGACCCAGGACAACCAGGCTGAATGTCATCGCCACACCCAATCGCGGAACGGCGATGATAATGGCGGTGACAAAAAATGCGCCGCATAATCCGCCCGTCCAGGAGATCAGTGGGGCATCTTTCAGGGAAGATATTGAGGCAAAGGGGCTTTTGGTAAAAAACAGGCAGCACAGGATCGCGACCGTTCCTACACAGAAAGAGATAAAGCTTGCCAGCATGGGATTGCCTGCATAATGTGTCAGCTTATTATTTATAGCTGCCTGGGTTGGGGTCAGCGCTCCCGACGCCAGGGCTAAGATGATGGGAATCCAGTACGACACGCTGTTACAGTCTTTTGTTGAGTACGGATGCTTCCAGCTCAGCCTTATATGCTGCAATTCTTTCATTGATAGCCGGATCGGAAGTGCCCAGGATCTGTGCTGCAAGGATACCGGCATTTTTAGCCCCGTTCAATGCCACTGTGGCTACGGGTACTCCGGCCGGCATCTGAAGGATGGAAAGAACCGAATCCCATCCGTCGATCGAATTGGAAGACCTGACCGGTACACCGATGACAGGGAGTGTTGTCAGGCTCGCCACCATGCCGGGCAGGTGTGCTGCTCCTCCTGCACCCGCTATAATGACCCGGATACCTCTTACATATGCATTTTGGGCAAATTCGTACATAAGCCGGGGTGTCCGGTGAGCAGAAACGACCTTTGCCTCGAAAGAAATGCCGAAGCTTTCCAATATTTTAGCTGCTTCCGACATGACGGGCCAGTCGCTGTCTGAGCCCATGATAATGCTGACCAGTGGTATGTTATTAGCCATTTTTTCTGTTTTTGAAATGCGTCCTGATTATTTCCAGCCGGGACTTCAATGTTTCGTAATCGTGCCCGACGATGTTGATATGCCCCATCTTCCTGGATGGTTTGATCGTGTTTTTTCCATAAAGGTGCACAAAGGCATTGGTTATGGAGAGGACTTCTTCCCATCCCTGCCAGTCGGCCCGACCATTGTCATCCTTTTCACCCAGAATATTGTACATAATTCCCGCTAGTGGCATTTCAGGGCTTCCCAACGGCATACCGGTGATAGCCCGCAAATGCTGTTCGAATTGAGAACAAACGGCGTTATTCATGGATATATGCATACTGTTGTGCGGGCGGGGAGCTATTTCGTTGAGAACGACCTGTCCCTCCCGGGAGATGAAATATTCAAAGGCGCACAACCCGCATATGCCCAGAGACTGTGTGACCTTTACGGCAATGCTGTTCATCTCCTCCAATTGTTTGTCAGTGATGCGGTAAGGGTAATGCACTTCCGACAGAATATGGTTTTCTTCATCAAAATACATGGCGACGGGAGGATAGATCACCGAGCTGCCATCCGTCGAGGTGGCGATCATCACGGCGACTTCGATGGCAATGTCGATGCGCTGTTCGAATGCACCTGCAATATCGTCCAGTCCATATACATCATCTATGCTCCTTATAGTCCTGACCCCTTTTCCGTCGTAGCCCATTTCTGCCGACTTGTATATAAAGGGAACCTTGTCTTTCCATTGAGAAAACAGAGCAAGGGCTTCTGTCTTGTTCTCAAACGTGGTGAAGGCTGGCACAGGAACTCCTATAGAACGGTAAAATGATTTTTGCCTGTTTTTATTTTTGATGATGCCAAGCGCCCTGGGATTAGGATGGACAGATTTTCCGGCTTTCTCGAGCTCTTCAAGCGCCTGCAGATTGACGTGCTCTATTTCGATCGTCACGACATCCTTATCCTTTCCGAAAGCCATCACATCGTCGTAATCAAGGATATTCCCCTCCCTGTAGAAGGATCTGTAGAGCGCAGCAGGTCCATCGGTTCCTTTATCCATACAGTATACCGGCATATTCCAACGCTGTGCTGCTTCCTGGAGCATTCTGCCCAATTGCCCGCCACCGAGAATTCCAACTTTTTTGAGTCCCATATTGAGTTTTTATCTTTCAGGATAAATGAAGGTTATCCAAATGCTTATTTGCTTTGCTCTATCAGCAGATCAAAATGATTACGCAGTATTTTCAGGATCGCCGAGGCATTACCGTTGTTATTGATGATGATGTCGACGTCGTTCTTATAAGGGAGGATATATTTTTCATAAGAGGGCAGGACATGTGATTCATAGCGGTAGAGCACGTCATCCAGGGGATAATTGCGTTCGTTCTGATCACGTTTGATCCTCCTGATGATCTTGAGCGCGTCCTTGGCTTCGACATATATCTTGAGGTCGAGGAGTGATTTGAGATCTTTCATGTGCATAATGAACAGGCCTTCGAGGATCATGATCGGAGCAGGGTGGATGGCGATCATTTCAGGATCCGCCAGGCTGTTGTTAAACACGTACTCTTCACGCTTTATTGATTCGCCGCTTATCAGGCGTATGATATCCTTCAAAAATGAATTGACATCGATAGAGTCGATCAGATCAAAGTTTTGAACGCCATTCTCATCATATGCCTGCTGGCTGCGCGGTTTGTAGTAATTGTCCATGGAGATGATGCATACTTCATCAGGCGTATATCCGTCGGCGAGGCTCTTCAGAAATGTCGTCTTGCCCGATCCGCTTCCGCCCGTAATGCCTACAATATATGGTTTCTGCATGCGTGAATCGCTTTATTATCCATGTGCGCAAAAATAGATTTTCAAAGTTACATATTGAGAATTATATCAGGGAGATTTAAAATTAATCCTATTTTAGCCTGACATTTGAATTATGCCACTTTCTCCAAACAGTATTATTGATGGATGTATTAATGCCGATCGTTAGAGGCCTGTTAGGCCTGAGCTTTCTCCTGCTGATTTGTTACATCTTCAGCTCTAACAGAAAAGCCATTGACTGGAAGCTGGTCGGCAGCGGTGTTCTTATCCAGATCGTTTTTGGACTTGCTATCCTGCGTCTGCCTCTCATCACTAACGTTTTCCAGTTTTTTTCCGATGCTTTTGTCAAGCTGATCAACCTGAGTCATGAAGGAACGGCCTTTATATTCGGCCGGCTGGCTGACCCGTCCGGGAGCTGGGCATATGTCTTTGCCGTGCAGGTTCTGCCCAATATCATTTTCTTTGCGGCTCTGTCTTCTGTGCTTTATTACCTGGGCATTCTTCAGAAAATTGTCTACGTTCTTGCGTGGGTACTCAATAAGCTTAAGATCACCGGCCCGGAGAGCCTTTCTACCGCGGCAAATATCTTCCTGGGCCAGACGGAAGCTCCGTTGATGATCCGTCCCTTCCTTGAAAAGATGAATAAATCGGAGATACTCTGTATCATGGTCGGAGGGATGGCCAATACTGCAGGATCGGTGCTTGCCGCCTATGTGGGGCTGCTAGGAGGGACCGACCCTATGCAGCAGAAATATTTTGCACTTCACATGCTCACCCAATCGATCATCAGCGCGCCTGCCGCTATTGTCTGCGCCAAGATGCTTTTCCCGCAGGAAAAGGATTTTCAGTACGATAAAGAGCTGGAGATACCCCAGGAGAAGCTGGGAGATAACCTGCTGGATGCCATTTCCCTGGGTACCACCGATGGTCTGAAGCTTGCGGTCAATGTAGGTGCTATGCTTATCGTCTTTACTGCTTTAATGGCAGTTCTGAACTACAGCCTGTTCAAGGTCGGCGACTGGACGAGCCTCAATCCCGTTATCGCGGAAATGAGCGGTGGCCGTTACGAGGGGCTCACCTTCAGTATGATCCTGGGATATATCTTTGCTCCGGTCGCCTGGATCATCGGGGTCAATTCCCATGAAATGATACAGGTAGGCCAGCTCCTGGGTGAAAAAACGATCATCAATGAGTTTCAGGCCTACATCACCTTTGGTTCGATGAAAACCAACGGTGTTATTTCCGATCCTAAGTCTATCCTTATTGCGACCTATGCGCTGTGCGGCTTTGCCAACTTTGCTTCCATCGGTATCCAGATCGGCGGTATCAGCCAGCTGGCTCCCAATCAGCGGAACAACCTCACGACACTAGGCATCAAAGCGCTGCTCGGAGGTACGATAGCCTGCCTCATGTGTGCGACGATCGCAGGTATGATATTAGGCTGATAAAAATATTTTTGTTCCATTCAACCCGATCCGAAATAAATGAAAGAAATAGATATTCAAAGTGAGTTGAGCGCAGATAATATCAGGCTCCTGATCAGCGCCATGCAGCGTAAGCTGGAGCAGATCTATAAAGGCGGCGGGGAGAAGAAGCTGCTGAAAATGAAAGATGAGAACAAATTGCCTGCCCGTGAGCGCGTCGCTCTTTTGCTGGATAAGGACAGGCCATGCATTGAGATCGGTGCATTTGCCGGTTATGAAATGTATAACGAGTATGGCGGTTGCCCGGCAGGTGGGGTCATTATCTTCATGGGATATATCAAAGGCCGCCTTACATTGGTCGTGGCTAATGATCCTACTGTAAAGGCCGGTGCCTGGTTCCCTGTGACCGGTAAAAAAAACCTGCGTGGGCAGGAGATCAGCATGGAAAACAGGATCCCGATCGTGTATCTCGTGGACAGTGCGGGTGTTTTCCTGCCTATGCAGGACGAGATCTTTCCCGACAAGGAACATTTTGGGAGAATGTTCCGTAACAATGCCAGGATGTCATCAATGGGTATCCCCCAGATCTCCGCCATCATGGGTAGCTGTGTGGCCGGAGGCGCCTATCTCCCGATCATGAGCGATGAGGCGCTGATCGTTGACGGCTCAGGCTCGATCTTCCTCGCCGGCCCATATCTTGTAAAGGCCGCCATTGGCGAGGATGTCGACAAGGAGACGCTCGGTGGCGCTGTCACAACGACTGAAGTAAGCGGAATTACGGACTATAATGTACCTGATGACCGGACCTGCATCCAGACGATCAGGGACTTGGTCGACAAGTTCGGCCCGGCGCAGCTTACAGGTTTCGACCGATCCAAACCTCTGAAGCCGGCTAAAGATTCTTCCGAAATTGTGCAGATCCTTCCTGATAATCCGGCAAAGCCATACAAAACAATAGATATCCTTGAACGCCTGGTCGACAATTCCGAATTGATCTATTACAAGGAAAATTATGGAAAAACGATCATTTGTGCCTATGCACGCATCGATGGCTGGTCGGTAGGTATTGTCGCCAATAACAGGGAAGTGATCAGGACCAGGAAAGGCGAGATGCAGTTTGGCGGCGTGATATACAGTGATTCTGCTGATAAGGCCGCGAGGTTCATTATGAACTGCAACCAGAAAAAAATACCTCTGGTATTTTTTCACGATGTTACGGGCTTCATGGTCGGAACCCGTTCGGAGCATGGCGGCATAATCAAGGATGGCGCCAAGATGGTCAATGCCGTTTCCAATTCGACCGTTCCAAAATTTACGGTCATCATAGGCAACAGCTATGGAGCCGGTAACTATGCCATGTGCGGCAAGGCTTATGATCCACGGCTTATTGTGGCATGGCCTACCGCTAAAATTGCCGTAATGGGTGGGGCACAGGCGGCAAAGGTCCTCCTCCAGATCGAGATGTCAGCGCTGAAGGCCAAGGGTGAAAGCATCACACCGGAACGTGAGCTGGAATATTTTGAAGAAATAAAAAATAAGTACGATAATCAGACAACTCCCTATTATGCAGCAGCCCGGCTGTGGGTCGATGCCGTGATCGATCCTGCAGAAACGAGGACATGGATCAGTATGGGCATCGAAGCTGCCAATCACGCTCCGGTCGAAAAATTTAATCCGGGGGTAATACAGGTATAATGGATCTGACCGTAACTACTTTTAAGGGATTGGAGCGTGTGCTGGCCGCTGAGCTTGAAGCCCTGGGCGCATCTGATATTTCTGTGAGAACGCGGGCGGTCACATGTTTCGGAAGCAAAGAACTGCTCTACCGGGCCAATTATCAGCTAAGAACGGCGCTTAGGGTTCTTGTCCCTTTTCACCAGTTTATTGCCCGTGATCCCGAAGCCTTATACCAGAAGATCAGAGCTTATAATTTCTCCCATCATCTGAAGCCTGACCAGACATTTGCCGTCGATGTGGTAGTCCATTCCGATTATTTTCCCCATTCGCAATACGTGATGCATAAGGTCAAGGATGGCATTGTAGACAGGATGCGTACCACTTACAATATGCGACCTGCGATCAACCTGGAAGATCCTGATTTTCGCCTCCATGTCAGAATAAGCGGAGACGAAGTGACGCTTTCTTCCGACAGTTCCGGCGAATCTCTTCATAAGCGCGGCTACAGGACAAAAACGGTGAGCGCTCCTATGAGCGAGGTGCTGGCAGCAGGGCTTGTTATCCTTTCGGGCTGGGATCGCAGAAGCATGTTTATCGATCCGATGGCGGGCAGCGGCACCATCGCTATTGAAGCGGCTATGATGGCTGCTCACATACCGCCCCAGTTTTGCAGGAAAGATTTTGCCTTTAAAAAATGGCGGAATTTTGATGCACCCTTATGGAAGAAGGTCGTTGCCGAGGTTAATGCGGGAATTACCGACGAATTGCCGCCGATCTTCGCTTCGGATAAGAGCAGAATGGCCGTGGAAGCTATCAAAGCCAATATTGAAAAGCTGCCGGTCAGGAACTGTGTCATTGCCAGCCATTTTGATTTTTTCAGTGTCAAACAGGAAAATGCCACGATCATCATGAATCCTCCCTATGATGAGCGCATGCGGGTATCGGATATCTTTTCTTTCTATGAGGAGATCGGTTCTCATCTCAAGCATAAATGCGCCGGTAGCAGCGCCTGGCTCTTTTCATCCAATGCGGAAGCCATGAAATACATCGGCCTGCGGCCTTCCAAAAAGCACATTCTTTTTAACGGGCCTTTAGAGTGCAGGTATTACAATTATAATTTGTTCAAAGGGAAACGAGCTGAGTTTCTCGAAGAAAAGGATCCAAACTGATTTAAATGTCCTTACCGGTTAAGCTCATGTATGTACTGGTAGTGAAACTGTTGCGCAAGAATTTGTTCTGTCACTTTATCTAGGCAAAGGGAACTGCGCTGTGGCTATACATCAGGAATTTGCGACGCCGTTTCTTGTAGAATTATAGTTAGTCGGCCACATCAAATTACCTTATAAAAAAGTTTAGGACCATTTCGCTAATTTTTGTGCAATTGTCAGAGATAGTTTATGTTATTTTTATATATTTAGTTAACAAATTTTGAGAAGATTTGTGAAATTCGATTTTATTCCATACCGAAATCCACCTGTCCAAAATTTACAGGACGTCCCTGCTTATGACGAAGCGGAGGATGGCGTTTCCATGTGTCCTCCCAAGTTTTGCTTAAATCAACCTACCGGTACTGCCGGAAATACTATCCAGCGTCAGGCTATCGGCGAAGCTAAGTCAGAGAAGAGCGCAACTGAACCTTCCGAAAAAGACAAAACTCCACGTGTAAGGCCCTCAAGAGCTATTTCATTCAAAGACTTCAAACACTATATGAACATTTATTTTGGTGTAAAAGATATTCATATCAGTACACAAGACGAGCAGGAAAAGATTGCGGTCAAATTTGCCGGGCCACTTCAAAATGAATGGAATAACTGGCCAGCAGAACAAGGGCCAAAGCCATCTATCGCAGGCTGGACCAGGTGGTTTCCCGGCGACACTTCAGAAGATTATACCTCTATCATTAATGCTATGGAGGATATGGCTGGTAATTTTCCAGCCGTTCATACCATTATCTTCTTAGAGAAAGAATATGAACTTGTGAAAAAAGACCTTTCAGCTAAAGACAAGACCTCTGATAAATCCGAAGAAGCTCCTTTTGAGTTTCAAGCGCACAATAGTGTCGGCGCTTCATATAGCGATGGAACAATCTATATACATGGAGCATTTGACAGCGATACCACAAACCAGGCAACAAAAAGAAGCAAAGACAAGGACATTTCTGCAGCCAGAACCGGAACCAAGGCAGAAAACATACGGTATAACATAGTGCATGAGTTGTCGCATGGTGTGGCTGAAGCTGCGATGAACAAGGACAAAGATATGTTCACAAAATATAAAGCCGCAGCAGGCTGGATAAACGATGGCAATGGGGATGTGCTTTATGATATTGGAAAAAATGAGGTAGGGGAAGCTTTGACGCAAGGCGCCATTCCTGACTCGGAATACAAAATATCGCCTGGTATGTGGAATAATTCCACAATCGTTGAACAACCCATGTCAAAGTATGCTGTACAAGGCGGTCCAACTGAAGATTTTGCAGAGTCATTGACTGCATTTATTATTACTCCTGGAGTACTGAAGGACCGGTCACCAGCCCGGTATACTTTTATCAAGAATGGGATGCCTGAATGGAAAAATGGGCTGGGAGATAAGGGGAAGGCGAAGCCTTAAGAGTCTGCCGGCGCTTTTTTTCTGATGACTTTATTACGGATTGCTTACTATATTCTGTCATACTTTGAGCATGAGGAATGGGTTTGCAAATATGAAGAAGGGACCGAAGGGGAGGTAGAGTTTTTTTCATTTTATTCCTACATAACTGTCAGATCAAGTAGTGGCTATTACATATTAGTTTAACAATACCATTATTTTTTGTCTTTGGGAGCCCTCTTCATGGCATCATTTATGATCCGGAAGGCCTCCGGATTGTCGGTAAGAATTTCCGAAGCTTTCAATTTGGCATCATGAAAGCCCGCATAACTGCGCCCTTTTGTACCACCGAGACGCAGGATTGCAATAAACTCCTCTTTGGTCAGCTTTATTTCTATCAACCCGGCATCTTGCTTATCAAAAAGTCCGGTCTCTCTTTCTACCCGTTCGCTCCTTATGGCGTCTTCCGCTGCTTTTCTTTCCGTAGAGAAATACGAGCTGCCTTTATCGTCCCTGAAACCATGCTCGCTGATATTGGAGAATGATTTTACACTGCCGTGGTAAAGTGTGATCATACCGTCAGTGTCAGTCAATTGGTCTGCCATAGCTATCATGGATTCATTATTTATTGTCGCAAGTGGTTTCTGTGTGCCTATAGGCGGTGTTTTGTCATCATCCCAATTATCAGATCGGGGATTCTTTAAGCCGTCAATAACGGGAGCCTGACCGTCAGGTACGGTCTTATCGTCCCAGTCATCTGTACCGGGTTTCAAAAAAGGCTCTGTTTTATCATTATCACTACTGATCTCTTTCGGTACACCGTCTGAAACCGGTAGTTGAATATCGGGTTGAGACGACCTGTCCATGCCAATTGCTGCCTCAGGCATAAATTGAGAACCATTCTGCCGATTATAGTTGATCCCGAGATGCAAGTCATAGTCTTCAAGCGTTTTAAATCGTTTGATTTCCGAGGTGTGGGTTTTTGTACTTTCGATCGATATCCAGAATGGCTCCGGATCTGATGGTGCATAACCATATACTGTACGCATAGGCCCCTGCGGTGTCATGTAATCAATAAACGAACTGACATCTTTATTATTCTGTACACTGGATTCATACATCAATGCACCAAAGTCACCTTCTCCGCTTGAAGGATTATGATTTAACGCCGTCGCATAACCTGTCGATGGGTCGGAGGGGTGGGAGTGAGCTTCCAGGGCCCAATGGTCATTACCGGAAGAAAGATCTTTAACCATTTCAAGAACGGTCCTGGATGATGCCGGAACATTCACCTGATTACCTTCTCCTTTTATCACAACCATTTGGCCGGTCTTTATATTTCTGACTATGGCGACTTCGACGCTTCGGTTAGAAGCCACTTCATCGTGATAGGCTTTTTTCATGAAGTCATTATGCCTTGACAATTCTGCAGCATCGCCCCTGGGATTGAAATCGGGATCAAATATGGTCGTATCAGGCGGCAGGTCATCCAGAACTTCTACGTGACCGGACCTGGAATTGGCTTCTCTCATTATTTCCAGAAGCAATTCCCGCTTAAGCTTACCGTCCGGCGCATTCTCCAGTTGGCTTAACCTCTCGTTAAAGCCGGGATTTTCTTTCAGGAACTGTGCATGCTCATTCCTGATCTTGTCAACTGTCAGTACATCTGTTGTGTTTTCCTGATCCGGAGGAGCATCAGATGCTTTGGGCTTTGGCCCCGTCTGCTCTGGTACCGGATTTCCGGACTCTGCCGATAAAGCAACTGATGTATCGGATGTCGTGTCGGAATAGCTATCTGCAGTTTTTTTACTGCCTGATTTACTTATATCCATTCCGGCTTTTTTTCCCTTTTCAATTCCAAGATCTATTAAATCCGGGCTATCCTGGCTGCCTAAATATTTTGAGCCGAAGGCATTGTCCTTGTCTTTCCCGAATCCCAATCCCGTTTTGGTTCCGTATGTGTTTACTCCCACACCCAGCGCTGTCGTGGCAATATTTTTTACTGAGAAATTTTCCTTAAGCCCCCCGATAATATCGTCCATGCTAACATCGCCTTCCTGAATCAAGCTTTGAGTAATAGTTTGAGCCGGTGACAGCAGAATCCCCTGGGCAAACTCTTTTCCGAACTTTCCGGCAAGTCCTTTTGTGGCGAGCGTCTCCATACCCGGTATCTTGTCCAGGGCCTTACCGCCAAACTTGTTTAGTACGGAAAGAGCGCCCTGGGTAGCTGTACGCTTCCAATCCCACTGGTCTGACATACCAAATGCCATTTCGCTGGCCTGGCTGACCGTGTCAAAGACCAACCCGCTGACGATGCCGACACCCGGGATAAAACCTCCGGCTATCTGACCCGCTTCTTTGACTACTTCCAATACCTTTACAGCCGTTTCTGCCCCGCTGATACCGTTGTTCATATAGGCCATCAGGTCTTTATCCACCTGGTTGGAGTAGTCCTTTGTCTTCTTTACCATTTCCTCAAACGAGATGAGCTGCTCTACTGACAGGTTTTCCTGATCTACTTCTTCCAACCGGTCTATCATGCCTTGTGTTTCTCTGATATATCCGTTTGCTTTTCCCTTATCAAAGTCACCGGAACCCAGGTGTGATATTCCCCGGATTAGAGCATTCGTTTCTGATTTGTGGTCATTATAAATTTTGATCGTATCCCTTATCCCTTCTACTCCCAATATATTCATGGCTTTTTTAGCTGTGATCAGCCTGTTTTTTGCGAAGCTTTTATACAGATGCGCCGGAATTCTGTAGGTGTCTTTCAACAGCTTTATTTCCAATAATTCTGATGAGACCGGTTGGTCTATCTCTCCGTTGCTGCGGATGACCTGTCCCATATTTCCACTCGAAAATCCATTTGGAGTAAGCGGCACTCCCGGATTATAGAAGACGAGCATTCCGGGATATAAGACCTCGCTGGTGTCACTGCCATCAAAGTTTGTCAGTAAGTTTGACCTGGATTCATCACCGTACATTAATAAGGCCAGATCACGTCTGGAAATTTCGTTGCTCACGATGAAATACCACCTGTTGTACTTTAAGTCAACGGCGTTTTGAACAGGCTTCTGCTTGACGAGCTCGGTAGTTTTAATGATCTTTTCTCCTGTAGCACGTAACCGCTCAGCATCGGGATGGCCAGGGTTGTGATTGAGCCAGTTATTAATTTTTAATGATTCTTCGATTAAGCCATTGAAATCTTTGTTGTAAAACAGCTTGGTATAGTTTTGGGACAGTGTCAGTGGCCTGGTCATCTCTTCTTCGATAAATGCTGTTTCCTGTCTTAGCAGGGCAAGGTCCTCCTCATCGATCCATTCAGGCAAAAGATCTCTTTTTGCAGTGAGATAAAGCTTCATTTTTCCATATTGCTCTTTCAGGTATTTGTTTCTTTTTTGTAGTTCTGCTTCATTATTGGGGTCAATTTGGGCTGTCTTTTTTGCCTGGTAATTGACCTTATCAAAGAGGTGTAATATTGCAGGCATACTATGGAAAATCTGGTCTTTTGCTTTCTTTCTTTCGTCCTCTTCCGCCTTTTTCTTTTTCTCCTCATCAGTCATGCCTAGCGTTTCAAAATCTATCCCGCCCCAAACCGAACGTTGTACCGGCTGGCCTTCGGCTGAGCTTTTCCTGATATCTTCTTTTTGCTGCAACGCGGATTGCGCTGGTGTTAGATCCGCACGGAACGGCACTGCCTCATGAGTTGCGCCCTCTATCATATGCTCATCCTGCTCCTGCTCAGCATGAGCGCTCAAGTGGCTGACCGGCTTGTGTTGCATTTTGGGCGAATAATCACGACGGTACATGGAAGGATATATTTAGTTAAAGATCTTTATAAACTGGGAGTTTGCCGTTATATGGACGTCCTGGCAGGCATTCCTGGCCGGGAGTAGAGATCGTTACTCCTCAGTCGGTTGTTATTGACAAATTTTGTATATAAAGTGATGACTCATTGCTTTCATCCAGGACAAATAATATCACTTTTTTAGGCTTGTTGCCGGAATGCTGAAAGGACGTGATCTTTTTATTGCAGTAATATATCTTAGTAATAGTGCCCGAATTGCTGATAGCAAACATGTTCTTATTGGTGGGCGCATCACGTGGGAAATATCTTGCTTTCTTGTCAAATACCTGATCCGAGCCGGCTTTTTTGGACTTTATGACAATATTTAGCTCATCTTTGGATTTGGGCTTATTGAGCTGAATGGTGCTGTAATCTTCCAGGCTATCGGCAAAAGCCTGATTCAATGCCGTATTATTGAAAAATTGCTCAAATGCCAGTGAATCAACGAGCGCGATGCCGATATTAATTTCATTTCCGGCATCAAAGTTTATCTGAGGGATCATATTGATCTCAATTGCCCAGTTATTAAAGAACGGTTGCGGGATCTTAGGGCAATAAGCGTTATTCGGCTCAAGCTTGATCCACTTTCCTTTCTGATTGTCGAGCTGCACCAGCTCAACCGCCTGGTTGAAGTATATATTGGTATCTTCCTGCTTATTTAAGCTATTGGCGTTAAACGAATAGGCCGGCTTGCCAAATGGCTTGAAGTCATACTTTTCCTGCACAGAATTATTCCCATCCTGAGAGCCTGTTGGACTTTTTGACGAATTTCCCGAGCTCTTACCTTTTGACGGCTCTTTTTTACTTTTCCCGCTGTTCCTGATCTCTTTTTCAGCGTCATTGAGGACTTTATCAATTCCCCTGTTGATACCGGAATCTACTTTTCTTTGTACTTTTTTAGCTGTTTTTTCTCCCAGCTTTATTATATCCTGATTAAAAGCGCGGTTGAACGATCCGATAATAATGAAAAGAAGTAATAATATTTTTTTCATACTAAATAATATTTAAAAATGAATCTATCCGGTGCGTCCATATTGGAGATCATGATAACTGGCGATGGCTAAAGCGTCCTGCCGTCTTTAAATAATTCCTTCTGTATGCCCGCTATCATATCGTCATAATATACCATTTGCTCTTTCCTTGTAAGGCTTTTTAATGCGCAATGCCTTAGCACATTGATGATCGCACCGCCTGCCAGCTCATAAGACTGTGCAATCTTTCTCAGATCTATTTCTCTGTCCAATGTCAGCGGGGATAAGATTTTTTCCCATAGCTTTAAGCGTTGTTCCAGCCTGGGCATCGAAAAATATATCATTGACTGGAATCTTCTGCTGAAAGCTTCATCCATATTGGTTTTCAGGTTGGTCGCCAATATGATGACCCCGGGGTATTCTTCAATCCTCTGCAAGAGATAAGCTATCTCCTGATTGGCGTACCTGTCCTTGGCATCTGAGGTATTCGTTCTTTTGCCAAATATGGCATCGGCTTCGTCAAAAAATAATATCCAGTTCTTATTTTCCCCCTGATCAAAGATCTTCGAAAGGTTCTTTTCCGTTTCCCCTATATATTTTGATACCACCTTTGACAGATCGATCCTGTACACCGTCAATCCTGTATATCTGCCGAGGAGGCTTGCTGTCAGTGTCTTGCCGGTACCGGGCGGGCCGTAGAACAAAGATCTGTATCCCGGTTTGATAAATTTTGCCAGATCTTCGTTGCTCATGACTTGTTGTTCCAGCCTGATCCAGCTTTCTATCTCATCAATCTGTGCTAAGGTCGTCTCGTCAAGGATCAGGTCATCCCAGGCGAGCTGAGTTTCCAGCTTCGATGCCGGAAATTCTGTTGAGAATGCCGGATCATATGGCTTATCTTCTGTCAGTATGGACAAAAACTCCTTGCTGACGCTAAGCTTTCCACTTAGTTCGGGTTCTGAAGAATGATCGGATTCCAGTGATATGATCTTATGTCTGTAGAAGTAGTGATCCGAAGAAAAATATTGTGTTATCCTGAAGCGCTGGATGAGATCGGTCAGAGATAATATAAATACTGCTGTCTCTCCCGTAGGTAGAAATCCATTGTGATAACTTCCCTTTATACCGCCAAACTCGGTAAAAGGCTTGCCATAGGTTGTGTTTTTTACAAAAAAGCAGTCCAATAGCTGTGGGCATACGTGAGGAGCCAATGCTAATAACAGAATGACCCTTTCCTCTGTATTGAATTTATAATATTTTATAAAAGAGGTATATGTTGAGCGGTCGTTGGGCAGGTCTTCAGTTTCAGGAACATTCGGGCTGGATGTTCCCTGAAAATAATTGTTCATTTGTTGTGTAATGAATTTTGAGACCCAGTTAAACTCATTGGCCAATGCCCGAGCGTTGGATGTTGTGTCGGGTATTTTATTCTTATGTATCAGCTCAAAGCTCTTCATGGCCGTTCAATTGATTACATTGATAATTGATTTCCAGGAATACCAGGATGGCATTTTTTCAATGCTGTTGTTCATGACGCCATTGGTTTTTTGTGTAAAGAAGCCGGTGTCAAGCTCTTTCGACAGGCTGTCGATTTCCATGGCTATCTGGTATGATTCTTTGAAAAAACCCATTTGTATGGTCAGGTCGGGTATGGACAGGAATAAGCCGTGTCCCGGATGAGTATGAAACCAGCCCACCACTGACAAGGCCGGGTATGTATCTGCCAGGTCGCCCAGCTCTTTGACGAGGCTGTCCGTGCAGAACTCAAGCGTATAAAGGTTAGGATTTACGCTTTCTATGGCTATAAATTCCTCCAGGGTTATTCTGAAGTCTGAAGGTTTTACTTCGTTGAACCTTCCTAGCAGGATGCCTCCGATCTCAGGTATCATATTGGACTCAAACTGTATTTGCTCCAGATTTTCCTTTTTCAGATACTCATCCAGGTGCTTACAGCATTCTATGCTCATATAAACATCGCTGAGCACGCTATCCTGCCATAGCTCAGACATGCTGAAGTTCAGGAATGAATTTGTGCTGATCAGCTGATCAAAAAAATCGTTGCTTACTCCTTTTAAGCTTTCGGGTATATGCCTTTTCCTGATGTTGATCTTCGGTCGTGATGTATTGACCTGTGCCGGTGGTTCATATCTGCTCTTTTTTTTGTGTATCGAAATATTAAGGCCGTTCCTCATCTTGTCGCTCCTCATATTAAGATAGATCGCTCTTTTAGCCTCGCTACTATTCTTCCTTACCCACCTGATGATCATGTACAATATGATTATAACTACGATGCCTAACAGGAGCAGCCCGGGCGGACCGTTTATCTTTAACAGACTTGACATGGCGTAATCATTCATATTCGTCAAAAATTGTTTTCTTTCTGCTCCTCCGGATGTACAGCCTGATCACGCTGAAGGTCAGGAGCAGGACGCCTCCGGCCAATATAGCAAACCAGGTGGTTCTGCTACTGGTGTTTTCAAACATCAGGCCTGAAAACTCTTTTACCTGCCCATTATCATTATTTTTCAGCAATAGAGCGTATTGCCCCGACAGATCACTCAATGAATCTTTCATGATGATAAACCTGTCGTCCCTGTCCGTATTAATATTTTCAAAAGTTTTTTGGATATATCCCAGATCTATATTTTTAAATTCAATAATATACGGTGGAATTCCTCCCTTTATCAAAAGCCTGAGCCCTTCACCGATCTCTTCCAGGGTTGCTTCCAATAACCTGTCTATCCTGATCTTTCGTTCTCTGCCATTGGAGTCTTTAATAATTATGATGGCGTCTGTTGAAAATGCTTCAAAGCTTACTACTATAAGACCCTGGCTTATAAGCCCTGAGCTGTCAATATCTATTTCTTCATTTGGATCTGAGATAGTGCAGGTTGGCTGATCATAGTTCAGAATACGTATCTGCAGGCCTTCGTCGGTAGGGTCGATACTATAATTCAATTCGCCGGTTCTTTCCAGGTAATTGGCGACGCTATTCCTCAACGGACTTTTATTATTTGTCTTCAGATAACCTTCCAGGTTCGGTTTGTCATTACCGGCTATCCATTCCCGGACTTTTGGAAAATCGTTGTTTTTTTCCAGCCTGTTTTTTATTTCGATCAGCTTATTAGTATGTGCCCCATGAGGAAAGCTGCTTAAATACCGGTCGATATCAATCAGTGAATTTGTTCTGACGGCAGTTGAGTACATGTTTTCTTCCAACCTGCTTTCGATTGCTGCTATTTCGTCTTTGAAGGGGTTGGTAGGGTATTTTTTGCTGTAATCCCTCAATTGCATCAGGTCGGATCTGTTAAGCTGATACCATGAGATGTATTCCGGCTTATTTTTGTTTGCATCGTATTTTATCTGCCGGACCTTCAGGTCTCCGAGCAGTGTGGGTAATTTTGTACTCTCCGGGAACAGTTTTTGGAACTTGATTACTGATTTCTTATATGCTGGAAAATTATCTTTATTGGCGCTTATTCTATTAAAATAAAAATTTTCTTTTGCCTGGAGTATTCTTTTTGCTTCCTTTATTACCGGCAACCCGGGATTATTGGCAATGAAAGCATTTAGCCCCGCAACACCCATTTTTTGCAGATCCGTTACGTCATCCGCTTTTGGTCTGGCAGGAATATTGATCTTTCTGTCAAAGCCCCTGAGTGCCATTACCGCTTCATCAAAATGCCGGCCATCCGGATAGTTTTCAACATATTTCCTGAGTCTGATGCTGTCTTTTTTATCGGTATTTTTCCAGGCATTCTGATCCATCCGGGAAAGGCGCGCTTTCAGTTTTTTTGATGCCTGATGACTGGGATATTTTTTTAAGGCATCTGCCATCAATTGCGGGTCATTAGACCTGAGAGCTTTATCAAAAATTGCATTGGCGTATTCGTCCCGGAGCTCTTTTTTTTGCTTTTTTGCCGTTTCAATATTGGGACTTTGCGGGTATTTCTTTATATATACTTCGAGTAGCCGGATCTTATCTTCATGACTTCCGGAATGCATCTCAATGTCTCTCCAGGCATCTTCTTCATCCTTGGTCTGACCATATGAATAACTTCCGGTAATTGCAAGGAAGGTTATCATTAAAAGTATTTTTGCCAGCTGTTCCAAGGCCTATTTCGGTTTGAATTTAATTCTCCTTTCGTCATCGGGTGCCGGGTCATCTTCTTTTGGCCTGGATATTTTGAACTTTATGTTATTGCTTCTTAGTACCTGTTCTTCGCTTTCTGATGGTGTATCGCTGCTAGTGTCGTTTTTTTCTGCAGCTGAAAGGTCGATATCGTCCGTAAAGATCTCCTTCCATTTATTCACGATATTGTTCGGCTCGGCGTATTCTTTGATCCATTTTGCTACCAAGCTGTCTTCCGGGAACGGAGGCGTATTTTCCGCATGATAATTTTTGTACTGCAGGATTTCCGCTATCCGGTACACTAATTGCGTAAGATCATATCCTTTTCCGTATTCCTTTGTATTACCACATATCCTGCCTTTGAATTTGCCCTCCCATTTGATGTTTGGATGCCAGGCGTCTGTTTTCATGTATATCCTTGGCAGCTCCATCGGATATTTGAGAGGGAGGTGGAGCTCGACGATATGATGGTCACCGTATACCGGCGACCGGTCGCTGCTGATACCGGTTATGCTTCTGAGGAAATAATGTATATTATAAGTATCAGGAACTTTTAAAGGGCCTCTTACATCAGTAACTTCGATCTGAATATGCTTTGACTCAATTTCCTGTAGCTGGAGGTGTTCTTTGGCAAGCCTTCTGTATAAGAAGTTTTTTTCAAATAACGGATCGCTGAAATTGTAGGTAACTTTAGCCATTTTCAAATATTTTTTAGATCCTGCAGTGCTCCTGCGACTAATTTGGGAGTTACATATACTATGGTACCATCCTGGATTCCGGAATCTAACAGGGTTTTGTCTTCGTTGATCTTGACGTTGTTGATCTTGGAGATCAATTCATATACATAGGGATTTCCTTCGGGATCATTCTTAGGAGTATACCCGGCTGCAATCAGCTCGGATATGATTTCCTTTCCCGTTGTTGTTACATCCAGATCCACATCAAGTTCTTCGCCTTTGGGTAGAATTCTGATGGTAATAGTAATTTCATTTGCTTTTTTTACCATAATGATATTAATTGTTTAATATAGGAAATTGTGACAGGTCTTTGGTTAATTCAATATATAGCAGGTCTGTGCCTGTTTCTACCTGCAATATGGACAATGGCGGGATGCCGATCTGTGATAAGGTGTATTCATTGAGCCCGGAATCTTCACCTATTTCAACTATGCTTTTGGTGATCATAAACTCTTCATGGATAACTGTTCTGAAATGATTCAGGAAGCTGTCGTCAATTCCCGGCTTGGCGATCACTACATCAAAGCTTTTTTCCGTAGCTCCTGATGTCAGCTCGAGCACCAGCTCGTTTTCCAATAACAGCCTGAAGCCTGAGCCTATTTGTTTTTTTATTTCTTCAAAAAATGACCCGACGGTCATCGCGTTGCTTAACTTGTCATTTTCGATGATGTGCTGTATCTGCGTATGACTTTCGCAGTCATCTTTCCTGTTATCGCCTTCTACCCACATGGTGATATTGTTCATCCCCTCATAGTAAAACTTCCGATGATACTCCACCTGATCATGATTGGCATGTACAATCTTCAGGGCTTCCTGAACCTGTATCGCTCCTATGATCGATGAAGATATGGGCGTCGTGGGTATTTTTCCGAATTTTATATTTCTGCTTGCTATATCAGGACAACCAAGACGGAACCTTATGTTCTCCCATTCACTCTCACTGAGATTACATTCATAGCAGTTTTTATTCAATTGATATACCGCCATCGTTCCCGCCAGGTTCTCTATAGCCCCGTCGATCCATGGCTTGTTCAATTTTGAAGCAAAGCGATTGAGGTAGAGCCTGGCTATCCTGTTATCCAGGCATCCTATAATAACATCACATCTGCGGATCAGCCCCAATCCCAATTGGAACGTAATATCTGCATTAATCGCCTGTACCTGTATGTTGGGATTGATCTCCTTTATCCGGTCAGCCGCTATTTCAGCCTTAGACTTCCGCCTCTTTGCATCCTCCGCTCTGAAAAGTACCGACCGGTTGAGATTGGACATCTCTACGGTATCAAAATCGGCTATGAGGATGTGGCCTATATTCATGAGCGTGAGATTTTTTAAGACCTCGTTTCCCAGAGCCCCGGCTCCGACTACGAGCACCCTGCTCTTTCTGACAGATCCGGCGTCCCACCAGGACATCAGCTGGAAGGTCGAATCCCAGGACTCCGATGAATGAATAGAAAGTTTTTTGTTTTTTCCCACACCTAATATCTTTTATCCCATACACGATAGTGATGCCGTAATAATAAATCCTCCATGTGCGGTCATATCTCCGAATCTGGCTGCCGGCCTTCCCCTGATCCTGCTGATAAATGAACCTGTTGTTATCGTATTGACAGACAGATTACAATAACACATATCTCCTACACATGCAGCCGGAAGGCCATTGATCGTAGCCATAGCCGATCCCGGTCCAATGATCGGTCCTCCCACATGAGGCACAAGTCCTACAAACGGGACCGGCGTAAACAGCGGACATATGGTCAGATCACTTACTCTTGCATTTGGTGGCACTCTATATGGATTTACTTGCAACTTATTGGTGTTTTTTTCGGAAAGGAAGTTACCCCGGTGCTCCGAAAATTCTTACTGACCGGCGTATCCTGTTTTTTGAGCCCGGCGGGTAACATTTGAATCATCCCCAACACTTAGTAATAGGCTGACCCCGGAAAAGCGGGCAGGCTTACCGGAATCCGGGATATCTATTGTTTGTGTAAAATGTCTTTTTTTCGTAAAAAATATGTCGAAGCAGGGGACTTGTTACTAAAGGTCCGGGAGAAGTCTTTTATTTTCTTGACGGCACATTATGTGGAAGATGCGCAGGAGTTCATTGATTATTTTTATAAAGGACTATTGCAGTCGAAAAGGTGGCATATAAGCGACAACAATACCTGGAAGGTCATAGAGCTGCATTTTGAAGAGGATATTTATTCTGAGACCATTGAAAAAATATTCGAAAAGAACGTTTTTACAAATAGAAAGATAAGCCTTGAGACTGAGTATGCTTTTATCCATAACCTGAAGGCCGGTAAAACTTCTCTAAACAAGATATACCGGTCATTTCAATATGCCTTTAGCTATAATTACCTTTTTTGCCTCTTTGTTGATAATTTTGAAGAAGACAGCCTGATTACCCGGTTAAGAGCTATTGAAAGTGTATTTGAAAAAGCTGCCCTCCGGAAAACGGAGCCTTTATATTGCATATTGATCTTAAGCAGGGCTCAGCTGGATTATTTGCAGAATCTTCATGGGGACCTGTTCAGTAGTACGATCGACGACCGCCTGTTTCATCTTGCCGATCTGAATGAAGAGGAAATAGAAGCGATCCTGAATGAATTTCCGTTGTTCAGATCGGCCGCTGAGAGCTTACGGCGTGACATGATCCGGGAGATTGCATCTTCGGATAATATACTACTTCAGTTAAAAAATACGGTCCGTAAGCTAAGTGCCGGCATCTTGCCTGCCCCTGAAAGCAAACGAGGCTCATTGCATATCAAAAAGGAAAATGCTGTAAAAATATCGCTACACAAGGCGCCTTCTGTCAAAGCACCGACCGGCCATAAGCAGGAGCTGGGAAATGATCCTGTGTCTGAGGAGCTAGATCTGGTCCTGCAGGAAATGGGAACCAGGTTCCGGAGGGATAATCTAAAAAAGATACTGCTGTCTGGCTTTTTTGTCGATGAAGGAGGGAGCCTGGCCTGCAAAGCTGTTTATTCACAGGAGATTTCTGCCACCCTTAAAATAGATGAAAAAGACATTAAAAATGCCCTGTCGCAACTGATCACAAAAGGATTGGTCTATTATGACGAAGAAGCTACCGGAGAAATTATTTTCAAAGAGCAAAGCTTGTTTATAAATTGGCAATACCTGATTGTGCTATGTAAGAAGAGCAATGCTTTTTTTGTTTTTTTTAATAAATTGAAAGATTGGTCAGGTGACCGGGAGCCGGCCGGTATGCTTTCTGGGCTGCAGCCTGAAGAATCATTACTTTTTGAAGATGAGGATCTGGAATTTTTTGTCGACTTCTATAAGAACAGAATACCGGGGCTGCACGATATTATCAATATATTGATCGCCCTGAAACCCTCTGGGACCGATGAGGTCAATAGCAGATCACCGGACCGGAAAGATATGCGATTGAACGATCAGAAGCTCAGATTGGCTATTGAGCCTGATAAATCCCCTGCTTTAACGGCTGCAACCGGTGAAGACCGGCCTGAAAATATTGCTGCGGAAGGTATTGGTCCCAATATATACACGGAAAATCCACCTGCAGGTGATGACGCCCCGTTTTCAGAAGACGAACAATCTAAGGAGCAGGCAAATCCTCCTGACTCACATCCGGATCATGAGGCGCCGGAGACTTCAAAGCCAAAGGTCCTGGCTATCAAGCCAATGAATCGTACAGATACGGATAGGAACGATAATGCAGATACAGAGATGGTACGCCCGAAATTAATACTGAGAAAAAAAGAATGAATTGTTATCGGATAAATTTTTTAATGCAACAATATCGACCTATGAATACCTTTTTTATGAGAATCACTTTCTGGGCCTCCTTCATTTTTGCGAACGGACTTTTGGCCCAGACCTATACTGTAACTGATGTTTCGGATTTTAATGATGGTTTGCCTCCTTATACCCTCCGTGAAGCTATCAACCTGGTAAATCTTGCGCCTGCCGGCTCGCAGAAGATTATCAATTTTGCCTTGCTAAATGACGAAATCCCGGTTGATAATATCATTTTTAGTGACCACTTGCCGGCCATTAATAACAGTAATGTCGTTATCAACGGGCAGAATGCAACAACTGGTACTAAGGTCAGGCTTCTCGGCAATAAGGAGATCAGCTATACCTGTATCATCTTCGGCCTTGATAATTCCAGCCAGGGCTCCAATCTGAACAATACTATCAAGGATGTTATTTTCGATCGCTTCTTGTCTCCGTTACGGTTTAACGGCTCTGACGGTTTTTCTGTGATAAATTGTGAGTTTTATTGCAGCTCCATGTTCCTGACCGGGGCTAATATGATGATCGAATGCAGGCAAAGCGCAGATGGCTCCATTTTTAATAACCTGATCCTGCCTGTACAGGGTACGAAGCCTTCAGGTATTGAAAATACGGATGGTATTGCCATATACAATAGCGGACAGATTCATATAGACGGTAACCAGATCCATCATTGTGATCAGGGTATAGAAATGTTTAATGCATACGATATCGAAATTACTAAAACTATAACAAG
>Ga0206118_100261_pt1 | contig 36925 bp, 43 predicted proteins | sample 3A20Ametagenome_FD_177999 | JGI IMG/M metagenome (GOLD analysis project Ga0206118, IMG submission 177999) | Enriched microbial communities from leaf-cutter ant dump, University of Wisconsin, Madison, United States - 3A20A | ecosystem: Environmental > Terrestrial > Nest > Insects nest > Nest dump... | reverse complement strand
AGATGATCCGCCTCCAGCTCGTCTCGGGCGGCATCATGCTCCTGATGTTCATGGCGGTGCTCGCGGCCATTGTCTATAAGATCACCACGCGGGATGGCAAGCCGCAAGCGGCAAGCGTCACGTCCGGCGTTGCGGTGCCGAGCGATGCGCCCCTCAAGGCGACCGCGGCGCTGCCGGACGGTTTTGCCGTCTCGGCGGTCTCCCAGTCCAACGGGCAGATCCTCTTCTACGGCGTCATGCCCGACGGCACGCGCAGGGCCTTCCTCTTCGATATCGCCTCCGGCCGCACCGTCGCCGAGATCGATATCAAGGGCAACTGACCTCCATGGCGGCCGCCCCCGTCCGCATCGAGCACCCCGAGGACCCGCGCATCGCCGGCTTCGTGTCGATCCGCGAGCGGGACCTGACCGGCCGCGACGGGCTGTTCGTCGCGGAAGGCACGGTGGTGCTGCGCATGCTCGGGCAGGCGGCGGCGCGAACGAACGACTTTGCCGCCGAGGCGATCCTGCTTCTCGAAAACCGCCTCGCCGGCATCGCCGACCTGCTGGAAGCCTTTGCGCCCAGCGTGCCGGTCTATGTCGCCTCGGCCGCGGTCTTCGATGCCATCGCCGGCTTCAACATGCATCGCGGCGTGCTGGCGCTCGGCCGCAAGCCGGCAGCGGAGGTCGGCGCCGGGCTTCTCGGCCGCCTGCCGGAAACGAGCCTGGTGCTTGCCGGCTGCGGGCTTTCCAACCATGACAATGTCGGCTCGATCTTCCGCAATGCCGCCGCCTTCGGCGCCGATGCCGTCTTCCTCGACGAGACTTCGTGCGATCCGCTCTACCGCAAGGCCATCCGCGTCTCCGTCGGCTCGGTGCTGACCGTGCCGTTCACGCGCGGGCTTCCGGCGGAAGCCATGCTGCACGGGCTTGCGGCGGCCGGCTTCGATATCTGGGGGCTTTCGCCGCGCGGCGAGGTTTCCGTCTCGGCCATTCCCGCGGCGCGGCGCATCGCGCTGGTGCTCGGAACGGAAGGCGAGGGGCTGCCGCAGGGCATCCTCTCATCGTTCCGCACCGCGCGCATTCCCCAGCGGCCCGGGCTCGACAGCCTCAATGTCGCCACGGCAAGCGGCATCGCGCTCTACGAGATCGCGTCGGCGATGGGGCGGATCGGCTAGGACCGATCGCCATTCAGTTCAGCCCAGTCCGGCCTGAACTGAATGGCGATCGGTCCTAGCTTTCCTCGCCCGTTAGGCGTTCGCGCGCCCGCCGGGCAAGGCTGTGCCCGTCACCGTCGCGGGCGGGATCGACGGCGGCGATCAGCTCGTGTACCGGGGAGTTCGCGCCCTCGCGCGCGGCGGTCAGCACGATCATCTTGCTGGCGAGGTCGGCCATTTCCTCGCGCAGCGCCGGGTCGTTGGCCGGCGAGCTTGCCGCCAGCAGGCGCTCGGTCAGCGCCGTGCCCTGGTTGCGCACATCCTCTTCCAGCGCTGCGATATCGAGTGGGGGCTGTGCCTTTTCCGACCGTCGCGCGGCGAGGCGGCTTGCCGTGACGGTGCGGCTGAGGCCCGTCGCGCGGGCCGCCTTCGCCACGTCCTTGTTTTCCGCCGTCAATGTCTTCACCTTGTCGCGCAGGCGGTTGATTTCCGCCATGCGCCGTTCGATTGCATTGTCCTTGTCGGCGCTGCCGGCCAGCTCCCGCGTCAGCTTCGTTTCGAGCTGGCGCACGCGGCCTTCCTCGCGCGAAAGGCGCAGGTCCAGCGCCTTGGCCTTTTCCTGCGCGGCCTTCAGGTCCTCGCGCAGCTTTTCCCGTTCGTCCCTGAGATTGCCGATGCGGCTCTTCAGGTTCTCCATTGCCGTGTCGCGCGTGGCAAGGTCGATCCGCATGTTGTCGAGGTCGGCATTGAGGTGGTTGATCGCGGCGTTCAGCCTGTCGATATCGGCAAGCCGGGCGCGCAGTTCCCTGTCGGCGCCGGCAAGCGCCGCCTTCAGCTGCTCGCTCTTCATTTCCTCCCGCCGCAGCAGGGAGCGCATGTCGCCCGCCTCGATGTTCATGTCGGCGATCTGGGCGTGCAGCTCGGCGTTCTCCGTGCCGATCGCCGCGGCCTCCGTCAGCAGCCTCTCGTTTCTGGCGATCTGCAGCGTATGCTTTTCCCGCTCGCGCCGCACGCTCTCGCTCAGCCGGGCGTTTTCCGCCGCGAAGGCGGCGCGCGCCATGTCCTTCTGGGCGCGCACTTCCTGCGGGCTCAGCGGCATGGTGGCCCGCATGCGGTTTTCGGTGAACCGGACGATGCGTTTCTGGATGAGCGGCGCGAGGAGCAGGCCGGTCAGCGTGGCGGCCAGAAAGCCGAGCGTGAAGAGGAGGGCATACTCGATCACGGGGCAACTCGTTCCAAAACATGGCCCGGACGGGCGCGGACGGGCACACTATAGCGGCTCGCCCGAGCGGGGGGGAGGGGGCGCCTGCGCGAAATCCGCTCTCGGTTAACGCACGGGCGGGACCGGCCGTTCACTTGCCTTGCGGCTCAGAAGGGATTCCAGGTGGGCTGGCGCGTCAGCTTCAGGTAGCCCGCGTTGATGCCGATGCGGGCGCCGACGCCGGTGCGGATCGGCACAAGGACGATATCGCGGTTGACGTGAACCTGCATGCCGAAGCCGGCGATGACATAGGCCGAGCCCGAGACGCCGCCGAAGCGGTCGTAAAGGGCGTTCACGTCCGGCAGGTTGTAGACGAGCATCATGGTGCGGCTGCCCTGGCCGCCCCAGTCGAGGCCGATGGAGGGGCCCTGCCAGAATACGGGATGCTGGCCGACATTCTTGGTGTAAAGGGTGCCTTCGCCATAGGTCAGGCCGGCAACGAAGGCACCCGAGCCTTCCTGGCCAAGGATGTAGCCGTTCGGCAGGCCATAGGATTCGAAGGCGCGCTCCACCAGCTTGGCGAGCCCGCCCGAGGTTTCGCCGAAGAAGCCATGGCCGGCGTCGACGATTTCCTGAAGGGAATATTGGCTGCTGTTCTGCTGCGCATGGGCCGGCACGGCCAGAAGGACTGCCAGAAATGCCGCTGCCGCGAGCCTGAATGCCGCCGTGACCAGATTTGAAACACCCATGTCCCGTTTGCCTTCCCTGTCTTCGGCTCCGTTCCATGCGCCAATTTGACCATAGGGTCTTAACAATCGGTTTACCAAATGTGGTGTCATTATGGCTGTCTTCAAATCGGGCACGCCTCGCGCAATCGTGGCGTGCTATGCGTCGCGCGGAATGTGGCCGCGCGCGCCTTTCGCAAGGCGTCCCGCGATGAATGAATGCGTGGATCTGGGAGAAATTTATGGCGAAAAATCCGAACCTTACGCTGACGGGCCCCGACCTGGCGGCGCTCCTGTGCAGCCGCGTCTGCCATGACGTCATCTCGCCCGTCGGCGCGATCAACAACGGGCTGGAACTGCTCGACGAGGGCGGCGCGGACGTCGAGGCGATGGACCTCATCCGCACCAGCGCGCTCAATGCCTCCGTCCGGCTGAAATTCGCGCGGCTCGCCTTCGGCGCCTCCGGCTCGGTCGGCGCCTCGATCGATACGGGCGAGGCGGAAAAGGCCGCGCGCGATTTCGCCGCCGCCGAAAAGAAGACGGAAATCACCTGGACGGGGCCGCGCGCCATCGTCGCGAAGAACCGGGTCAAGCTGCTGCTCAACCTGTTCCTCATCGCCTACGGCGCCATCCCGCGCGGCGGCTCCATCGACGTGACGTTGGAAAATCCGGAATTCGACGCGGTGTTCAAGCTCGCCGTGAAGGGCCGCATGCTGCGCGTGCCGCCGAAGTTCACGGAAATCCTCTCCGGCACGCCGGAAGAGGCGGTCGACGCCCATTCCATCCAGCCCTACTACACGGTGCTGCTGGCCGACGAAGCCGGCATGGAGCTGGACGTTTCCGCAAGCCCCGAGGAGATCGTCTTCTCGGCCCGCACGGTTCCCGCCTCCGAATGATTCCGGCCGGCGGCCGTGGGCGTTAACCATGGCCGCTAACGCTTTGTTTGCCAGCCGCCGGTAGAGTTGATCCCGTATCGTTCCCGCTTCCCAAGCGGGAGACCTAGGAGCAGCTCATGCAGCGGTTGATGATCGCCGACGGTTCCGATGTCGTCCGCAAGGTCGGCAAGCGTATTCTTTCCGGTTTCGATTTCCTCGTGCTCGAGGCGTCGAGCTCGCTCGAGGCGCTGGTGCGCTGCGAGGCGGAGCTGCCCAATATCCTCATCGTCGATTCCACCATGGACGGCGCGCTCGAGCTGATCGGCAACGTGCGCAACCTGCCGCAGGGCAAGTCCGTGCGCATCTATTATTGCGTCGTCGAGGCGGACCTGAAGAAGATGATGATGGGCAAGCGCGCCGGCGCGGACGATTTCCTGCTGAAGCCCTTCGACCGCAAAATCCTCACCCAGGTCTTCGGCAACCTGTCGATCGCCGCCTGATCCGATCCTGCAACCTGTCCCCGTCCGGCGCGGCCGCTCGAGAGAGCCGGCCGCGTTCGTGTCTGCCGGGTCGGCTTTCCGGCCGGCGCGCAAAAAGAAAAACCCGCCGGCAAGCGGCGGGTTCCGTATTCCTGAGCGGGGCGAGGGGATCAGGCGCTTTCGGCGTAGTCGCCGCCGTCGGGCTCGCGCAGCACATAGCCCCGGCCCCACACGGTCTCGATATAGTTCGCGCCGCCGGCGGCGTTGGCCAGCTTCTTGCGCAGCTTGCAGATGAAGACGTCGATGATCTTCAGTTCCGGCTCGTCCATGCCGCCGTAAAGGTGGTTGAGGAACATTTCCTTGGTGAGCGTCGTGCCCTTGCGCAGCGAGAGCAGCTCGAGCATCTGGTATTCCTTGCCCGTCAGGTGCACGCGCTGGCCGCCGACCTCGACCGTCTTGGCGTCGAGGTTGACGATGAGCTCGCCCGTGGCGATGACCGACTGGGCATGGCCCTTGGAGCGGCGCACGATGGCGTGGATGCGGGCGACGAGCTCGTCCTTGTGGAAGGGCTTCGTCATGTAGTCGTCGGCGCCGAAGCCGAGGCCGCGCACCTTGTCCTCGATGCCGGCCATGCCGGAGAGGATCAGGATCGGCGTCTTGACCTTGGACAGGCGCAGCGTGCGCAGGACTTCGTAACCCGACATGTCGGGCAGGTTCAGGTCGAGCAGGATGATGTCGTAATCGTACAATTTGCCCAGATCGACACCTTCCTCGCCGAGGTCGGTCGTGTACACGTTGAAACTTTCGGACTTCAGCATCAATTCGATGCTCTGCGCCGTCGCGCTATCGTCCTCGATGAGTAGAACCCGCATATCTGTCCCCTTTTCCGCCGCTCAAGGTACCTGGCCCCCTACGCGATACGGATCCAGTCGTTGCCTGATTTGGAGGCTGCCACGAAATGGTTAACAAATCCTGATTCACTTTGGCAAGGTGTATCGATCTGTTAATTATTATGGACAGACTCCTGATTTCATACAGGAATCGGAAATGTGTTTCTTAATCTTTCACATTAAGGAACACAACTAACCGACTCTTTCGACTCGCCAATGCAGCCACCTCGTTTTTTGTGAACTGCATTTACTGAGCCTTAAATCATCCTCCCTATGATTAACGATGCCCGTAAACGAAAGGTTACCAGCGGTAGGATTTCATTAATCTCGCTGAATTTTTTTCGAAGGGTCCGGCGGTGTTTGCCGGGCTTGCGGGTGGAAATGCCCGTCTGTGTCGTGCGGCCACATGCCGCGCGTGCAGGCTGGTTCGAATGCCGGGGTCTCGCTATCCACGGGAGTATTGCGTATGAAGTCGCGTGAGAGCCTAGTTCGCCTGAAGGAATTTCAGGTGAAAGACAAGAGACGGCAGCTGGCCCAGTTGCAGCTCATGATGTCCGAATTCGAGCGGATGTCGAAGGAGCTGGAAAGCCAGATCGCCATCGAGGAAAAGAAGTCTGGGATCACCGATCCCAACCATTTCGCCTATCCGACCTTTGCCAAGGCGGCGCGCCAGCGCTCCGACAATCTCCAGGTCTCGATCCGGGAGCTGAAGGTGCAGCAGGATGCGGCGGAACTGGCGCTGGAGGAGGCGGAGGCGGAATTCGCCAAGGCTTCGGCGCTGGAAGAGCGCGACAACGCGGTGCGCATGCGCGCCTGACCCGACAAGGTTCTGGAGAACCCTCGCGAGCGGCCGGAAGACCGCTCACGAGGGCTCTTCGCGTTTCTTGCTAGAGATCGACGACGTCCTGCCAGTCCTTGTGGCGCATGGCCTGCGCGCGGAAGAAGGGGCAGAGCGGCATGATCTTCCAGCCGCCCTTGCGCGCCCCTTCCACGGCATGGGCTGCCAGCGCCTGGCCGATGCCCTTGCCGCGCAGCGCATCCGGTACGCCCGTATGGTCGACGATGATGAGGCGAGGGGAGGAGCGGGAATAGGTCACTTCCGCCTCGTGCCCCTCGACGGTGGTGGAATAGCGCCCTTTGGCGCCGGTTTCCTCATGCAGGATGTCCATGGCGATGCTCCTCGCGTCGTTGCGTCGGAGCCATCCTTTCCTGCCGAGGGCGATCCTGCAAGCCGCCCGGTGGTGAACGCTGTGTCCTTGCCGCGCCTGTCTCCAAACGGAACCGCGGCCGCGCCGGGCGCGACCGCGGGGGATCCTGGACGAAAGGGAAAAGCTAGTGGCGGTACTGCTGGATGCGTGTGGTGCGCAGGCCGGCAAGGCCGTGGTCGTTGATGGAGGACTGCCAGGACAGGAATTCTTCGACCGTCAGCGTATAGCGCTCGCAGGCTTCCTCGAGGCTGAGAAGGCCGCCGCGCACGGCAGCGACGACTTCGGCCTTCCGGCGAATCACCCAGCGCCGCGTATTGGCCGGCGGCAGATCGGCGATCGTCAGGGGGCTGCCATCGGGGCCGATGACGTATTTAACGCGGGGTCGTATCAGATCGGTCATTGGACTCTCTACATAAACTCAAGACCATATGAGCGGACTGTAGCCCGCCACATTTAAGATTTGCCTAAGCGCATGCTAACAATTTTCTAATCTTTTGAGCAGCTTCACGGCAGCTGCCGTCATGCGTGAATGCCTGCCTTCCGTTACGTCGGGCGGTTCTTGCCGCCGTTCCGGGGGCAGGGGAGCCATGCAAATATTTCATTTCCCTTTTATTCAAATTCTGCTAGGACGCGCCAAAATCTGGAGGCGGCGTCGGGTCGATGCCACCGGAAACCTCCAGGATGCATCCATATGAAGACTATCGCGTCGTGCGCGGGCCATTGCCTGCGAAGAGCGCTTTAGCATTGGGATTTGCCGTGCCGGGCCGCAATCGGGATGATTTCGGCGCGGGCTGGCCGTCGTAAGCCGTTTGCCTTCGGGAAACGGCCCTTTCGGCGTTTTTGTGCCTCTTCAGGGCGCGCTTCCCGTAATTTTCCGGACCGAGAATGCACACGAGCCCGGCGGTTCCGCCCGCTGTTGGAAACGGAAAATGAGAGATCCAGACAACATGCTCTTGCAGCAGGGTTGGTCGCCGGAATTCCTGTCCCCGGCCAATCTCGAGACCGTGCAGACCGAATACGAGGTCCTGCATCTCATGCGCCAGTGCGCCCAGCACTTCCGCTTCAGTCATTTCCTGGTGGCGCGCTTTCCCGCAAGCGAGCGGCAGCGTTTCGCCGAGCGCCTGGTGGTCAGCAACTGGCCGGCCGACCTGGTGCGCCAATACGATGCGCTGAACCTCTTTCCCGCCAGCCGCCTGGTCATGGAAACCGGCATGACCAAGCTGCCGGTGCAGGGCGACAGCACGCTGTTTTCGCCCGCCGGCCGGGACGGCGGCGAACCGGATGCCGCGGTCGCGCTTGCCGAAAGCCACGGCCTTTGCGCCACCACGGCCTTCCTCCTGCACTCCACCCTTTCCGATCCCTATCTCATGGTCTTTTCCGGCAAGCGCCTGCCGCTTGCCCGGCCGGAGCTGACGGAGCTGCATTTTTCCGCCCTTCAACTGTTCGAATGCCTCGAAAAGACCTTCGCGGCGACGGCGGCGGGTCGTGAAAGGCTCTCCAGCCGCGAGGTCGAGTGCCTGCGCTGGGCGGCGGCCGGCAAGAGCAGCGACGAGATCGCCATCATCCTCGGCATCTCCGTCTATACGGTGAGCAGCTATTTCAAGAGCGCCACCCGCAAGCTGCAGGCCGTCAACCGCATGCAGGCGATCGCCGTCGCGTTGCGGCTCAGGCTTATCTGATTTGACTTGCGCCGGCGCGCGCCTCCCTGCGGACCGGGACGGCGGCGCGCCTGCGCGGCCGGAAAGACGAGGTTTCCGGCCTTCTCTTGCCCTCGGGGCGGCAAGTTTCTATATGTCGCCCCGAGGGCGCCCCAAGGAAAACGGGCGCCGCAACGGCCGGTTTCGGCCTCAATGAAAGGTGCCCGCGCCGGCCCTGCCGCGGCAGGCGGCGGCACCGGAACGGACCTCGCGTGAACAGTCTCGATTTCGATCGCAAGCCGGAAGATACCCGTGTCGTCGTCGCCATGTCGGGCGGGGTCGACAGTTCCGTCGTGGCGGGGATCCTCAAGCGCGAGGGCTACGACGTCCTCGGCATTACCCTGCAGCTCTACGATCACGGCGCGGCCGTGCATCGTGCCGGCTCCTGCTGCGCGGGCCAGGATATCGACGATGCGCGCCGCGTCTGCGAGACGCTCGGCATCCCGCACTACGTCCTCGACTACGAGAAGCGCTTCCGCGAGACGGTGATCAATCCGTTTGCCGAGAGCTATGTCGCCGGCGAAACGCCGATCCCCTGCGTTGCCTGCAACCAGACGGTCAAGTTCGCCGATCTGCTTGCGACCGCCAAGGACCTCGGCGCCGATGCGCTTGCGACCGGCCACTATATCCGCTCGCGCCCGAACCCGGCGCCGGGCGCCCCGCAGCGCCGCGCGCTCTTCCGCCCGGTCGATGCGGAGCGCGACCAGAGCTATTTCCTGTTCGCCACCACGCAGGAACAGATCGACTACCTGCGCTTTCCGCTCGGCCATCTTTCCAAGGCAGAGACCCGGGCGCTTGCCGAGGAGATGGGCCTCGTCGTCGCCAAGAAGGCGGACAGCCAGGACATCTGCTTCGTGCCGCAGGGCAAGTATTCCGACATCGTCAACAAGCTGAAGCCGAATGCGGCGCTGGCCGGCGAGATCGTCCATATCGACGGGCGCGTGCTCGGCCGCCACGAAGGCATCCTGCACTATACGATCGGCCAGCGCCGCGGCATCGGCGTCGCGACGGGCGAGCCGCTCTATGTCGTCTATCTCGATGCCCGCTCGCGCCGCGTCATCGTCGGCCCCAGGCAGGCGCTGGAAACGCGCCGCCTCTACCTGCGCGACGTCAACTGGCTCGGCGACGGCGACCTTGCCGCGGTGGCCGCCGCCGGCTTCGATTGCTATGCCAAGGTGCGCTCCACCCGGCCGCCGCGCCCGGCGCGCCTTGCGGCGGATGGGGGCGGGCTCTACGTGGAGCTTGCCGAGGGCGAGCCCGGCGTTGCGCCCGGCCAGGCCTGCGCCCTCTATTCCGGCGAAGGCGAGGACGCCCGCATCTATGGCGGCGGCTTCATCGCCCGCTCGGAGCGGGAAGCGGCAGCCGAGGACGCGCTGAAGCGCATCCTTTCCACCCCCGCGGCGGCCTGAGGCGGGCCGCCCGGCCAAGCCTTTGCGGACAAGGCGATTTTTCCTGCGAACGTCGCTTGACACCCGCGGGAACAGCACCTTATAAGCCGCGCACCGGACGGAAACGGATGATCGTTCTCAATCATCCCCTCGGGCGGCGGAGTAGCTCAGTAGGTTAGAGCAGAGGAATCATAATCCTTGTGTCGGGGGTTCGAATCCCTCCTCCGCTACCAACGATACAGCCCCCCAGCCGCGTACGGCCTTGGCGGGCGGCGCTTCGTCCTTCAAGAACGGGTCAAGCCAGTTCAGCACTTCCATTGATAATACTCCTTCTTCGTCACGGTAGAGTGTGATGGACTGAACGATTTCGCGGACAAGCCGGGATAGCTCGCCCATGTCGTCCAGCATATCGAGCGCCCTTTCCAGCGTAGGCCGGTGGGTGCGAAGCTTCTCAGCAAAGCTTTTGATGGCGGACGGATGCACAACGATGTTGCTGGCTGGGGGCAGGGAAACCAACTCTTCTTTCAGTCGGTCCCGTTCTTCGCCCTGTACCTTCATCTTGGCGGAAAGGGCTTCGGCATCGCCCACGCCTTTCAGCATCCAATCCAGAAGGCGCGCGTTGTCCTTCTCGATGGCCTTCAAGCGAGCGTCTATCTCGTTACGGCGTTGGCCTTCGTGCGCTGCTTCGGCGTGGCGCTTTTCCATGTAGGCTTTTGCATAGGCATGGATTTGTTCGGGGGTCGCAAGCTCACGGGTCAGGCTGTCGATAAACAGGGCTTCCACGTCGTCCAGATAGAACGTCTTCGGATCGGGGCACGCGCCGCTGTTGGTATGCGCGGAGCAGCGGAGCCTTGTACGGCCTGATTTATCCACGCCCGCCACGGCCATGCCTGAACCGCACGCACCACATTTCAAGAGGCCGGACAAGAGCCGCTTCGGGCGGCGTTGGGCCCCGATATTGTCGTCCCGGTCGCCATGGGCGCGTGCAATTAATTGCAATTGGACAGCTTCAAACAGGTCATCGGGGACGATGCGCAATTCCGGCGCGTCGGCAAGCTGCCACTCCTCGCGGGGGTTCGGGCGGCTGACACGCTTTCCGGTATTTGGGTCCTTGATCATGCGATTTTTGTTCCAGACGATGCGCCCTACATAGATCGGGTTGCGCAACATGCCGGTGCCGCGATTTTCGGAACCGATCAACGCCGAAGGTGCCCATAGCTTGCCACGCGGGGGCTTCACACATTCGCCGTTTAGCCTGCGGCAAATTGCTTTCGGGGAATTGCCTGCCGCGTATGCTTCAAAGACGCGCAACACGACGCTGGCTTCCTCCTCCACCTTGATAGGTTTGCCGGGGTTTGCCGGATCGGGCTTGTAACCGTATGCTCTCCCGCCTGCCGACAAGCCCTTCTTAATAAGGCCGGTCATCCCGCGCCGGACCTTATGCACGTTGTCCTCACGGAAAAGTTGGGCGAATATAGAGCGCATGCCCACGCTGAGCGTGTTGGCCTCGCCGCCGTGAACTTCGATGATCTTGATGCCAAGGAACTGCATCTGCTTGTAGATGCCCGCCATGTCCTCCATGTCGCGGGACAGGCGGTCCAAGGCTTCTACAATAATAACCTGAAACGCCCCTGCATGGGCGTCCCTAAGCATCTTCTGAACGTCACTACGGCCATGTAGCGAAGCGCCGGACTTGGCCTTGTCCTGATATGTGGCGACGATGCGGAAACCTTCGCGCCGGGCAAATGCCCGGCACAAGTCAATCTGGTCTTCAGTGGATTTTTCGTTCTGTAGGTCAGTCGAGAAGCGGGCATAGACTGCCGCTGTGGGGTGATGTTCATGCATGAGCGGGAACCGCCTTTCTCAGTTCCTTCGCGAAAACCGGACCAGCCTTGCGGAAGAGCTTTGAGAACTCGGCGTAGTCGCTGCCAAGGCGCTTGATAAGCAGCCCCACCGCTTCAAGGGCGGCGTCTTTTGCGGGATCGGCCTTCGCCTTGCCGGTGGTCTTCGGGGCGTCTTTGGCGGGCTTGTCCTGCTTGATACTGGCAATAATGCTGTCAGCGTCCGGGGCTTTCCCGTTTTCGATCTTGTCAAGCACGGCCTGCTTGACGCTTTCGGGAACGCTCGGCGCGGACAGGGCGCGAAGGGCTTTCAAGGGCAGGTCGATGAACTCGCCCTGTTCCTTCACCAGACGGTGCATATTCATGAAGTCGTTCGCCGTGCGATGGCTCCACCCAAATTCGGCAGAAACCCATGCCCCGAACTGTCCATGCGGGAATTTGTCTTTGATGTCGTGAAGGTGCTTGCCGATATCTACGGCGGCAACGGCGCTGGTGTGCAATTCGGCACGGATGGCATCCGCCGTCATCTTGGCATCTTCTGCTACGTCGGCGGGCAAGACCGCATAGGAAAAGGCGGGGGCCGGGTTGATGACGGGGGCGCTGGTTTTCTTCTTCGGAAGGGTGATGGTTGCCATGTCTGTTACTCCATGCAAATGACGGTGGCGGGATCAGCGGTCGGTGAAATCTTCGACTTCAAAACGGATGGCGTTGCGGGAAAGGCCAAGTTCAGCCGTCTTGTCACGAGCTACGGCAAAAGCCTGTTCCCGGTCCTCGGTCTCAAAAAAATCACCGTCGAGCGAGACGGCCACGCTGTAGAACTTGCCGTCCGGCATGGTGCATTCGCGAACGTAGATGAAAAGAGGGTCTTGCTTCATAGCCTCGCGGATCGCGTCGAGGATTTCAGCAGACAGGCTGCGATTGTTCTCTTTTGCACGGGTCTGGAGCCACAGACGTTCTGCGGGTGTGGCGCGGACAATCATGGGGGAGGTGCTCATGGGGTTCCTTTCTCTGTAATCAATGTGTATCTCAATGTATCGTCGCGATACGCAGGCGTCAATATCTATGAGATACATTGAGATATAGGTGTGGGAAATGGTTAACGAGCGCCGGAAGCAGACGGGTCAGCAATTGCTTTTGAGATTTGAAGAAGGCTCAGACCTTCGAGACCGGCTAGAAAAAATCGCCAAGGCGAACGGACGGTCTACAACTGCCGAAGTGCTGCTAAGGCTGAAAAAGTCCTTGGGTGAAGACGACAATGCGTCTGCCATTGATCTCGACTCTATCGCCAGCCGCATTGAGGCCCTGAAAGAGGAATTCAACGGTAACATTGATGATGTCCGGGCGGACATAAAAGCGATCAAGGAAAAATTAGGTATGAAATGAAATTCGCAATGCGTTGCGGATTGCAATTAATTGCGCGCTTATTTTTGCTTAACCCACGTCAGGCAAGTTGAAGCCTCTGCAAGGAGGATGTCATGCAGTCAATTCGAATTTTTAGTCTGGCAGCATTTGCTGCATTGACAGCATTCGTCGGGCCTGTTGCCGCAAAACCTAACTATTTAACCTGCACATTTATGATTGATGGAACCCCCAGTGTTATTAACTTCACTGCGGATGAAGCATCGGGCACTGTGTCAGTCTTTGTTCCCAGTTCCGGTCATAGCAGAACGGTGGACGCTATGTTCACCCCCGATCAGGTGATGGTGGATGAAAGTCAGGTTCGTTGGGAGATTAGCCGCGTGGATTTAACCATAGCTAGGACTATCAAGATGATTGACTCCACCGACCGTGGCCAATGCGAAATCCAAACGGCACCCGAACGGGCTTTTTAGGCTCACGTATTCCGGCCCTCGGCCCCGTGAAGGTCGGTGGCAAGCTTGGCGAGCTTCTAGGCTTCTGTCCGCCTGAAACTGTCCGGGGTATTGGCCTTCAAGGCAGCATCCACGGCGGACGCCACTTCGGATGCACTCTATACGAGTGTATAAACTCAATTCAATCGCCTATTCCGGGTCGACGGCCTCTTTCCACGTTGCCGACACGGAAACCGCATTCTGATCTGTCCATGTCCGGGTGTATTCGGTGGCCTTCCACTTGCGGGCTATCGCCTCTCCCGGCAATGTGAATTTGAACGGGATGTAGCCCTTATGTGCTTTGAAAAATTCCATGATCGGCTGCGCCTCGTCGGGAGTGAGCAAGTCCCACGAGACACGCATTTCACTTAGGTCGGAGTTCAGGCCGTCGCCAGCTTCCTGAGCATAGCCGTCACCAAAACCGGCGGAAAGAATGCGAGGCCTACGGGTTTCGGAAGAGCCGACGCTGAATTTCCCGCCGGTGGGCGAAATGAACGTATCGAATGCCATTACACGAACCTCTTCCTGTTAAGCATGCCGCCGCTGCGCTGCTCCTTGGATGCGAATTCCACCATCTTGTTTTCCATGAGGGTGTCGATTTCTGCCTGAAGGCGATCGACCATCTTGTCGTCGGTTTCCTTATTGCCCGACGCTTGGACGGTGATGGGAACCGTGGGGGAAAACACGTTTGAAACGTTACTGACCGAGCGAACCACGCCACCCGCCCCACCGACGTTGAAGGTGCCGAGCTTCGGCGTTTTGCCGGAGTTGATAGCTTCGAGAAGAGAGCGGTTCTTTCCTGCTGCATCGGCATTGATGACGTGCTCGCCGTCCGACAGCCACGCCAAAACGGCATCATCACGCGGGCCGCCGGGGCCGCGCACACGCCCGCCGCTGGCATAAGCCTGTATTTCACCGCCATCCTTCGCGCCGAAAATCGCTTTGAAAAAGCCGGTGAGAAGGCCACCGCCCTCCCCGCCAAGCGGACCTTTGCCTAGCAGCATCCCCTGCAATGCCAGCTTCACCAATTGCTGGCCAAGAGATGCAAGGGCCTGCTCCACGGACATGGTGCCGGTAAGAATGCCGCTCAAAGCATCTACTACGCTATTCCCGAACATGTCGGCAAGTTGGTCGGCGTCCTTCTGCTTTTTCGCAAGGCGTCCGGTTGCTGCTTCGGCTTCTGCCATGCCCTTTGCAAGCCGTTCGATTTCCATACGCTGCTGCGGCGTGACGGCGATGCCTTGGCGCTGGGCGTCGTTGAGCATCTGCTGTTCATAGCGAAGTGCCGCCGCCTGCTGGGCGGTCATGCCGAGGGCTTGCTGTTCCGTCTGCTGTTCAGCCACGAAAGACCGGGATTGCGCAATAATGTCTTGATATGCTTGGGCCTGTTGGCGAAGCGCTTCCCCCTTCTTCGCAAGGCCGGGATCCATTGCAGGCATAGAAACGGACGTGCCGTCATAGGCCCCGCGAATGGTCTGGTCATCCACCTGGCGCAAGCCTTCCCACTCATTGCGAAGACCAGCCGGATCATTGCCGCGCTGGCGCAAAAGCTGCTGGGCAAGGCGATCCTGCATTTCGGGGGTGAAAAACTCGGAACCGGAAAGGCCCAGGTCGTCGCGTAAACCGCGTAAGGTCTTCTGGACGATCTGATAACGGCCCACGGCCGAACTGTTGTAGTTATTCGCCGGATGCTTGAGCATCTGGGATTGCATGGCGTCGATTTCATCGAGCGTCATGGCCACAAGGTTGCGCGCGCCTCCCGTGAAAGCGCCGTGGGCGAGCGTTTCGTTATAGCCTCGGCCCTTATCCGTCCCCTCGGCATAGCCGATCAAGTCGAGAATACCACGGGACGCTGCTTCCCGCACACCACGCGCCTTGAGGGCGTTATTGGCCTGATTGCGAAGAGCGCCGGCTTCCAGCACCTCCTGCACGGTCGTTGCCTTGCCGAGTGCGGCACGATACGCGGAATTGATCTTGGTTTGTGCATCGAGGTCAGCAAGAGATTTCGCCAGTTCCGGCACCTCGCTGCGCAACGCCCGGATGGCATCGGTATAGCTATTGAGGCCGGAAACGGCATTGCCCGCGCTGCTACCCGTGCCAGACAGGGCGTTGCTGAGGTTGTCGAGGGGTGGCTTCGCGCTGGCCGCATCCTCACCGGCCTTGTAGATGAAGTTTTCGGAATAGCCGTTGCGACGGTCGAGGATGTCGCGAAGTTTCAGGGCCTCGCCGGTCAAATCCTCGATAAGCTGCTTCTGGTGATCAATGTTGAGGTCAATGGAGCCGTCTTCCGGGAAAGTCCCCTTGTCCGCTTCCAACTCCGAAAGTAAGTCCTTGGCAGATTGAAGTTTTTCATAGGTGTCGGCAAGCCGGTTCTGCACATTGCGGGTGGATTGCTCTTCGATCTGGTTGAAACGATTCAACCAATCGTCCATGTCGCCAACGATATCCACCACCGCGGCTTTCAACGTGCTGCCGATGGTCGCGGCTATAGCATTGAATTTCCGGTCTATCTCATCGGCTCGCTTAATAACCTCATCATCAAGGATGAGGCCCAAGTCGTTCGCTTCCTTGATCGTCGCCCGAATGCCGGCTGCGCCACGATCCAGAAGCTCTACAAAACGTTCGCCGCCCGTGCCGCCGAATAGCTCATCGGCAATGCGGATTTGCGCGGCGCGGTCCAGATGCTCGAGCTTGCCGACGATTTCCACCAGCAACGCGGAAGGATCGGCAAGTTTCTGCTTCAGTTCTCCGGCGCTGTATCCCAGCCTCTTGAATGCTTCAGCAGCGGATCCGCCACCCGTCACAATCCACTCATCGGCGCGAAGGTTCAATTCCTTCATCCCGTCAATGAGAGCATCCACGGGGATGCGGTTTTGCTGGGCCACATAGCCCAATTCCTGAAATGCCTTGTTGGACAGGCCGGCGCGCTTCGCCTCGTTACCGATGTTCGCCACGCCCTTGGCGATCTGCCCGACTTCGGACGCGATGCCTTTGAGCGCTCCGATGCTAAGGCCGGTAACAAAGCCGGCAACGCCGCCTTTCAGCGCCGCCATTGCCATGTTGACGCTCTTCCCGGCTGCGGACATGGACTGTTCCAGCCGGTCGGCGGACTGCTTGGCGCGGCGCTCTATGGCGTCAAAGCTGCTAGATGAGGTCCGACTTGCGCGCTGAAAGTTGCGTTCGAAATCCCGGATGCGGGCTTCAAGAGCGACGACAAGCTGTTCTGTTTCTCCGGCCATCGCTGGGCCTCCTTGTGCAATTAATTGCAATCACCAGACAAGCAGCCCTTCCGGGCGCTCATCGCTGTCATAGATGGATCGGGTGTCTTCCCCGGCTGCGGCGCGGGAAACGGCCATGGCGGCGGCAACGGCTCCGTCGATTTTCTCGGTGGACTTACTCTTGTTGAAGGACTTGTTGCCCTTGCCGTCGTCCTGAATGGCGATGTTCGAGAAGTTCCAGCGCAAGACGGGATGCCCGCCGTGCTGGAACCTTCCGGCAAGGATTGTGCGCTCAAGCTCCTTGATGGCCGGTCCCATGGTGGCCCAGCCCTGCCGGAAGGACACGCAAGGATATCCATCTTCAAGCAGGTTGTTCATGAGCATCCCGGCATAGTGCGGATCGAAGGCTATTTCCCGCACCTGAAACCGCTCGCAAAGGTCGCGAATGGCGGCTTCGATCACGCGATAATCGGTCACGTTGCCGGGGGTGGTGTCGATCAGCCCTTCGTCCACATGCCGGATATAAGGGAAGCCGGATTGCGTCTGTCGGCGCTCCACGTTGTCGGACGGCATGAAGAAAAAGGGCAGGACGATATAGCCCTCTTCGTGATCGGGATCGCGGAAGGCCGCGACGATGGCGGAAAGGTCATCGGTTGCGCCAAGATCAACGCCCAGCCAGCACGGCGCACCTTCAAGGGCGTCAAGGTCAATCGGATCGTCGCCACGGTCATAAACGGCCATGTCCACGAAAGGCGACGTGGACTTGTCCAGCCACATATTCAGATGCAGCATCTTGAAGGCGTCCCGTGCGCCGGGGTCGTCTTCGGCTGCGCGGGCCTTCTCCCGCAATTTGGACAACGGCGGATAGCCGTAAGGCGTGCCGGGGTTCGCCATAAGCCAAACCTTTTCATCGCGCCAATCGGCATCCGGGGGCGCTTCAAAAATGAAAGCCAGCTTGCTGGGGTCGTCTATATCGCCACGCGCCACCTTGCGGGCATTCTCAATCACCTTATAGCCGATGGTGTCTTGCCCGCGTCCCCCGGTGGTGATCGTCACGCGCAAGCTGTTCTCGGTCTTCGTCAAGCCCGTATCGATCACGTCCCAAAGGTCGCGCTTCTTCCAAGCATGGATTTCATCGCACAAGGCAAAGACCGGGGTGCGCCCGTGCTGGGTGCCGTGATCGTTGGAAATGGCTTCGATGAAGGAACCGTTCGGGAACTGGATCATGTTCCGGTAGTCCTGAAGCCGTATCGTGGCGGTTGGGTCGGTCGCCCGGTTCGCCTGCCCCTTCTTCCACAAGCTCGCGTCCCCGGCGTGAAGGATGCCAAGGGCTTCGGAATAGGCAATGCGGGCCTGCTTGCGGTCGCCTGCCGCGAAGATCACTTCGCCCCCCGGCACGGCCTCAGGCCCATGGGTATGAAGCAGGGCGAGCGCCGCGCCCAGCGAGGTCTTGCGATTGCCACGGCCGATCAAAATCACCACGTCGGACACGATGCGGTTGCCGAACTCATCGCACGGCCCATAGATGCGGCGAACAATCTCTTCCTGCCATGGGTCAAGCTGGAATGCGCGGTCGGCAAGCCGGGACTTCGGATGCTTCAGGCCGCGAAGCCAGCGGACAGCGCGGTCGGCATAGCCGAACGGGTCGGGAATGTCGGGGAAGAGGTTTACCGGCTTCAGCTTCTTTTTGATAACGATGGCCATGGTCAGTCCTGTGCAATTAATTGCAATCCGCAACGCATTGCGAATTTCATTCCGGCCCGTGAGCCACGCATCTCAGGTCCAGCCCCTCGCGGCGTCCAAACTCCTTGATCTCCTTCAGGTCATAGGCGCGGCCCTGATAGGTCACGCGGTCGGCGGGTGTGATGCCGTCCATGTGGCGGATGCGGAAGACGGTGGCGGCTTCGGTGGATGCGCCCCAGCCCTTTATGAACTCTTCCGTGGTGGCCTGAATGATCTGGGCGCGGACGGTGGCAAGGTCCGCCCACGTCTCAACGGGGGTGCCGTATTCGTCCACGGTCGAGGTGAACCGCTGAATGGTGATAGTCTTGTCGAGCTTCCCGGCCCTCATGGTGCCACCTCAGAAACCGACGCCTGAAGCGTGATGATCCCATGGGAATGCAGCCCGCCCGGATCGCGAAGGAACCGGGAAGACGCAATGTGAAGGTCCGCGACATGCAGGCCGGTGACGTTCCAGAAGGTATCCGCAAGGGCCTCGCGGATTGCTCCGGCGACCTGCTTGGCCCCGACAAGACCGGCCTCCTTCTGCCAGATATGCAGGTCCGCGAAGACCTGATGACGGCGGCGGGCAAGCCCTTCGTCGGACACGGTCTGGCCTTCCCCGATGATGATGCTGGGGAAGGTTTCCGGGCGGCTGTTCTGGTCGAGGATGGACGTTGCCGGGACAAGCGACGTGACGGCAGACGCTGCCACAAGGCGGGCGCGGATCGCAGCTTGCATGGCAAGGCTGGGCTCGGTCATTTCGCCCCCCTTACGGCCTTGCCGATGGCCCGTTTGATGCGGTTCGCAGCGCGCTTCTTCGTCAGGCGGTAGGCGGGCCAGAAATAGGGCTGGGCGGCGGCTTCCGCCGTGCCGTATTCGACAAGGTGCGGATAACGCGCGTCATCGTTGCCAGCCGTGACCAGCACTTGCGTTTCCCCTGCCGTCTGCGCTCCTCCCGGCTGGGAATACGGGGGCGTGGTGCCGCCCGGTGGCGTGACGGCGATGCTGTCCCTCAGCGCCCCGGTGTCTTCCGGCGCAAGGACGCGCATCCGGTCGGCAAGCTCATTGCCGGAAGTCATGAGCGCGGGCACGACGGCCTGCTTCACGGCGCGGGGGATGGCAGCGAGGCGCTTCTTCAGGCGGTTCGTCTGGGCGCTCATGTCAGAAGCTCCATGCCCGGTGCTGATTGATGATGTCCCAGAAGCCCAGCGGAAGCTCTTCGGCGCTGATCCCGACAAGGGACGCTTCCCGGTTTTCATAGAGGTGCCCGACAAGCTGCCGGATAGCTTCCTTCAGGTCGCCGGGAACCGTCGTCATGTCCGCCAGCTTCCCGTCTTCCGGCAACCAGCCGTCAATGAAGGCTTCGGCGGCGTCGATCTTCGCGGCAATGAGCGTGTCGTCGGCGTCGGTGGTGATGTTCAGATGCGCTTTCGTGTCTTCCACGGTGATGATGCTCACGGCGATAGCTCCTTTTCGGCTTGCAGATGGAGCGCGTGCCTCCCCCCGCCGGTCCCCGTGGGTTCGGTGAAAGTCTGGGAATACCCCCCGGTGTGGGTGGCAATGTCGGCGGTACCTGTCGACGCTGGGGCGTGGAAACCTTCGAGCATCTTGCGGATGATCTCGGCATTGCGCTTGATTGTGAGGCAGACGTTATATTCAGCGATATTTTCCAAGGTCAGGTTCAAGTGCCCGCCATGCACGGACAAGCGATAGCGCAATGCTTGGCAACTGATGCCGAGAAGCCCGGAGATTTCTCGCAAGGTCATCCATCGGCCATCGTACCTATACACGTTCGCTCTCATCCGCGCTTCTCCATGGATTGCTTGCGGGATGAATGGCAGGGCGTGCAGAGCGGTTGCCAGTTCGAGCGGGACCAGAAGAGTTTCTTGTCGCCACGATGCGGAGTCTTGTGGTCCAGGACACGGGCGGAAGCGCCGCACATGACGCAACGGGGATGCGCCTTCAGGTACGCCGCACGTTCCTTGTCCCACTTGCTGTCATATCCGCGCTCGCGTGCGGTCGGACGCTCGGTGTCATGGCGTGCCTTGCGCTCACGGTCCTGCTGGATCATGTGCGGGCAACGGTCGCCGGGAGCGACTACACACCCACATGCGCGGATGGACGGTGCTGCATACGGCACGATGCGCCCTCCTTTTTCGATGGCGGGGCAATAGCGTCCAGTTCGTAACCGAAGACGGCTAGGATGCGCTCAATGTCATAGAAGGACATGCAGGAAGAGGGATCGTTCCGGAGGAACCGCCGAAGAGTATTGCGATTGATCTTTGCGGAAGCCGCAAGCCTGCGTTCGGACTCGCCCGCCTCGATCATGAGAGAGCGAACAAGTTCCGGCCAAATGATGCTCATTTTGGAACCTCCTTGTTCGGTTGAACGATAGTTGCCCCCAATCCCCGGAATGCGGCCGCCACGTTCTTGTCGGTGAAGGGCGCGAAGCTGTCTTGCTTGGTAGATTTCTTACCGTCCCCGAATATGGCTTTGAACATGTCCATGCGGCCCGTCTGGGCTTCGATGATTTCGGCTGGGGTCGCATCGAGGGTGTCGGCGGGAGACCAGCCCAGCCAGCCCGTCCCGATGCGATAAAGGCCGGTCAGGAAGTCCGCCGTGGTTTGCGGCTTGTCTTTGGGAGGTTTGCTGTCATCGGCTGCCGGCTCCGAAAGGTCGGCGGGGTCTAGCCCCAGGCATTGGCCTAGATAGGCAGTTAGCGGCCATTTCATGCGCTCAAGACCGCTATCGAAGATGCGCGCTTCCAACATCGGATGATCGTAGTGATCGCGGATAATCTCGCACGTTGCGGTCAAGCTGCCGTCCAGTATTCCCCGGCTAAGCTGGGCGAAGGAACCGGGGCGGCGCTCAAGGCGCATGGCATGGCGAAGTCGGGGGATGAGATGGATTTCCTCCTCCCCCAGACTGACAACGATCGTATCAGCGAGCCTTGCCATTATCAGGGTGCCGTCGCTGCCGGGACTTCAAAAATCGCGCCAGTAATCGCGATCTGGTAGGTATCCTTCACGACATCGTCAGCCCCGCCCATGGAGGTCTTGGCGCTGGCGACGATGGCCTTGAAATAGAAGACGGTATTGGTGCCATCGGTCGCAGGCTTATCGTTCAGCTCCACCTTGAAGTTAAACGGAAGCTCCTGCTTTTCGGCGGCGCGGAGGGCAGTCTGGCCGGCGTCAGCGGGATCGCGTGCTACAACAACGGTCATGGTGCCGTTATCGCGGGAGCCCTTGAGTTTGCGGGCATATGCCTGATCGACGTACTTACCGACAAGGATTTCAGCTTCGGAACCGACCTCGCCCAAGTCTTCGATATTTGCCACGGCCGTATAGGTATCGGCCGCGAAGGTGGTTGCATCGGTTGCAGGGGCGGTCGTGCCAATGGAGAATTTCGATTTTGCAGTTGCGGAAATCGTCATGTGAAAGAGTCCTTCTAAGGGACTGGACAGCCTCGCGGCGTTCAATCGGGGTGAAGGCGGGGTCGCCCCGCCCGTGGCTTCATGTGGTTAGGTGGCAGAGACCTTGATGGCCTTCATGGCTTCGGCCTTCACCACGGCCCCGCCGACGCGGCGACGCCAGTGGAAACGAACCTGCGAAGAGACGGCAGCGGAGAAGGGATCGCGCAACGCCGAAAGCTGGATACGGTCCACGATGCGGTATGCCTGAGCGAAGTCACCGAGCAGGATGGGGAACTTGCCAGCACCTACATCGTCCATGTCGGGAAGCTCGATCACAGGACGGCCAAGCAGAGTGGCCGGTTCACCTGCCTGAACAGACGGCTGCCAAAGATACTGGCCGGTCGTGTCCTTCAACTTGCGGACGGCGGCGATGGTCGTGCCGTTCATGCCCCACGTCGCATTGCTGCGGTAGAAGGGTTTCAGGCTGTAGAACAGGTCAATGAGAAGATCGGTGGGATTGGCCCCCAGCGTGGTCGCGTTGCCGGTGATCTTCGCGCCGGTCGTGATGGCGGTATCGGCAAGGATACCGGACGGCTGGCCCGTGCCGGTGCCCTTGATAAAGGATAGGCCTTCCAGACGGCCAAACTCTTCCGCCGCGTCCAGAGCAAGCTCGGAAGCGAGGTCGAGTGCGCTGTCTTCCAGAAGCTGGTTGCTGATGTCGGTGAAGCAGCGGGCTTCAAAGACAGGCACGTTTACCTGACCAAAGGTCGGGCTGGTTTCCGTGCTGTCGTCGCCTTCGTCCACCCATGCCGCCGTCATGGTGCCGGTGCGCTTCGGCAGTTTCACGTTGCCGCTGGCGATGGACATGACGCGGGCAACGGAACGGATAGGCGAGAACTGAACGATGTTGCGCAGAAGCTCGGCCACGAAATTGTCCGGCACAATGAAGCCACCCGTTGCGCCGCTCGTGGTGCCGGTATCCAGAGCGCGGTGCTCTGCGGACATGGTGCCCGTACGAGCATAGTCGAGGAAAGACCGCATTTCCATGTCCCGCTGGTCGCACTGTTCCTGCTGCCCCGGACGGTTCAGCCGCGTTTCAAGCAGGGCGATGCGAGTTTCGGCGGCGCGGAGGGCATCGGCCTGCCGGGTCTCGAATGCGCTGGCGGCGCTGCGAAGCTCTTCCACGGCGGCGGTGGCCGCTGCCAGCGGGTCATCGTTCTGCGGCGGGTCGGCGCGTGTTTCGAGCGGTGCCGAACGGGTTTCGAGGTTATGGGGGATACGCATGTTCATGGGATCAACCTTTCAGGGTGGTGGAAGCGGCGCGGACGGAAGAGAGGAAGGCGGACAGGCCGTGAGCATTGGCGCGGACGGACGTGATCCCGCTGCCGGGGACGCTGGGGAACGCCACGATGCTGATTTCGTGAAGGCGGGCTTCCACGATACGGCGGACGCCGTTTGCCCGCCGTTCGTCCTTCACGGTGCGGAAGCCGATGGACAGGCCGCGAATGTCACCTGCTTGCAAGAGGGAGCGGACTTCCTGCGCCTTCGCCACGGCGAGGTTCAGCTTGCCTTTGGCAGTCAGCCCATCGCCCCGGACCTGAAAGGAAGACCATGAGCCGATGACGTTGGCCGGATCGTGCGCCCAGAGCATCGGGACGGAACGGCCCTCCAAGCCGAGGAAAGCATCGGGCGCGAACTCGGTGCGGTAGCTGTCCACGGTGTTGAAGCGGACTGCCACGCCTTCAATCTCGCCCGTCTCGGTCGGTACGGTGAAACGGGTCTCGAAATCGAACGTGTCGGCCCTGCGGGCTTCGCGGGTTTCGAGTGCAATTAATTGCACAAGATCATTCGTCATCGGTCGTGACCTTTCCGAACATGAGCATTTCGAGAATGCCGACTGCGACGGGGAAGATTTCCATGATCGGGCGGCGGGCGGCGTAGGCCGTGACAAGATCGGCGGCGGTCTGGGGTGTCTCGCCCCCACCCATAAGCCCCAGCCGGATCACGGCCAGAAGCTCTGCATGGCGGAAGTCGCCCCGGAAGACGCGATGGGAAAGCCCGCCGATGCCCGCCCCGGCGACACGCTCAAGTTCGGGCACAAGGTCCGGGGTCAAGCGGAAATCGCGCTCGGTGTCCCCGAAGAACGTGCGGAAGGCGGGAGCCATGTCATTCATCGGCCTTGCCTCCTGGCGTAATCTTCGTGGTGGTGGTCGTGGTGTAGGGGTTTTGCAGCACGTTGCCGCCCGGAAGCGGGCCAAGGTTCAGGCCGGCCCGGACTTCGTTCGCCGTCATCGCGCCCATACTGCGATATTGGCCGTATGCCGTGGCCCGCGTGGCGAAATCGGCACGCAAGAGGGCGTCGGTCAGGTGCTCCACAAACAGGGCGTCCCGGTCATCCGAGGCAATGAGCTTCAGGGTGGTTTCGGCTTCCCAGCGGGACAGCCACGGGGCAAGGGAGTAGGTAAGGAATTGCTGTCCGCCCGTCTCGGCGTTCGCCCATGTCTGGCGGGAATAGTCCATGAGAAGGACGGGCGGAACGCGAAGGACGCGGGCAATCTCGTTGAGGGACAGTTGCCAGATTTCGAGGAACTGCGCATCCACGCTTTTGAAGGCCAGCGGCATGAACTCGCCACCCTCTTCAAGAACCGCCGTGCCGCCCGTATTGCCGCCCGATGTTGCGGCCTTCCAGCTTTCACGGATGCGCTTCGCTACCTCGGCAGTCAGCTTGTTCGGGAACTTCAGGATACCGCCCGGACGCCCGCCGTTAGCGAAGAGACGGTTCGCATAGCCGTTCAGGACCATGAGCAAGCCGATTGCGTCCCGCGCCTCCATGATCGGGCTGCGGCCCGTCACGGCATCGGTGGCGACGGGCGACGGCGCGCGAATGTGCAGAATGTCCGCGAAGGGGATGAAGCGGGTGCCGTTGCTGATCAAGACGCGGTAACGGGGTTCGCCGGTCACGGTATCGATTTCGATGGTGACGGCCTGCGGGTGGAGACGGTGAAGCTCGCGGGGCACCCCGGTGCTGTCCCGCACGATCTGGGCGAAGCCATTGCCGAAGAGGATGGCGTCGGCGGTCATAAGCTCGCGAAGCTGGGGACCGCGCATCCACGGGCAGGCATCGCCGTTCAGAAGGCGATAGGCTGGGTGATCGTTCTCGCGCTCGCGGGAGCCGTTCGCCTCGCGGCGGTAGGCGTGCAAAGGCAGGATGCCAACGGCTTCGGAAATCGCCCTGACGCCAGCGGCGACGGCGGGGACACGCAAGGCGCTGGCGGGGGTGACGGTTGCGCCGGAGAGAGACGGCACGACGCCGAAGATGCTGAAATCAAGCTCGGTCGGATTGGCAAGGTCGCGCTGTTCCGTTGCAATTAATTGCACGCGGGCGGCGTCTGCCGTGGTTTCCGTCTTCCGGTTCCGGGTGAAGAGATTGAGCAAGTGTCACGGTCTCGATTGAACGTGACAGCCAATTTACCCACGGTTTTCCGGTTGTCATCAAGCGGCGGCTATTGCGGTGCGGTTGACGATCCGGGGGGGGGGCCTCGCGTGCGCCCGCGTTCACTTCAAGGCCGAAGGCTTCCGGGAGAGAGACAAGCGATAGCTTGTCGATCCTCCCCCCACTTCTCCCGGAAACGGGAGCAAGGGGGCCGAAGGCATCGGCATCAAGCGGAGCGCTGATGTCGATCCTACCCTTACGAATTTATGAGTAAGGGTAGGTTTGTTCTCTGATTATTTCTTCTCTGATATTGTAACTAATCGTCCTCGTTTGAGGACAATTATTAATCGTCAAAATCGAGGATTTTAAGCGTAGGTCGAAAAGCTCCCATCTGAGAGCATTTTCAATTCGCAAGCACAGTCGTTAAGGGCCTCGGAATAAGCGCCTATATCGACCGCAAACCACAGTTTCTTGTCCTTTCCGTTCCCCATGGCCTGCACTTCCACAATCTCGGATGCGTATTTTTTCAAGCGTGGCAATGCCCGGTTTTTCAACTCCGATAGCGACAAGCCAGCGGACAGCGCCAAGTCATCACGGGACAGGGCCAGATATTCCTTGCCGTTCCGTTTCAGTTTCGGATTGATTTCCCGATAGAGATAAACCATGCGGTAAAGCAGCATTCCGCCCAGCGCATCACCGCCTACAATGGCACGGCAGCGTGCAAGCTCCCCCGGCATACCAAGACGGGCTTTGTGCTTTTTGGCCTGCTTGATCTTCTCGGCTAGAATATGCTGCTTCGTCGGGGCCTTGGCCGTTTTCGCCTTGGTTGCACCTTTAGCGAGGAACGCTTTCATTTCGGCTTCGGCCTTGACCGACTTCGTATGAAACTTTATAACATTTCCCATGAATGAGCCTTTCGTACAGGACCGTTCTATCTAGCTCACCGCTCTCCTTTCGCGGTTGCTGCCTTCACGATAAGCCCCCTTCCATCTGCCGGGAGGGGGCTTATTTGTCTCTGGCTTAAACGATGATCCGGGGTCAGCCGATGCTGACAGCGCCCTCCAGCACGGCCAGACGGTCGGCAAAGGTGCCGACAAGGATATCTAGGGCTTCGGTGATGGTCTTCCCGGCAACACCCGCGTCGAGCATCTGGCGGGCGAAATCGACGCCTACATTTTCGATGAAGGCATTCGCCCGGTCATCGCTGGCATGAGGGGTGGTGTCGTGAAACCTCTCGGCGGCGTGGTTTCCGCCTTTGGCGGCGATCTGTTTCCATAGGGTGACAACCTCGCTCATGCGCGGCCTGCCTTGGCCTTATGGCTGGCCTTTGCGGAATAAGCCCATGTGGGGCTGGACCGTTTGCGGCGGTCCTCCGCTACCATATTTTCTCAAAAATCGCGCAATCGCCGTGCAGCTGTCCTGAGGCAGCGGTTTGCCTATGTTGAGGCGGTGCGGCAGCGAAGTCCGTTGGCCTCGATTGCCCGCTGGAGGGGGCCCGGTCAAGTCGGGATGCGGCCCCTCCCTGTCGCACGTCATTTCCCTTTTCGTCATGCTGGGCCCGCCGTTTGGTCGGGGTGGGCGGCGCCTTTCCGTATTTCCGGTGCCGGGATATTGCGTTCATGCGGCCGGTCCCGGGCCTTGTGGTGACGATGCGGGGCGATGCCGGGGCTGCGCTCGACAGCGCCGGGATCGTCAATTATCAATGAAAAATGACCGTAAGCGCCGAAGACACAATCGCCAATCGCATCAGCCGCGTTCTTGCCGAACGGATCATCACCGGCGTGCTGGAACCGGGAAGCAAGCTCAGGCAGGACCATATCGCCGAGGAGTTCGGCGCCAGCCATGTGCCCGTGCGTGAGGCGTTCCGGCGGCTGGAGGCGCAGGGGCTCGCCGTCAGCGAGGCGCGCCGGGGCGTCCGCGTCGCGTCGTTCTCGCTCGCCGAGGTGCAGGAGGTCGCCCTGATGCGCTCCGTGCTGGAGGGGCTGGCGCTGCGCATGGCCGCGCCGCACCTGACGCCGTTCCTGCTGGAGCGGGCCGAGGCGGCCGCGCGGGCCTGTGATGCGGCAACGGGCATCGAGGCGTGGGGCGAGGCCAACCGCGCCTTCCACAAGCTGCTGCTTTCCCCCTGCAACATGCCGAGGCTGCTCGCCGAGATCGACAACCTGCATGCGGCGGGTTCGCGCTTCCTGTTCGCGACGAGCCGCGCCGGCTGGACGCCGCGCGTCGATACCGATCACCGCGCCATCCTCGACCATCTCCGGCAGGGCAGGGTCGACCAGGCCGTCATCGCGCTGGAACGGCATGTGAAAAGGATCGGCGAGAAGCCCGTCCGTTATGCCTCCGGCAAGACGGGCGCCGCATTCGCACTCGAAGGCTGATCCGCCGCCGATGTTCCGCCCCGTACCGGCTGGGTTTTCCGCGGGCTGACGCCCGGCGGGGCCGTTCGGCCTGCATTTCCTTTCATCGTTTCGCGGCGCTCCTTTCCGGAAGGGGTTGCCAAAGCTTGGCCGTTTCTGATTATAGATAAAATCATGATTCTATCTATGTTAAGGCGCGAGGAGGCTATCGGTCATGCTGGGTATCGGATTTTCCGAGGAGGCCATCCGGCCGGAGCCTACCGCAGAACAGCGGTGGGTCTTCGAAGAAGCGGAATTTATCTATAATCTTCCGTTCAACGATCTCCTCTTCCGCGCCCAGCAGGTTCATCGCGCGCATTTCGATCCCAATGCGATCCAGATGAGCCGCCTCCTGTCGATCAAGACCGGCGGCTGCGCCGAGGATTGCGGCTATTGCAGCCAGTCGGCCCGCTATCCGACCGGGCTCCGGGCATCGAAGCTGATGGAGGTCGAGCGCGTGCTTGCCGAGGCGCGCAAGGCCCGCGACGGTGGTGCGACCCGCTATTGCATGGGCGCGGCCTGGCGCAGCCCGAAGGACCGCGACATGGACACGCTCGTGCGCATGGTCGAGGGGGTGCGGGCGCTCGGCATGGAGACCTGCATGACGCTCGGCATGCTGACGCCGGAACAGTCGGCAAGGCTCGCCGGGGCCGGCCTCGACTACTACAACCACAATATCGATACGTCCGAACGCTACTATCCCGAGATCGTCACCACCCGCAGCTTCGAGGACAGGCTGGAGACGCTGGCGAATGTCCGCGAGGCCGGGATCAAGGTCTGCGCGGGCGGCATCCTCGGCATGGGCGAGACGGCCGGCGACCGCATCTCCATGCTGGTGACGCTGGCCAACCTGCCGGCGCCGCCGGAGAGCGTGCCGGTCAATATGCTGATCCCGATCCCCGGATCGCGCATGGCGAATGCGGCCCCCGTCGATCCCATCGAATTCGTGCGCACGGTGGCGCTGGCGCGCATCCTGATGCCGGCGTCCCATGTGCGCCTGTCCGCCGGCCGCACCGACATGAGCGACGAGACGCAGGCGCTCTGTTTCCTGGCGGGCGCCAATTCCATCTTCGTCGGCGACACGCTGCTGACGGCGGAAAATCCCGGCGAGGACCATGACGCGGCGCTCTTCCGCCGGCTCGGCCTGAAGCCGATGGAGCGGGAGCCCGCCCCTTGAGCGGGCCGGCCTTCGCCCGCCAGGAAGCCACGCTCGCCGGCCTGCGGCGCAAGGCGCGCCTGCGCATGCTGCTACCCCGGCAGGGCGCGGACTTCGCCTCCAACGACTATCTCGGCCTTGCCGACGCACCGCGCCTGAAGGCGGCGGTCGCGGCGGCGATGGAACGCGGCGTGCCGGTGGGCGCGGGCGGCTCGCGGCTGCTGCGGGGCAACCACGCCGAGCACGAGGCGCTGGAGGAGGAGGCGGCCTCCTTCTTCGGGACAGGCAAGGCGCTCTATTTCGGCAGCGGATATGCCGCGAACGTCGCCCTTTTCTCGACCCTGCCGCAGCGCGGGGACCTGGTGGTCCACGATGCGCTGATCCATGCCAGCGCGCATGAGGGCATCGCGGCCGGCAAGGCCGATGCGCTCGCCGTGCGGCACAACGACGCCGATGCCTTCGACGATGCGATCCGCAACTGGCGGCGGGCCGGCGGCAGGGGTCGTCCGTGGATTGCGGTCGAAAGCCTCTATTCGATGGACGGGGACCGGGCGCCGCTTGCCGCGCTCGCCAAGATCGCCGTGCGGCACGATGGCGTCCTCGTCGTCGACGAGGCGCATGCGACCGGCATCCTCGGCCCGGACGGGCGGGGCCTTGCCGCGGGGCTTGCCGGCTGCGCCAACCTGCTGACGCTGCATACCTGCGGCAAGGCGCTCGGCCTTTCCGGCGCCCTTGTCGGCCTGCCGGCCGTGCTTGCCGACTACCTGGTCAACCGGGCGCGCAATTTCATCTATTCGACCGCGCCTTCTCCCCTCGTCGCCGCGGGCGTGCGCGAGGCGTTGCGCATGCTGGCCGACGAGCCGGAGCGTCGCGTGCGCCTGGCGGACCTGACGGACCTTGCCGGCGCATGCCTGCGCGCCCGGCTCGGCCGCGACGCCAGCGGCTCGCAGATTCTTCCCGTCGGGATCGGCGACAATGCGAGGGCGCTCGCGATTGCCGCGCGCATGCGGGAGGAGGGCTTCGACATCCGGGCGATCCGGCCGCCCACGGTGCCGGAAGGCACGGCGCGGCTGCGGATATCCATCACGCTGAATGTCGACGAGGGGCAGATCGCGGATATGTTCGAACGGCTCGCCGTCGCCATGGCGCAGGAGCGATGATGGCCCCGCGCTTCGTCATATCCGGCACCGACACCGGCATCGGCAAGACGGTCTTCGCCGCGGCGCTCACCGGCGCGCTGGGCGGATATTACTGGAAGCCGGTGCAATCCGGCCTCGACGGCGAGACCGACAGCGAGGCGGTCGTCCGGCTCGGCGTGCCGCGCGACCGTATCCTGCCGGAAGCCTATCGCCTTTCGACGCCCGCCTCGCCGCACCTGTCGGCCCTGCTGGACGGCGTGTCGATCGCACCGTCGCGGCTCGTGCCCCCGCAGGCGGACGGACCGCTCGCAATCGAGGGCGCGGGCGGGCTTCTGGTGCCGCTCTCCGGGCGGCTGCTCTTCGCCGACGTCTTCGCCGGGTGGCGCATTCCGCTCATCCTCTGTGCCCGCACGTCGCTCGGCACGATCAACCATACGCTCCTCTCGCTCGAAGCGCTGCGCCATCGCGATATCCCGGTCTTCGGCGTGGCCTTCATCGGTGAGGAGAACGCGGAGACGCAGCGTGTGATCGGCGAAATCGGCGGGGCGAGGGTGCTTGGCCGGCTTCCGGCGCTGGCGCGCCTGACCGCCGGAACGCTCCGCCGCGCCTTTCTCGACAATTTCGATCCGATGGTTTTCCGGGAGGAACCGGCATGATCCGCTCGCCTGTCTGGCATCCCTTCACCCAGCATGCGCTCGAGCCGCCGATGACGCGCATCGTGGCGACCGAGGGCGCCTACCTGATCGACGAGGCGGGCACACGCATCCTCGACCTCATCTCGTCCTGGTGGGTCGTCACCCACGGCCACCGGCATCCCCGTATCGTCGAGGCGATCCGCGAGGCGGCGCAATCCCTCGACCAGGTCATCTTCGCCGAATTCTCGCACGAAGCCGCCGAGCGGCTGGCGGCGGGGCTGGTCGAGATCGCCCCGCCCGGCCTGCGGCATGTGTTCTATTCCGACAGCGGCTCGACCTCCGTTGAAGTGGCGCTGAAGATGGCGCTGGGCTATTTCCACAATACCGGGCAGGTCCGCGACCGCATCGTCGTGATGGAGCACGGCTATCACGGCGACACGATCGGCGCCATGGCGGCGGGGGAGCGGGGTGTTTTCAACGCCGCCTATGCGCCGCTGCTGTTCGAGGTCGACCGGCTGCCCTTTCCCGAAGCGGGCCGGCAGCAGCACACGCTCGACATGTTCGAGGCGTTCTGCCGCACCGGCCGCGTGGCGGCGTTGCTGGTCGAGCCGCTGGTGCTCGGGGCGGGCGGCATGAAGACCTACGATGCCGAGGTGCTCGCCGGGCTGGAGGAGATCGCCCGGCGCCACGGGTGCCTTGTCGTCGCCGACGAGGTGATGACCGGCTGGGGGCGCACGGGAACGCTGTTCGCCTGCGAGCAGGCCGGCATCCGCCCGGATATCCTGTGCACGTCCAAGGGGCTGACGGGCGGAGCGTTGCCGCTTGCGGCGACGCTCTGCGGCGAGGCGGTCTTCGCCGCGCATCTTTCGCCCGACCGGCGCAAGACCTTCTTCCATTCCAGTTCCTACACCGCAAATCCCGTCGCCTGCGCGGCGGCGGTCGCCAACCTGGAGGTCTGGCGCAGCGAGCCCGTCGAGGAGAGGATTTCCCGGCTGGCGGCGCTGCACCGGCAGCATCTCGCCCGGTTTGCGGCGGACGGGCGCTTTGCCGGCATCCGCCAGATCGGGACGATCGCGGCCCTCGACCTTGCCGTGCCGGAGGGCGGCTATCTCGCCGATGCCGGGCCGCGGATGCGCAGGCTGTTCCGCGAGCGCGGGCTGCTCGTTCGCCCGCTCGGCAACGTCATCTATCTCATGCCGCCCTATTGCGTGAGCGCCGACGAGGTCGCCCGCGCCTATGACGCCATCGACGAGGTGGCCTCCATCGTTCTCGGGAGACCGCGATGAGGTCGCGCATGGTCGGTTTCGGCCATGCCGTGCCGGCGCGCCGCGTCGGCAATGCGGAGATCGAGGGGCGGCTCGGCCTCGAAGCGGGCTGGATAGAGCGCCGGACGGGCATCCGCGCGCGCCATTGGGCGGCGGACGGCGAGACGCTGAGCGGGCTTGCCGCGGCGGCCGCGCGCATGGCGCTCGACGACGCCGGGGCCGCGCCGGGCGACATCGCGCTGGTCCTGCTGGCGACGTCCACGCCCGACCACCTGCTGCCGCCCTCCGCGCCGCTCCTTGCGCACCGGCTGGGCCTCAGCGGGGCCGGGGCCATCGATCTCGCCGGGGCCTGCTCGGGCTTTCTCTATGCGCTTACGCTGGCGGACGGGTTCGTCCGGGTGCAGGGGCGCAAGGTGTTGGTGGTGGCCGCCAATATCCTGAGCCGGCGCATCAATCCGGGAGAGCGGGCAAGTGCGGTGCTGTTCGCCGACGCGGCGGGCGCGGTGGTGCTCGCGCCAGGCCATGACCCGCGGCGCGGCCTCGTTTCGACCGATCTTGCGTCGGACGGGAGCGGATACGATCTCATTCACATTCCCGCCGGCGGCGGCAACCGGCCTTTCGCGCCGGATATCCCGGCCGAGGACTTCCTGATGACGATGCGCGACGGCCGGGAGGTGTTTTCCCGCGCGGTGGCGCTGATGACCGCGACGTCGCAGCGCGCGCTGGCGCAGGCGGGGATCGATGCCTCCGCCGTGAGCCGCTTCGTTCCCCATCAGGCCAATGCGCGGATGTTCGATGCGGTGGCGGGCAATCTCGGCATCGCGGCGGAGAAGACCGTGCGCACCATCAACGACTTCGGCAATTCCTCCGCCGCCACCATCCCGCTCTCGCTCTCCCTCGCGCGCCGCGCCAGGGCGTTTGCGAAAGGAGAGGCGCTGCTTCTGACCGCCGCCGGCGCCGGGCTGGCCGGCGGGGCGGCGGTCGTCGTCATGTAGGCGTGCGCCCGGCCACTACCACTGGTGATGGACGTGGCGCGCGATCTTATCCTCGTACAGTGCGCGAAGAGCGGCCATCGTTTCGTCCGGAAGGGGGGCGAGGGCGCTCGCCCCGGCGTTCCCCTCGGCCTGCCGCGGGTTCTTCGCGCCGGGTATGACGGTGCTCACCGCATCCTCCATGAGGATCCACCGCAGGGCGAACTGCGCCATCGGCACATTGTCCGGCACGAGCCGGCGGATATCCTCGACGACCTCCAGGGCGAGATCGTAGGGCACGCCCGCGAACGTCTCGCCCTTGTCGAAGGCCTCGCCGTTGCGGTTGAAGGCGCGGTGGTCGTCCGCCGCAAAGCTCGTCTGTCGCGTCATCTTGCCCGTCAGGAGCCCGGAGGCGAGCGGCACGCGGACGATGACGGCGACCTTCCTGCGCTCGGCTTCGCGGAAGAAAAGCCGGGCGGGCCGCTGGCGGAAGATGTTGTAGATGATCTGCACCGAGGCGACGCCGGGATATTCGATGGCCTTCAGGGCTTCCTCCGCCTTCTCCACCGAGACGCCGTAATGCGCGATCTTGCCGGCCTGCACCAGCCCGTCCAGCGCCCCGAAGACCTCGGGGCGGTAGAACACCTCGGTCGGCGGGCAATGCAGCTGGACGAGGTCGAGGCAATCGGTGCGCAGGTTGGCAAGCGAGCGATCCACGAAGGCAATGAGGTTCTCCTTCGTGTATCCCTCGGCGACGTGCGGGGAGAGGCGGCGGCCCGCCTTCGTCGCGACGAACGGCCTTTCGCCGCCGCGTTCGGCAAGGACATCCGCAATGATGCGCTCGGACCGGCCGTCCCCGTAGACGTCGGCGGTGTCGATGAACGTCGTGCCGGCATCGAGGGCCGCATGCAGCGCCGCGCGCGATTCCTCGTCCGAGACGGTTCCCCACGAGCCGCCGATTGCCCAGGCGCCGAAGCCGATTTCCGATACCATCCGTCCTGTGGAGCCGAATGCGCGATATTTCATGAGCTGATCTCCTTGTCCTTCCTGCCGATTATACGGCTTGCGGCGTGCTAGCGCGCGCGTTTAAAGATGAGCCTTGTTCAATCGCTTGATGAATGGGATTCACATGGCGCTCATCGATCGCGTCGACCTTGCTGACCTTCGCGTTTTCCTGACGATCGTTCGCAGGCAGGGCTTCAAGGCGGCGGCAATCGAGCTCGGGCTGACGCCGTCGGCCGTGAGCCATGCCATGCGGCGGCTGGAACGGCGGCTCGGCGCGAAGCTGCTTTTCCGCACCAGCCGCGCGCTGTCGCCGACCCAGCTCGGGCTGGAGCTGGCGCGGCGGCTCGAAGAGGGCTTCGATGCCATCGGCCAGGCGCTGGAAGCGCTCGACGCGCCGGGGACGGCGCGTTTCGGTGAATTGCGGATCAATGCGTTCGCCGATGCGGCGCACCTGCTCATCGCGCCGGCCCTGCCGGACTTCGCCGCGGCCTGCCCGGATGTCCGGCTGACGGTCGTGGTCGACGACCGGCCGATCGACATCACGGCCGAGGGCTACGATGCCGGCGTGCGCTACGGCCATCACGTGCCGGAAGACATGATCGCCGTGCCGCTGAGCGGCCCGCAGCGCTGGATCGTCGCCGCCGCGCCGGCCTATCTGCGCGCGCATGGAGAGCCGCGCTCGCCGACCGACCTGAAGAACCATGTCTGCCTTCAGCTTCTGCTCGGCGACAATTCGAAATATCTCTGGGAGCTTGGCGCCGACCCCGTCGCCGAGCGGGTCAGGACGCCGGGCCTGATAACCATCAACGACACGGCGACGACCATAGCCGCCGCAAGGGCGGGATTGGGGCTGGCCTATCTGCTCGAGGCGCGGATCGCGGACGATCTGGCATCTGGCGCCCTCGTCCGGGTCATGGAGGAATACGTTTCGCCGGGCGAGCCCTTCCACATCTACTATAGCAGCCGGCGGCACAACCATCCGGCGCTGCGGACGCTGACGAACATCATCCGCAGCCGAAACGGCCTTCCCCGCGTGCGGTAACGCGGGGCGGCTTCCCCTCCGGCCATCGCGCCTATGCGGCGCGCTTCCTGTCCGGACCGTCCGCGTGCCCGTGATTTTGCGCGAGGGAGAACCTGTCGAGGAGTGCCCGCAGCGAAAGCGCCTCTTCCTTGAGTTGCTGGCCGCAGACATTCACCTCCTCGACCATTCCCGCATTCTGCTGGGTGACCAGGTCCATCTGGTTGACGGAGGAATTGACCTGCCGGAGGCTTTGGGCCTGCTCCTGCGAGGCTGCCGCAATGGCCTCCACCTGGGCGTTGGCCGATATGATGAGCTCGGAGATCGAGCTGAGGGCTTCCCCGGTCTTGGACACCAGCTCCACCCCGAAGCTGACCTCCTCGCTGGAATTCCGGATCAGGTTCTTGATCTCGCACGCCGCCTGGGCGGAGCGCTGGGCAAGCTCGCGCACCTCGTGGGCGACGACCGCGAACCCCTTGCCGCTCTCGCCCGCCCGCGCGGCCTCGACGCCGGCGTTCAGGGCGAGGAGATTGGTCTGGAACGCGATCTCGTCGATCACGGTTATGATGTTGGAAATCTGGACGGACGACTGCTGTATCTTGCTCATCGCGGCGGCGGTGCTCGCGACGATCTCGCCGGACCGCTCCGCGTTCCTCGATGCGCGGCCCGTCAGTTCCTTGGCCTCGTCCGCGCGATTGGACGCGCTTGCGATATTGTCCGTGATCTCGTTCAGCGCCTCGGCCGCCTCCTCGATGGAGCCGGCCTGCTTCTCGGTGCGGCCGGACAGCTCGATGGCGCTGCGGTTCAGTTTCCCCGCGCTGGAATCGATCGCCATGCTCGCATGCGCGACGGCGCCGAGCGTCGCGCCGAGCTGGTCCATGGCGGTGTTGAAGTCGGCGTAGAGGTCGCGGAAGACGGGATTGGAGGAGGCCCCGACCCGGTAGGACAGGTCGCCTTCGGCCAGGTGCCGCAGTCCGACAGCCAGCGTCCTGGTCGCCGCCAGCATGTCGCCGGCCTGCCGCTGCTCGGCGTCGGCGCGCTGCGCGCGCTCCTCTTCCTGCGCCCTGCGGTGCGACAGGTCCGCCTGCTCGAGCCGATGGGCCTCGATCGCATTGGTCCGGAAGACCTCGACGGCGCTGGCCATCGAGCCGATCTCGTCCTGGCGGTTGCGGTAGGGCACGTCGCAATCGACGTCACCATGCGCAAGGTTTTCCATCGCCGCCGTTATCTTCTCGACGGGAAAGGCGATGCCGACCAATGCGAACCATACCGCCGCCGCGATCAGGCTCATGCATGTGATGCTCGCTCCCAGGATCACGTAGTACGAGCGGACGAAGACGCCCTGGCTCGAATCGAGGGCCGCGTTGGTGCCGTGCTCGTTGACCACCACCAGTTCGTCGGCCACATGGGCGATCGTCTGTCCCAGCGGCGTGAGGTCGGAGGCGATGATGTCGCGGGAGCGGTCCGTCATTTCCCGGTTTGAATAGGAAATGACCCTTTTGCCGATGTCGTCCAGCTGGGCGAGCCGTTCGGTGACCTGCGCGATCTGCGCCGTGCCTTCGTCCGTCCCGTCGAGGGCGGCGTACTGGTTTATGTGGTCCTGCAGCGTCGCGCGCGTGGACCGGACGGCGTCTTCGGCTGTCGCGCGAAGCTTCTCCGTCGTGGCCAGCGTATGGTCCGCATAGGCGCTGCGCAGGCTCTGGACGTCGTTCCGGATATCCTTTGCCAGCATCAGGCGCGGCGTCCAGATGCCCGCCATTTCGCTCGCCTTGCCGTTGATGGTGTCGATGCCGTCGATCGCGAACACGGCAAAGCCGCCGACGAAGGTGGCGATGGCGACGAATATAGAAATCAGAACAAGCTTGATCTTCGGCCTGCGCATTGAACCCTCCCATTCCCCCGAATCCATGCCGGAGGATGGAGGGGAGCGGTAAAGAAACCGTCAATTTGCATATAATATGATTATTTTCTGCCGGAGCGTCGCGACGACCTCGTGGTAGCGGCTGGCCCGTGCCGGCAGTGCCCGAAAATTTGTGTCCCGGCCAGGGCACAAATTGCCCGCCGGGAGGTTTACAAAATAATATAATATGATTATTTGTCGCCTCAGCCAACCGACTGGCTTTTCTTTGGGAGAGGACCTCATGACATTCAAACTCGCACTTGCCAGTGCCACGATCCTTGCCGCCTCGATGTTCGGCGCCGCATCCGCGGCCGACCTGACGGTCGGCTTCTCGCAGATCGGTTCCGAGTCCGGCTGGCGCGCCGC
>Ga0206118_100260_pt1 | contig 37107 bp, 42 predicted proteins | sample 3A20Ametagenome_FD_177999 | JGI IMG/M metagenome (GOLD analysis project Ga0206118, IMG submission 177999) | Enriched microbial communities from leaf-cutter ant dump, University of Wisconsin, Madison, United States - 3A20A | ecosystem: Environmental > Terrestrial > Nest > Insects nest > Nest dump... | reverse complement strand
GAAGTCGCGGACCGGATCCAGCTGGTAGTCCTTCGGCAGGACGCGGATCTTCTCGCCGTTGACGTCGATCGTGGCGACGGTCGTCTTGAAGCCGCCGGCGTGGATGCGCTGGGTCACTTCCTTGGTGGAGATGGCGATGGCGAGGGGGGCCTGCTTGTCGCCGTAAATGACTGCGGGAATAAGACCGTTGCGGCGAAGTTCACGGGAGGACCCCTTACCAACCCGTTCGCGCGTTTCGGCCTTGAGTTCGTAGGTATCGTGGCTCATGGCTTTTTCTTTCGTCTGTTACTGGAGCGTTCTTCACGGATCGGCATTCGCCGGCCGCGCAAAACGTGAGGATTTTATGAAAGCCTCATCCGCGTTGCCTCCAAGGGTGTCTGCACGGACGGGGGCTCGATAACCGAGAATGCCCGGAAATGCAAGGCCCGGGCCCGGCCCGGCCACGGATTGACACGGCGCCGCCGCGATTGGATGCTCGGACGGCATTCGGTTCGGTAATGGAGGACGACATGAGACGACAGATCCTGATGGCCTCGGCCTCCCTTGCGCTTTTCTGCGCCGGCCCGGCCTTCTCCCAGCAGGTCACGCCGTCCGAGGCCGAAGGCATCCAGCAGAAGGTCACCCGCTACCTGCCGAAGGACCTGGTCGATGCCGGCCTCGTGACCGTGCGGGCCGCAACCTCCTTCTACGAGATGCGCTTCAACCCTTCCGTCCTTCTCGACAAGGCGACGCCGGGGCGGGTGACGATCGACGGCCTGAGGCCGATGACGGCCTATCTGAGGCCCATGCCCGAGGGCACCTACCGCGTCGAGGCGAACGACAGCCTGGACATCAAGGGCGCGGTGGAGGCGGCGGAGGGCCGGAATTCCTTCTCCTATGTCGTCGACGCGATGAAGCTCGACGGCATCTACGATCCGGATATCCTCTATTTCACGTCTGCCGACTGGAGTGCCCGCGGGCTCGTCTTCTCCAGCACCTCGCCGCGCGAGAGCGTGACGGCGCGTTTCGGCGAGACGGCGATGCGCGTCGCCGCCGAGAAGAAGGAGGGCGGCGTTCTCGACATTTCCAGCACGGGCGTCATGAAGGCCTTTGCCGAAACGGTCACCGGCGGCCCTTCCGGGCGGGTCGATATCGGCGCCGACACGGTGGACATCGACGTCAGCATGGACGGTGCCCGCTACAAGGTGGTGCAGGACCTCACCTTCTTCGTGCTCGACAACATGCACAAGCAGCAGCTCGACGCGGCCGACGGCGCGCGGCTGAAGGACTTGCTGCGTGCCGTGCTGCCGGTCTTCGACAATCTCACCGAGACCGTGAAGGCGTCGAACGTGACGGTCGCGACGGAGCAGGGGACCTTCGGGGCGGATGCCGTCACCTACAATCTCGGCATGAACGGCATCGCCCATGCGACGCGCGTGGGCTTCGGCTTCGATGTCGAGAAGCCGAAGCCGCCGGCTGGCGTCCTGCCGGCGGCCTTCGAGGAGGCGCTGCCGGAGCGGGCGACGTTCAAGGCGGCGGTCGCCGGCCTCGACCTGGCAGGCGCCGTCGACTATCTCGTCGACCATGCGGATTTCACCAAGCCCAAGCCGCTGACGGACGAGCAGGGCGCGGAAATCGGCCGCATCGTGCTTCCGGGCGGGGCGATGACGGTGGAATTCGAGGACGTGTCGGCCGTTTCGCCGGTCTACGACGTGCATCTTGCGGGCACCATGACCGTCTATCCCGACGACAAGGAGCGTCACAGCGCCGCGGTAACGATCACCATGCGCGACTTCGACAGGACGGTCGCCTTTCTCCAGAAGAATACCGCCGCCGTGCCGCAGTTCGGCCAGGCGTCCTTCGTCCTCCTGATGATGAAGGGGCTGGCGCGCGATGCCGGCGGCGGGGCGCAGGCGTGGGACGTGGCGGTGGGCGAGGACGGCAAGGTGCTGATCAATGGCCGGCCGCTGCCGTTCCAGCAATAGCCGTCAGGCGCGGCGTTTGGCCGTGACGCGGGCCAGCGCCAGCATCAGCCCGCCGGAGACAAGGCCCCAGAAGGCGCCGGAAATGCCGGCGAGCGAGACGCCGGAGGCGGTGACGAGGAACGTCACCGCGGCGGCCTCGCGGCTTTCCGGTTCGCGGAAGGCGTTGAGCGCGGAGGCGGCGAAGGCGCTGATCAGCGCAAGGCCCGCCACGGCCTCGATGAGGATCGGCGGGGCGAGGCTGACGAAGGCCGTGACGGCGCCGGCGGCAAGGCCGAAGAGCACGTAGAAGATGCCGGCATTGATCGCGGCCCAATAGCGCTTCTTCGGATCGGGATGGGCGTCGGAGCCGGCGCACATGGCGGCGGTGATGGCCGCAAGGTTGACGGCATGGCCGCCGAAGGGCGCCGACAGCAGCGAGAAGAGGCCGGTGGTGGCGAAGAGCGGGCCGGGATTGGGCGTATAGTCGTTCACCTTCAGAACGGCGATGCCGGGAATGTTCTGCGAGGCCATGGTGACGATGAAGAGCGGCAGCGCGATGCCGACGAGGCCGGCCACGGTGAAGGCGGGCGTCACGAGTTCGGGCCTCGGCAGCAGCGAATCCGCAAGGCCGGCGAGCGCCCCGTCCGGGATGTCGACGCCGAAGGCGAGCACGGCGATGAAGGCGAGAAGCGCCGCCGGCACCGCATAGAGCCGGTTGACGGCGCCGACGATGGCCCAGGCGAGCACGATGGGCAGGCCGAGTTTCGGGTCGAAGGCGACGGCCTTGACGGGCGCGAAGCACAGGCCGATCAGCACGCCGGAGAGCATGGCGTTGGCGAGCGTCGCCGGAATGGCGGCGACCATGCGGCCGAGCGGCTTCCACAGGCCCGCGACGACGATCAGCGCCGCGCAGACGAGGAACCCGCCGACCGCCGTGGCAAAGCCGCCCTCCACCGCGCCGGAACTGGCCAGAAGCGCGGCGCCCGGCGTCGACCAGGCGATGGAGACGGGCAGGCGCGTCAGCGTGCTCAGGAGGATGGCGCAGACGCCCATCGAGACGGACAGGGCCATCAGGCCGGAGGCGGCCTGCGCTTCGCTCGCCCCGACGCCGGTGAGGCCGTGCAGCACGACGGCAAAGGAACTGGCAAAGCCGACGAAGGCGGTGAGCAGTCCCATGAAAAGGGCTTGGGCGGAAAAATCACGAAGCATGGCAGGATCGATACGGGAAAGGGATGCGCAGTCGTAACAGGCCGGGCCGGGCTTGGGAACCGGATTTTCCCGCTTCGATGCAGCGGGCGGCAAAGAAAAACCCCGCCGTGCGAACGGCGGGGTTTCAAGCTTCATGCCGTGGATGGCGATCAGCCGCGGCATTCGCCGGGGCTGACGATCCGGTAGCCTTCGGCATCCGCCGAGCAGGCATTGCCGAACGTCCTCATATCGCGGCCGCGCTGGCCGCAGACCGGCCGGTACTCCATCGTGCAGACCTTCCGGCCGCCGCCGTCGCGCTCGCCGTCACGGCCGCGCCAGTCCGGCCGGTCGCGATCCCGGTCCCGTCCGTTATCGCCCCGGTCGCCGTCCGGCCGGCGCGCCTGGCATTCGCCGTTGCCGAGGATGTCGTAGCCGCTCCGGCGGGCTTCGCAGGCATTGGCGAACGTCTGGCGGTCGCGGCCGTTCGCGCCGCAGACCGGCGCATATTCACGCGTGCAGGCGCGGCCTTCTTCCGCAGACGGATCCGGCCGGCCGGCCCCGCGGCATTCGCCTCGGCCGATGACCTGATAGCCGTTCAAGCGTGCCGCGCAGGCATTGGGGAAGGTCTGCTGGTCGCGGCCGCGCGCGCCGCATACCGGCAGATATTCCATCGTGCAGGCCTGCGGGCGCGGGCGATAGCCGCCACCGCCGCCCTCGTCGACCTCGACGGAGCAGGCTGCCAGCGCGCCGGCGGCAAGAAGAATGGCTATGCGTCCGGCCATGCGGCGGATGAAGGGCAGCGTTGGAATCATGGGGCTCTCCGGGTAAAACTCCGTCGAGCCTAGCGCAAAAATGCAAGGCCCGGTATCGGTTCGTCGGCAAAACAGGGAACGAAAAAGCCTGCGCGGCCGGATGGCGCGCAGGCTGGAACGGGCGGTGAAAGCCCGGTCAGTCGAAGAGGCTGGAGACCGATTCTTCCGCGCTGGTGCGGTTGATCGCCTCGCCGAGCAGGTTGGCGGTGGTGATGACGCGGATATTGTGCGCCGACTGGACGGCCGTGGTCGGCTGGATCGAATCGGTGATCACCAGTTCCTTGAGCTTGGAGGAGGTGACGCGTGCCACCGCGCCGCCGGAAAGCACGCCATGGGTGATGTAGGCGGTAACGCTGGTCGCGCCGTTCTTCAGAAGGGCCTCGGCCGCGTTGCAGAGCGTGCCGCCCGAATCGACGATGTCGTCGATCAGCAGACAGTCCTTGCCGGTGACGTCGCCGATGACGTTCATGACCTCGGATTCACCGGCGCGTTCACGGCGCTTGTCGACGATCGCCAGCTGGCAGTCGAGCCGCTTGGCGAGCGCGCGGGCGCGCACCACGCCGCCGACATCCGGCGAGACGACCATGACGTTCTTGAGGTCGTAGTTCTCCTTCACGTCGCGCGCGAGGATCGGTATGGCATAGAGGTTGTCGGTCGGGATGTCGAAGAAGCCCTGGATCTGGCCGGCATGCAGGTCCAGCGTCAGCACGCGGTCGGCGCCGGCCTCGGTGATGAGGTTGGCGACGAGCTTGGCCGAGATGGGCGTGCGCGGGCCGGGCTTGCGGTCCTGGCGGGCGTAGCCGAAATAGGGAAGCACGGCCGTGATGCGGCGCGCCGAGGAGCGGCGGATCGCATCGATCATGATCAGCAGCTCCATCAGGTGGTCGTTGGTCGGGAACGAGGTCGACTGGACGACGAAGACGTCCTCGCCGCGCACGTTCTCCTGGATTTCAACGAAGATTTCCTGGTCTGCGAAGCGTCTGACCGTGGCGCGGCCAAGCGGAACATTCAGATAATTGCAGATCGCTTCGGCCAGAAGCCGGTTCGAATTGCCCGCGAAAACCTTCATCTATGGTCCGCCTGTGATTATGCTGATAGGGGGGCGTTTAAGCGGCTAAACCTGCGAATGCAAGGGCCTTGCCGCCTCGGAAAAGCGATTCTTCGCATTTCCCCGGAATTTACGGTTTCCCCCTTGCTAACCGGGCAGCGAACCGCGCCAGTCGAGATATTCGCGGATGGTCTTGTGGGCTATGCCTTCCATCGTGTGGGCCGGAACGGCGGCCCACGGGTCTGCCGCCGTTCCGCCGACCGTTTCCTGTCCCTGAATGCGGTGCAGGCGCGCGCCGCTGCCGTCGAGCACGTCCCAGACATAGACAACGGTGGTCTTGCCGTTGTCCGGCATGGCGGAGAAATAGCCCTTGAGGATGTATTTCGTGGACGTGTCCGAGGCGCTGCGGATCGTCAGCCCGTTCGAACGGGCCTCCGTGCCGAGCCGCTTGGAAAGCGGCGTGACGGCCTCTACCGGCGCGCCGATGATGGGCAGGAAGCGGATCGTCTCGCCGGCCGTCGCGGCGGCGCGCGGCAGGGCGGCGACATCCGTTGTGCCTTCGGAGGCTTCCTCGGCCGCCAGCGAGCGCCGGGCCGCGGTGCGGGAAAGCGTGTCCTGCGCGCCGGCCGACTGGTTGCGCGCGAGCGCATCGGCCTGGCCCTCAAGCGTGCCGGCCGTGTCGCGGCCCGTCGAGCCGCCGGCGCCGTCCAGGCCCGTCGTGTCGGCAAAGGCGGTCTGCTGGGCGGTCGCCACCGGCATGGTGGTGACGGGGCTCGTCTCGGCGCTCATCCGGTCGAGATCGCCCTGCGTGACCGGCGGCGAGTTGAAACCGCCGCCGCCGACATCGGCGCGCGGTATCAGCGCATCCGTGCTGTTGCAGCCGGCGAGTGTGGCGATGAGGCCGACCAGTGCCAGCCGCTTCATCAGCGTGTGCATCGTCATCGTCCCGTATTTTCGGGAAGGCATTTTCGCCTCCTCCGTTCCCCGCAACGATTTATGGGTATCCCGCCGGCCCCTGTCAATTCCGAGATATGGCGGGTCACGCCTCGATGAAGTCGAGGCCGTAGCGCGAGAGCGGGCGCGGCGTATCGGTGGTGGTGAGGTACGTCTGGCCGAGCGTCATGGCCGTGTTGCTGTCGGAATCCAGCAGGATCGTGTGGACGAAGAGCGCCATGTTCGGCTCGATTTCCTGCGGATTGCCCATGAGGAACATCTGCGCGTCCATCCAGGACGGGGCGAAGCGCGCGCCGACGGAATAGCCGCAGGTGTTGAGCCGGTGGCGGGCAAGGCCTCGCTCGTCGGCGATGCGGGCGAAGGTCTCGAAGACGGTGCCGAAGGTATGGCCGGGCCGCAGCACCATCTCCATCGCCTGCATGGCCTCGCGGCAGGCGCTGTAGAGCTCGCGGTGGCGGTTGCTCGCCTCGCCGATGATGGCGGTGCGCATCATGGGGGCGTGGTAGCGCGCGCAGACGCCGGACCATTCGAGGGTGAGCTGGTCGTTCGCATCGAGCCGCCGCCGGCCGGATTTCGAGCGGCAGAGCAGGGCGTCGGCGCCCGAGCCGATGACGAATTCGTTCGCCGCGTAGTCGCCGCCGCCGGCAAGCACGGCGTTCTGCAAGGCCGCGAGGATCGCCGCCTCGTCGCCGCCGGGCACGATCAGCGGCAGGGCGGCATCGAGCGCGTCGTCGGAGAGCGCGGCGGCGCGCTCGACATAGGCGATCTCCGCCGGGCTCTTGATGAGCCGCAGGCGGCTGACGATGAAGGAGGCATCGACGATCTCGCCGAAGCTCTGCAGCTGGTTGTCGAGGAGGCGGGCATTGCGGCCGGTGAGGCCATGCGTGTCGTATTCGACGCCGATGCGGCAGCCGAGCAGGTCGAGGTCCGAGAGCAGGTTCTTCAGGTCCATGGTCGGGTCCGCGTTGACGCGGTCGATCCAGATCTCGATCTTCTCGATGTTCGAGGTGCGGCGGGCCTGGCGCAGGTCCGCCGAGCGCGTGAGCAGCACCATGTCGCCGTTCGCCTTGACCACCAGCGTCTGGAAGAAGCAGTAGCCGAAGGTGTCGTAGCCGGTCAGCCAGTACATGCTCTCCTGCGCGAAGAGCAGCACGGCGTCGATCTTCTCCTCCCGCATCCGGGAGGTCAGGCGCTGGAGCCGGTTGGCATATTCCTCGCTGTCGAAGTGAAAGGCCATGGGTGTCTCCCTCGTCTTTTCGGGCATTCAGCCCCTTATCATGATCGCCGAAATCTGGCGGCCGTAGTCGGGCTCCTGCCGGTGCACGGTGCGCCGGTAGGAGAAGAAGCGGTCCTCGTCGGGATAGGTGCAGATGTCGAGGTTCTCGGCCGTCACCCCGGCATCCGTGAGACGCTGCGTCGTCAGGCCCGGCAGGTCGAACATGGCGTGGTCCGCCTTTGCCGACGGCGTGAAATAGCACCCGTAGTCCTTGTCGACGGCGAGGAACCGTTCCACGAATTCCGGCCCGACCTCGTAATTGTGCCGGCCGATCGAGGGGCCGAGGCTGGCGAGGATGTTTTCCCGTTTTGCGCCGAGACGTTCCATGGCGGCGATGGTGCTTTCCAGCACGCCGTAGAGCGCGCCCTTCCAGCCGGCATGGGCCGCGCCGACGATGCGGGCCTCGGGGTCGCAGAAGAGGATCGGGCCGCAATCGGCCGACAGCACGCCCAGCACCATGCCGGGAGTGACGCTGACCATCGCGTCGGCCTGAGGGCGCGCGCCGTCGTAGGTCTCGTCGACCAGCACGACATCCGGCGAATGGACCTGATGGAGGGTTGCGAGCCGGTCCGGCGTGACGGAGAACCAGCGGGCGACGCGGGTGCGGTTCTCCTCGACCTTCTCGCGCTCGTCCTTCGAGCCGAGGCCGACATTGAGGCCGCGATAGATGCCTTCAGAAACGCCGCCCGCGCGGGTGAAGAAGCCGTGGCGCGCCGCATGGCCGGCGCGCTCCGCCAGAAGCGGGCTTTCGATCGGGGAGGGAAGCGCCTGGTCGGTCATGGTCTCTCGGCTGGCTTGGAACGGGCCGCCGGGCAAGGATGTCGCCGGGGCATGCGGGGTGCAAATCGGGCCGGATGTTGTCCGGCCTTTTCGGGCGTGTCAATCCGGCTGGCGGAAGGGAAAGAGCGCAAGCGGCGCGCTGCCCACGGCCAAAACCTTGAAAAGATCCCCCATTTTGCCCGCGCCGGAGCCGGCGAGCCGGTCGACGTCGGCAAGGATGGCGGCCTGCGTCGCCTCGTCGCGGTGGCGCCCGAGCGCGGAGGCCCGCTCGCCGATGCCGAGGCCGACGAGGAAATCGCCCTGGTGCAGCATGCCGTGGACATGAAGGCCCGCGGCGGCGGCCGCGCCGGCAAGGCGCTCGAAATCGACATGGCTCGTCAGGTCCGCCTCGCCGGGATGGGCGAGCGGCGGGTCGAAGTCGTGCTTCAGCACCGCCTGGAGCGTATCGCCGAAGCCGGTGACGAAATGGCCGTAGTCGATGATCACCGCCGTGCCGCCGAAGCGGGCGATGCGCTCGCCGATCGTCGCCATCACGGCCTCGCGGGCCGGGGCGATCTCGAAGATCGTGCCGTTCGCCACGGTTTTGTGGTTTTCCGGCAGGAGCGCCGGATCGATGCCGGCGACGCCCGCCGCGAAGGTCAGCTCGTCCTCCGCATCGAGGCCGACCATGCGCTCGCGGAAGCCGGAGGCGGTCTTGACGAACTGGCGGATGGGGATGGCGTCGAACAGCTCGTTTGCGGCAAGCAGCACGAAGCCGTCCGGCAGTTCCTCGAAGCTGTCGTGCCAGGCGACGCGGGACGCATGGGTGCCGAGCGTGTCGTGCTGGACGGCGCGCAGCTTCGGGCTCGTCTCGACGAGGTGGAAGGTCGCGCTTTCATAGAGCTGCGGCGCGAGCTTGGCGATGACGCGCAGCATGTCGGCCATCATCGTGCCGCGGCCGGGACCGATCTCGGCGATACGCACTTCGGCCGGCCCGCCGTGCTTCTGCCAGGCGTGGACCAGGAAGACGCCGAGCATTTCGCCGAAGAGCTGGCTCACCTCCGGCGCGGTGATGAAGTCGCCGGCGGTGCCGAAGGGATCGCGCGTGCGGTAGTAGCCGTATTCGGGATCGGCAAGGCAGAGCGCGAAATAGTCGGTGAGGCTGATCGGGCCGTTGGTGCGGATCAGCGCCTTGATCTTGCGGGCGAGGGGCGTCGGCATGGGCGGCTCAGGCGTTCTTCGGCGCAGCCGCACGGGCGCGGAAAATCGCCCAGACGCCGACGGCGAGCATCGGCAGCGACAGCAGCATGCCCATGGTCAGCCAGCCGCCGTAGAGATAGCCGAGCTGCGCGTCCGGCTCGCGGAAGAACTCCACCGTGATGCGCGACAGCGCATAGCCGCAGACGAAGATGCCGGTGACGAGACCGGGACGCTTCAGAGCGTCGAAGCGCCAGATGGCAAGCGCCAGCACCGCCAGCAGCACGATGCCCTCCAGTCCTGCCTCGTAGAGCTGGCTCGGATGGCGGGCGAAGGGGCCGGCCTGCGGAAAGACCACCGCCCAGGGCGCGTCGGAAAGGCGGCCCCACAGCTCGCCGTTCACGAAATTGGCGATGCGGCCGAAGAAGAGGCCGATCGGCACGACGGCCGCGACGATGTCGAACAGGCTCCAGACGGGAATGCGGTGGCGCCGCGCGAAGAGCAGCATGGCGAGCGTCGTGCCGGCGAAGCCGCCGTGGAAGGACATGCCGCCGTTCCAGATCTGGATGGCGCGGAGCGGCTCGGCCGCGACGTTGGGGAAATCGTAGAAGAGGATATAGCCGATGCGCCCGCCGAGGATGATGCCGACGGCGGCCCAGACGAGGAAATCGTCGAGCTGCACGCGGCTCATCGGCGCTTCGCCCGCCCACAGCCGCGGCGTCTCGATCAGGCGCCGGGCGTAGAACCAGCCCAGCATGATGCCGACGACATAGGCGATGCCGTACCAGTGGACGTCGACGGGACCGACCGAAAAGGCGATCGGATCGATCTCGGGGTAGGGCATGATGGCGAAAAGCTGCGCGATGTTCGTCAAGATCGGGATATTCCTATTTCGCGCGGAAGATGGCGATGGCTTACGGCAGGGTCAAGGCGATAAATGGCCGGAGGCCGGCGCACCTGCCCGCAAGCGGCGACGATCCACCGGAATCCGCTTGCAAGCGGGCCCGCAAGACCCTACCTCACGTCATAGGACGCGGGCGAGACCGCCCGCCAGAGGCATTCCGACCCCAGGAGGGCAAACCATGACCACCGGCGCGAACCGCATTCTCGACGATTTCGCCAAGCTGATGACCGATGCCGCCGGCGCCGCCCAGGGCGTGCGCAAGGAGGCCGAGACCATGTTCCGCGCGCAGGCCGAGCGCCTGTTCAACGGCATGGACCTCGTCAAGCGCGAGGAATTCGAGGCCGTGCGCGAAATGGCGATCCGGGCGCGCGACGAGAACGACGCGCTCCTGAAGCGCCTCGAGGCGCTGGAAGCGCGCCTTGCCGGCAAGGATTGAGCCGTTCCGGCACAGCTTCGGCCCCATGGGACTCGGTTGGCGTGATTCACATCGCGCCAACCGTTTTTTTTAATAAAATTTTTACCCCTGTGGACACTTCCGAAAAGCCCTTTTCGCAGAGTCCTTTAAGCGTTCCGCCTGAATCTTTTTGCAAAGGGCTTTCCACAACCGGCCGGGGAAAATGCCGGAGCGGGGGCTGGCGTCGTGACTCCGCCGTTATACACTGATTTTAAATGATGATTCGAGACGGGCAGCGCAAGGTTCGGGCAGGGTAAGTCGTCCAGATTGCGCTAAGTGCCGAGCAATCATTCAGTGTTGTATCCGGAGTATGGTTTGCCGCGTCGTGTGTGTGAGCGCGATGGCGCATGCCTTCCGGCCTTGAAGGTGATGCATGAGCCTTATGGAATTGGATATCGGGCGTCAGTCCAACCCGGTCGACATGATCGAGTTCGTCGCGGCCAACAACGACTGGACGTTCGAGCGGTCCGGCGAGGACGAGATCGCGATGACCGTCGAGGGCAAGTGGACGGACTACCACGTCTCCTTCTCCTGGATGGAGGAATTCGAGGCGCTGCACCTCGCCTGCGCCTTCGACATCAAGGTTCCCGAAAGCCGCGTCAACGAGGTGCACAGCCTGCTCTCGCATGTGAACGGCCAAGTGCTCATGGGCCATTTCGACCTTTGGCGCCGGGAAGACGTCGTCATCTTCCGCCAGTCGCTGCTGCTGGCCGGCGGCGCGGAGCCGACCAACCGGCAGGTCGAGGTGCTGCTTTCGAGCGCGCTGGAGACCTGCGAGGCCTATTTCCAGGCATTCCAGTTCGTCGTCTGGTCCGGCATGGATGCGCAGGCCGCGGTCGATGCGGTGCTTTTCGAGACGGTCGGGGAAGCGTGAGCATGGCGGTTGCTGGTTCGGGTCCCATCGTTCTCATCGGCGCCGGTAACATGGGCGGCGCCATGCTGTCCGGTTGGTTGAAAAACGGCATTTCCGGCTCTTCCGTCCTCGTCATCGATCCTGGCCCGTCGCCGGCCATGGCCGGGCTGATCTCCGCCAACGGCGCGCGCCACGAGACGGCGGCGCCGGAAGGCCTGAAGGCCGGCGTCCTCTTCATCGCGGTCAAGCCGCAGGTGATGGACCAGGTGCTGCCGCCGCTCAAGGGGCTCGTCGGGCCGGAAACGGTCGTCGTCTCCGTCGCCGCCGGCAAGACCGTCGCCAATCTCGAAAGCCATCTCGGCAAGGCCGCCGTCGTGCGCGCCATGCCGAACACGCCGGCCATGATCGGCCGCGGCGTGACGGGCGCTTTCGCCAATGAGCGCGTTTCCGAAGGGCAACGCGATTTCGTGCATTCCCTGCTCAAGGTGAGCGGCCCCGTCGAGTGGGTCGCGACCGAGGGCGATATCGACGCCGTCACGGCGGTCTCGGGCAGCGGCCCGGCTTATGTCTTCTATCTCGTCGAGTGCATGGCGGAGGCAGGACGCAAAGCGGGCCTGCCGGCGGACCTCGCCATGCGGCTCGCACGGGAAACCGTCGCGGGGGCTGGTGAACTGCTTCACCAGTCCCCCGACGCCGCCAGCCGCCTGCGCCAGAACGTTACCTCTCCCGGAGGCACCACCGCCGCCGCGCTCTCCGTGCTCATGGCCGAGGACGGCATGCAGCCGCTCTTCGACAAGGCCATCGCGAGCGCGCGCAAGCGGGCGGAAGAGCTGGCGGGCTGAAGACCCCTCCCCAACCCCTCCCCACAAGGGGGAGGGGCTTACTGTGCCGCTCCGTTTGCGGAAAAATGGGAAGGAAGAGCAAGCCCCAGCCTTTCTCCCCCCCTTGTGGGGGAGATGCGGGCAGGCAGAGAGGGTCTTTGCCCTTTGATACGGAGACCGTTTTCATGACCGACACCATCACCTATGCCGATTTCGAGCGGGTCGACATCCGCGTCGGCACCATCGTCGAGGCGCTGCCTTTTCCCGAGGCGCGCAAGCCGGCCTACAGGCTGCTGATCGATTTCGGCCCGGAGATCGGCACGAAGAAATCCTCCGCGCAGATCACCGTGCACTATACGCTCGAGGAACTCGTCGGCCGGCAGGTGCTGGCGGTGGTCAATTTCCCGCCGCGGCAGATCGGGCCGGTGCGCTCGGAGGTGCTGACGCTCGGTTTCGAGGACGAGACGGGCGCGATCGTGCTGGCCGGCGTCGGCCAGTCCGTGCCGAACGGCAGGAAGATGTGCTGATCAGGCCGGCACGCGGATCGTCGCGCGCAGGCCCCCCATCGGACTATCGGACAGCGTGACGTCGCCGCCGTGGCTGCGGGCGATGTCGAGGGCGATGGCAAGGCCAAGGCCGGTGCCGGAGGCATCGAGGTTGCGCGCCTCGTCGAGGCGGAAGAAGGGCTTGAAGACGTCCTCGCGCGCCTTTTCGGGAATGCCCGGCCCGTCGTCGTCGATGGTGATCGTCAGCCACTTGGCGCGGTGGCGTGCCTCCACCCGCACGGTCTTCGCATAGCGCAGCGCATTGGAGACGAGGTTGCCGACGAGGCGGCCGAAGGCGGTGGGGCGCACCAGCACCTCGTCGTCGCCGTCGATCTCGTAGGTGAACGTGCGCTCGTGCAGTTCCGCCTCCATCGCCAGCCGGTCGAAGAGGTCCGAGAGCCGCAAGGCGCCGACATCTTCCTCCGCATCGCCCCGCGCGAAGGAAAGATAGCCCTCCAGCATGGTCTGCATGTCCTCGACATCGGCGTTGAGGCCCTGCAGGTCGGGATTGTTGCCGGCGAGCGCCAGCTGCAGCTTGAAGCGGGTGAGGATGGTGCGCAGGTCATGGCTGACGCCGGTGAGCATCGCCGTGCGCTGCTCCATCTGCCGTTCGATGCGCTCGCGCATCAGGATGAAGGCAAGGCCGGCGCGGCGCACCTCGTCCGCGCCGCGCGGGGCGAAATTCTCCGGCATCTTCTGGCCCTTGCCGAAACTCTCGGCCGCCTGCGCCAGCGTGAGGATCGGGCGGATCTGGCCGCGCAGGAAGAGGATCGAGATGCCGATCAGCACGAGCGAGGCGCCGACCATCCACAGGATGAAGATATGGGTGTTGGAGGCGTAGGTCTGGCTGCGGCGGGCGTAGACGCGCAGGATCTTGTTGTCGAGCAGGATGCGGATCTCGACGAGGTTGCTTTCGCCGACCGTGTCGATCCAGAACGGGCGGTGGATCTGGCGGACGATCTCTTCGCTGAGGATCTCGTCGAGGATGTTGAAGAAGGGCTTGCTGCGCGGCGGCGGCAGGTCCTTGCCCGGCTCGATGGAGATGATGAGCTCCAGCCGCTCGCGGGCGATGCGGGTGATCTCGGTGTAGTTGTCGTCCTGCGGATAGGTCTCGATGAGGTCGATGATGGCCGCGATGTCGCGGGTGACGGCCATGGACAGGCGCTGCGTGACGAGCTGCCAGTGGCGCTCCATGAAAACGAAGGCCACCACCGCCTGCAGCAGCACCATCGGCAGGATGATGATGAGCAGCGAGCGCGCGTAGAGGCCGGTCGGCATCTGGTGGCGCAGCCAGCGCGTGAAATGCTTCCAGCCGGCCCGCGGCGCGCGCTCGATATCGCGGCGGAAGGTGGAAAAGAGGCTCATCGGCGGGCCTTCGGGATGGGGTGCGGAGGCATACCCCCCTCTGCCCGGTAGGGCAGAGGGGGGTGTCTTAGCATACCGCCCCGCTCCACGCTCACCCCTGCTCCACGCTGAGGCGATAACCGATGCCGCGCACCGTTTGCAGCCAGACGGGGTTGGACGGGTCGTCCTCGATCTTGCGGCGCAGGCGGTTGATCTGCACGTCGATGGTGCGCTCGCCGACCTCGGTTTCCTCGCCGATCAGCTCGTGGCGCGGGATGGTCTCGCCGGCGCGCTGGGCGAAGAGCAGCATGATCTCCTGCTCGCGGTCCGTGAGGCGGATGGGCTCGGCGCCGCGCTTCAGTTCCTTGCGCACGATGGAGAAGGTGTAGGGGCCGAACATGACCTGCTCGATCTTCGGGGCAGGGGGCGAGGCGTTGCGCTTGAGGATGTTGTTGACGCGCAGCACGAGTTCGCGCGGCTCGAAGGGTTTGGAAAGATAATCGTCCGCGCCGGCTTCCAGGCCTTCGATGCGAGCCCTGGATTCGGCGAGCGCCGTCAGCATGAGGATCGGCACGGGGCGGATCTCGCGCAGGCTCTTCGTCAGCGACAGGCCGCTTTCGCCCGGCATCATCACGTCCATGATGATGAGGTCGAAATCGAGGCCGCGCAGCTTGCGCCGCGCCTCGTCGGCATCGCCCGCCACGGTGACGCGGAAGCCCTGGTCCATCAGGTAGCGGTTCAGGAGGTCGCGGATGCGCGTATCGTCGTCGACGACGAGAAGATGGGATGCGTCGTCGCTGGGCGTGCCGGCAGCGGTCATCGTCTCAACCTCCTCAAACCTATTCGCCCTTGGCGTTCTGCATGCCGGTCAGGAAACCGACCACCACACGGCGGTCGCCCGCGTCCATGTTCTCGAATGCACGGGCGATGCGGCGGGATTGCGGCTCTGCGAGCGCAAGGGCCAGCTCCCGCCCCGTGCGTGTGGGATAGAGCTTGCGCTGGCGGCGGTCCTCGGGACCGGCCACCTGCTGGATATAGCCGGAATCGATGAGCTGCTTCAAGACGCGGGCAAGGCTCTGCTTGGTGATCTTCAGCGTATCGAGAAGGTCGGCGACCGTCATGCCGGGCTCGCGGTTGACGAAGTGCACGACCCGGTGATGCGCGCGGCCGAAGCCGCTCTTTTCCAGGATCGCGTCGGGATCGGAAATGAAGTCGCGATAGGCAAAGAACAGGCCCTCGATGATCTCGAAATCGATGCGCCCGTCGCCCGTCATGGCGTCCTCGTGCAACTCGCTCACGCCGGCTTTTTCCGGCATCTGTCGGGCCACGGTGTCATTTCCTTTCATGCGATGCCGTCTCCGCGTAATTTTCCGCAAAATATGTCAGCTTTGTTGACATATTTCGCCCCTCTTGTTAGGGTCCGCCGATATTGCGAACCCCGGCGCCGACGAATATCCGGCGTTTCCCGGTTCCCAATCCGGATTACTCTTTACTCATCAGGTAATCCTGCCCGTTTCTGGTTAGACCGTAACGGGCGAAACAATCAACTTGAAAGAATGGCGCGAGTGCGCCGGAGGATGACACGATGGCAGTTCCCTTCGATCAACTGGACGGGCAGATCTGGTTCAACGGCGCGTTCGTCGACTGGAAGGATGCGAAGGTCCATGTGCTGACGCACGGCCTGCATTATGCAAGCGCCGTGTTCGAGGGCGAGCGCGCCTATGGCGGGCGCATCTTCAAGCTCAACGAGCATAACCAGCGCCTGCACCGCTCCGCCGAAATCCTCGGCTTCAAGATTCCCTATTCCGTGGAAGAGCTGGACGCCGCCAGCGTCGAGCTTCTGAAGCGCCAGGGCTTTTCCGAAGCCTATGTGCGGCCGATCGCCTGGCGCGGCTCGGAGATGATGGGCGTTTCGGCGCAGAACAACCGCATCAACGTCGCCATCGCCATCTGGCAATGGGGCAGCTACTTCAACCCGGCCGAGAAGCTGAAGGGCATCCGCCTCGACATTGCCGAATACCGCCGCCCCGACCCGAAGACCGCGCCCTCGAAATCCAAGGCCGCCGGCCTCTACATGATCTGCACCATCTCCAAGCACGCCGCCGAGGCCAAGGGCTATGCGGATGCGATGATGCTCGACTATCGCGGGCAGGTGGCGGAAGCCACGGGCGCCAACATCTTCTTCGTCAAGGACGGCGTCATCCATACGCCGGTACCGGATTGCTTCCTCGACGGCATCACCCGCCGTACGGTGATCGAGCTTGCCAGGCGCCGCGGCTACGAGATCGTCGAGCGGGCGATCCTGCCGGAGGAACTGGCCGGCTTCTCCGAATGCTTCCTGACGGGCTCGGCCGCGGAAGTGACGCCGGTTTCGGAAATCGGCCCCTATCGCTTCACGCCGGGCACGATCTCGGAAACACTGATGAACGACTACATGAAGGAAGTCTATCCGGTCGCCGCGGCCGCCGAATAAGCGGCCGGCGCGGACTTTCGGTGAAACGGGCGGCCCGTGAGGGCCGCCTTTTTCATGCTTGCGGGCCGGCTTACTTCTTGCCGAGAACGGCGCCGACGATGGCCGTCAGCACGCCGCCGCCGACGAGGCCGCCGATGCCGTTGGCCACAAGGCCGGAAAGGCCGGCTTCACCGCCTACCATTTGCAGGAGAAGGCCGCCGCCGACCCCGCCGATGGCGCCGACGATGGTGCGGACGATCGCGCTCACCGCGGCCTGTTTCAGGGCCGCGCCGGCGACATTGCCCCCGACGGCGCCGGCGATGAGTTGCGTGACGATAGGCATCAATGCTTCCATGAACTTCCCCTCCAATGGTCCGCCGGAAGGCGTGTCCGGCCGGACTGGTTGCCTGCCGGGGCGCGGTCTGGAGCCCGCGACTCCGGTGCCGAAAGGTCGGCATCTGCAACCTGCTGATAATTTGGGAATATGTCAATTTGACCCGGTGCACGCTGCACCGGGTTCTTCAACGTAAAGAGGCGGCCGCGAGCGGCCGCCTCTTCCTTCCCCGCATGGCTTGGTTGCCGCGGTTGTTATTCTGCTGCGATGACGCCCCGGCGGATCTGGTCTTCCTCGATGCTCTCGAAGAGCGCGCGGAAATTGCCCTCGCCGAAGCCCTCGTCGCCCTTCCTCTGGATGAATTCGAAGAAGATCGGGCCGATCACGGTCTTGGAGAAGATCTGGAGGAGGATCTTCGTCATGCCGCCATCGACGACGCCTTCGCCGTCGATGAGGATGCCGTGCTTCTTCATGCGTTCGACCGGCTCTTCATGGCCGACGACGCGCACATAGGAGCGGTCGTAGTAGTTGTCCGGCGGGCCGGGCATGAATTTCAGGCCGTTGTCGGCGAGGCGGTCGGTCGCGTCGTAGATCGCGTCCGTGCCGACGGCGATGTGCTGGATGCCTTCGCCCTTGTACTTCTTCAGGTACTCGACGATCTGGCTCGTCTCGTCCTTGGATTCGTTCAGCGGAATGCGGATCTTGCCGCAGGGCGAGGTGATGGCGCGCGAGACGAGCCCGGTGATGCGCCCGTCGATGTCGAAGAAATGGATCTGCTTGAAGCCGAAGAGCTCGCGGTAAAAATCCCACCACTTGTCCATGTTGCCGCGATAGACGTTGTGGGTGAGGTGGTCGAGATAGTAGAAGCCGACGCCTTGCGGCTTCGGATCGCGCGCGCCGGTCCATTCGAACTCGGCCTCGTAGGCCGAGCCCTTCGCGCCGTATTTTTCCACGAAGTAGAGGAGCGAGCCGCCGATGCCGACGATGGCCGGCACGTCGAGCGCCTTGTCCTTGCCCTCATAGGGCGTCGCGCCCTTGGCGACGGCATGCTTGAAGGCATGCTTCGCATCCACCACGCGCCAGGCCATGGAGGCCGCGCAGGGCCCATGCTCCTCGGTGAACTTCATGGCGTGGGAGCCGGGCTCGGCATTCAGCACATAGTTGATGTCGCCCTGCCGCCAGACGGAGATCGCCTTGCTGCGGTGCGTGGCGACCTTGCTGTAGCCCATGCGGGTGAAGAGGTCCTCGAGCTTCTCCGGCTCCGGATGGGCGAACTCGACGAATTCGAAGCCGTCCGTGCCGGCCGGGTTCTCCCCGGTGATCGTTGCCAGCGGTGCGTCATGCGGGAAAGGGCCCATCTTCGTCCTCCTCGAAATTGATGTGAGACAAGTATGGCGCCGTTCTCATGCAATGTGCATGCATAGTGCTTGCGCTTTGACAAATCCGTGCGATGTTCGTGCGCAAATTTGTGAAATGGAGGGCAATCCGTGCAACTGGATGACTTCGACCGAAAACTGCTCGCGCATTTGCAGGAAGATGCGCGCCTGACGAACAACGAGCTGTCCGAGCGCATCAACCTCTCGCCCTCGCAATGTTCGCGCCGGCGCATCCGGCTGGAGGAGGAGGGGATCATCCGCGCCTACCGGGCCGAGCTCGACCGGGAAAAGCTCGATCTTGGCATCGTCATCGTCGTGACGGTGACGCTGTCGACGCACAACCGCGACAATGCGCTGCGCTTCGCGCGGCTCATTTCCAACCTGCCGGAGGTGCTGGAAGCCTATTCGCTGACGGGGGAGATGGACTACATCATCAAGGTCGTCGTGCCGAACCTGAAGGCGCTCTCCGCCTTCGTCAACGACGTGCTGCTGCCGCACGAATCCGTCTCGCATGTGAAGACGGCCATCGTGCTCGACACGCTGAAGGAGACGACGGCGCTGCCGCTCTGAGGCTGTGGCGCCTGCGCAACACCTCCTCCCGATGCCTGTTCCCCATGGAACAGGATGGAATCCCGCATCGTTGTAGAAGCCGAACGATAACACGTTAAGGCCGAGCCGAAGGGAACCGACGATGCGCCCCGACCCCGAAAAACCGCCAGCCCCGGTCGCCGACCGCCTTCGCCCGGTGGTCTATCTCTATGCCGCGCTCAACATCGCGGTCGCGGCGCTGCTGTTTTCCACCGTTTCGCTGACCTTCGCCACCGGCCCCGCCGCGCAAATGGCGGGCCTGCGCTGACTTCGGGCTTGGTGCCCGTGCCTGCTTGCGGCTATAGGGTGGAGACGAGCGGCAACCGAGCGAGGGCCCCATGGGCATGCTTCAGGCGGGCATCATCCCCGTCACTCCCTTCCAGCAGAACTGCACCATCCTCTTCGACAGCGAGACGAAGGAGGGCGTGGTCGTCGATCCGGGCGGCGACGTCGACACGATCCTCGATACGGTGAAAAAGAACGGCATCGCCGTGAAGGCGATCTGGCTGACGCACGGCCATATCGACCATGCCGGCGGCGCGAAGGAGTTGAAGGAGGCTCTCGGCGTCGACATCGTCGGCCCGCACAAGGACGACCTTTCGCTGCTCCAGCGGCTGGAGGCGCAGGCTTCGATGTTCGGCGTGCCGATGAAGGTCGCCAACGTGGTGCCGGACCGCTGGCTGGAGGACGGCGATACCGTCTCATTCGGCGACCACGACTTCGAGGTCTACCACACGCCGGGCCACGCGCCGGGGCATGTCATCTACTTCAACCGCAAACAGGGTTTCGCCCATCTCGGCGACGTGCTGTTCCAGGGCTCCATCGGCCGTACGGACCTGCCGGGCGGCAACCACCAGCAGCTCCTGGATTCGATCCGCGACAAGGTGTTCCCGCTCGGCGACGAGGTCGGCTTCCTCTGCGGCCACGGACCGGGCGGCAGGATTGGCGAGGAGCGGCGCAGCAATCCGTACCTGCGGGGGCTTTGAATTTTCGAGCGGCGGGCGGCATGCGGTCTTGCCCCTCACCCTAGCCCTCTCCCCGCAAGCGGGGAGAGGGGACGTGCCCCACGAACGGGTATTTGTTTCAGGAAAACGGCGCACCCTTTCCCTTCGCCCCGCTTGCGGGGAGAAGGTGCCGGCAGGCGGATGAGGGGCAGTCGTCTCCAAGGCAAACAAAAAGGCGGGCGCCCCTCGGCGCCCGCCTTTTCATTCATGCCGCCCGCAATCAGCCGGCGGTGCAGAAGTGCTCGCGGCCGTCGTAGCCGACGAAGGTGCCGCTGTTCGGGTCGAACGTGCGGTAGCGCTGCGAGCAGTAGTCGTACCAGGACTGCGTCCAGGGCTCGTAGCTGGGGACCTGGCGGTAGATCACGCGGCGCTCGGGGTAGTATTCCGGCTCCACATAGGTGCGGCGCTCGACATAGCGCGGCTGGGAAGCGATGGCGCCGCCGATGATGAGGCCCGTGGCGAGGCCGAGCGCGCCGCCGACGACGGCATCGCGGTTGTGATGCCGGCGGTAGTCGCCGCCGTCACGCCAGTAGCCGTGGCGGTCGCGCGCTTCGACGACGCCGGCCGTGGCGGTAAGCGTCGTCGCGGCGACGGCGGCGGACAGCACGAGGGTCTTGATGACTTTGTTCATGACGTCGTTCCTCTAAATCCGGCGCATGCCGGTCAATGACGTCATCAAACTAGGCGATCGCGGCTGAATGGAGGCTGAACGAAAAAACCCGGCATCTCTGCCGGGCTCCAACTTGAAATTCCTGAAAGCGCCGGTCAGCCGGCGATCTGCAGGTTGACCGCCTTGGGGCCTTTGCCGCGGCGATCGGGTTCCGTGTCGAAGCTGACCTTCTGGTTTTCGGAAAGGCCGTTCAGGCCGGAAGCCTGCACGGCGGAAATGTGTACAAAGATATCCGCGCCACCGTTGTCGGGCTTGATGAAGCCAAAGCCCTTCTCGGTGTTGAAGAATTTTACGGTGCCAGTTTCGGCCATGCGTCAGGTCCTTTTCTCTCTGCCCGTATATTGGCGGCGGGCAGCATATCAGTTTTGCCCCGGGGGGCGTTAGGCAGGCAGTTCTCGAGGTTGAGGAAAGGGTCCTGTTTTCACCACAGCCAGCCAACCTTACGGTCTTTCGACCGTCCAGATGTCGGCTGCCCGGAATTGTTTCGCGTCTCCGGCGCGCTTTTATTCAAGGTCTTCCCGTGTTCGCAAATTGCCCGAACGGCGCAAGAGTGATGTGTTTGCTTCGAATTGGCAAGCAAAAGTTTTGCGTGCTCTTTCACATGCCTCACTTTGGTCAAATTCCAGGCGATTGCCGAGAAATCCCGCAGCTTTTATGGGGTTTTTACGGTTCTGGTATGATTTATATTGCGGTGCGGAAGAAGGGGCGCGCCGGCAGGGGCGTCATACTTCGACCGAAGCGCCCTGCCGGCGGGCGCGCAGCAGTTCCGGCACCAGTTCCACGGCAAGCATGGCAAGGAAGATGATGGCGCAGCCGGCATAGCCGGCCGGGCTGATCGTCTCGCCGAGCAGCAGCATGCCGAAGAGGGCGGCGAACAGCGCCTCGCTGGACAGGAAGATGGCCGCCTGCGGGGCGGTCGTGTAGCGCTGGGCGACGTTCTGGAAGATGAAGGCAAGGCCGCTGGAGAAGAGGCCGGCATAGAGGATTTCCGGCAGCGCGCCGTTGATCGCCGCAAGACTGATCGGCTCGAAGAGGGCGCTGGCCGCGCAGCCGAGCACGGCGCAGACGGCGAACTGCACCACGGACAGTGCGATGGGCCGGCCCGAGCGGCCGGCGAAGACGCCGACGCAGATCATCTGCACGGACCAGAGCAGCGCGCAGACGATGGTGAGGAAATCCCCCACCGTCAGGGCGGCGAGCGTGCCGCCCGAAAGCAGGAAGATGCCGAGGCACGCCATGAAGGCGGCGGGCCAGACGATCCAGTGCGGCAGCCGGCGCAGCACCAGCACCGTGAGGATCGGCGTGAAGACGACATAAAGGCCGGTGAGGAAGCCGGAATTGGTGACGGTCGTGGTCAGGAGGCCGACCTGCTGGAAGGCGGCGGCGGCAAAGAGCGCGATGCCCGTCACGGCGAAGCCGGCGACATCGGCCGGCCGCACGGGGCCGGTCGCGCGCGCCTTCTCCCAGAGGGCGAAGGGCAGGGCGACCACGGTGGCCATGGCGAAGCGCAGGCCGATGAACCAGATCGGCCCCAGCTTGTCCATCGCCGTCGACTGGGCGATGAACCCCGCGCCCCAGATGGCGCCGGCCAGCAACAGCAGAAGGTTCGCCTGAACGCGCGTCATGCCTGTCGTCCCGGGTTGGAAGGAAGCCGGCGCGGGCGCGCCTTGCCTCGTGCTAGCAGGGCGCCGGTTGCATGGCAAGGCCGGCCGGCTACGGCGCGGGAGAGCGGAAGACGCGCAGCAGCGCGCCGTCCTCTCCGTCGGTGAGCAGGAGCAGCGCGCCGTCCGGCGCCACGACGACATCGCGCAAGCGGCCGAACTCGCCGCCGAACAGCCGCTCCTCGGCGACGACGGCGCCGCTGCCGTCCCGTTCGAGGCGCGCGACGAGCTGGTATTTCAGCGCGGTGACGATGAGGTTGCCGTCCCATTCGGGGAACATCGCGCCGCGATAGACGGCGATGGCGCTGGGGGCGATGGAGGGGTCCCAATAATAAAGCGGCTGTTCGTAGCCTTCCGCGGCGGAGCCGAGGTCGAATTCCGCGCCGGAATAATGCCGGCCGTAGGAGACCAGCGGCCAGCCGTAGTTCCTGCCCGGCTGCGGCAGGTTCACCTCGTCGCCGCCGCGCGCGCCGTGCTCGACGGAGATCAGCGTGCCGTCCTTGGGATCGATGGTGAGGCCCTGCGGGTTGCGGTGGCCCTTCGACCAGATTTCCGGCCGCCCGTCCGCCGTGCCGAGGAAGGGATTGCCGGCATTGGGGCTGCCGTCCGGATTGATGTGCAGGATGGCGCCGGCATCGTCGCGCGGGTCCTGCGCGCGGCTGTCCTCGCCCCGGTCGCCGATGCCGAAGAAGAGGCTGCCGTCCCTAGCGATGGCGATGCGCGAGCCGAAATGATGGTCGCTCGCCGTCAGGCCGTTCATCAGGAAGATGCGTGTCGTGCCTTCCAGCGCCGTGCCGTCGTCGGAAAGCCGGGCCCGGGCGACGGCCGTGCCTTCGCCGCCGTCGCCGCGGGCGGCATAGGTGAGGTAGAGCTGGCGGCTGGTTGCGAAATCGGGTGCGAGGGCGATGTCGAGAAGGCCGCCCTGGCCGTTGGTCGCCACTTCCGGCACGCCGCGGATGGGGGCGGAAACCTTGCCGTTCTCGATGCGGCGGAGCGTGCCGCCCTTTTCGGAGGCGAGGTAGCTGCCGTCCGGCAGCACTTCGACCGACCAGGGCTGGTCGAGGCCGTCCACCACCGTCTCGACGGAAAGGGGCGCCTTCTTGCTGGGGAATTCGCGGGTTTCGGCAAGGGCCGCTGCGGGGGAGAGGAGGAGGGCGGCAAGGCCGGCGGCGGCCGCGCCGTTGAAGATATCGTCCGAATGTTTGCCGTGGCGCATCGCTGTCTCCCGTTCCGCGTTAACTGGCCCAGGTCGCGGGCGCTTTCAAGGGCGGCGGGCGGCGGCGGACATTACTTTTGCGGCGAAACCGTCTGCTGGATGCCGGAGGTCTGGATCGTGTCGACCGCGATGGCGGGCGGCGACATGAGGCCGACGACCATCGCCACGCAGGCGGCCAGCGCCATCATCGCCATCAGGAACAGGGCGCGCGACTCGCGTGCCTTGGGCTTCCTGCCGATCTTGTCGTCATCCAGAAACATTGTCGTCCCCCGTGCTTTCATTGCCTGCTTCGACTGCCAAAAAGCCCGCCGAAATCGGCACGACAAGGACGGAATTGCGGCAAGGCCCGGCATTTATTGCGGCGAAAAGATGGCAGGGCGAAAAGCCATGGTTTTCAGCACCTTCCGCCGAATAGACCGGCGTGCCCGCCCGTTCTAGCCGCGGCGTTTTCCGAATTGGCGGAGGTGCCTTGCAATGCGGTTTTCGAGGGGCGTTACGCCACCTGCCGACGGGCCGCCCGCGGCGGCAAAGCCCGTCGGGGCCAGCTCCGGACGGGCCAGGAGATAGCCCTGCATCAGCGGGCCGCCCATCTCGCGGCACAGGGCGACGGTCTGCTGGTCCTCTATGCCGGAGACGATGGCGCGGATGCCTTTCTGCGCGAACTGGCCGACGACGACCCGAAGAAGCGCGAGGCCGGCGGAGTTTTCCGCAAAGCTGCGCAGCCAGGCCGTGTCGAAGGTCACGAATTGCGGCTGCAGCCGCTCCAGCCGCTCGAGGTCGCGGTCCTCGCCGGCATAGTCGTCGATGGCAATGGAAAAGCCGGCCTCGTGCAGGCGCGCGGAAAGCAGGGTAAGGTCCTCCGGCGCCTCGTCCGGATGCGCGCGGATCTCGCAGGCGATGTGCTGCGGGACCACGCCCGCCTCATGGGCGGCAAGGCGCAGGCGCTCGATCTCCTGCCGCATCCCGTGCGCCGTCAGGTGGAGCCCCGCCTGGATGTTGACGATGAGGGCGGTGCCGGGCCCGGCAAGGGGACCCGCATTGAGGATGTGGAGGCTGCGGCAGAGGCCGTCCACCGCCGCGCGCTCTTCCCCGGGCACGTCCCGGAAGAAGTCCGCGGGCGCGCGCGGCGTATCGCCGATGCTCGCCCGCACGAGCCCCTTGAAGGCGGCGATGTCGAGGGCGCCGTCCGCCCGCTCCCGGAAGATCGGCTGGAGGGCCGATTGCAGCAGGAAAGGGCCGTAGACCGCGCTGAACGCGCCGTCGGTCCCGCGGACGAGATTGGAGAAGATGCTTTTCTCGCTCATGCAGCGCACCATCCGCTGGAACGATATCGACGGCGCAAAGGATAGGGCAGACGCGTTAACGCCGGTTTAATCTTTCGCGTAAAATCCTGCCTATCTCCCTATCCGCAATCCTTGATTGCGTTCCGCCGCCGATCCATTCGCATCGCTGATGGCGTTCATGAAATTTTTCGCGGAGGCCGGCATTTCCCGCTTTTTTCGCCCTTCGCGCTTGCAAGACAGGCCCACATTCGACATAGACCTAACCGCTATGGAGCCCGGCGCTCCGGGTCCATGGCTTCCAGCCGTCTTTGAACCCGATGAGGACATTGCACCATGGCCTTTCTTGCCGACGCCCTTTCCCGCGTGAAGCCCTCCGCCACCATCGCCGTCTCGCAGAAGGCGCGCGAACTCAAAGCGAAAGGCCGCGACGTCATCGGGCTCGGCGCGGGCGAGCCGGACTTCGACACGCCGGACAACATCAAGCAGGCCGCCATCGAGGCGATCAACCGCGGCGAGACGAAGTACACGCCCGTCTCCGGCATCCCGGAACTGCGCGAGGCGATCGTCAAGAAGTTCAAGCGCGAGAACAACCTCGACTACACACCTGCCCAGACCATCGTGGGCACGGGCGGAAAGCAGATTCTTTTCAACGCCTTCATGGCGACAATGAATGCGGGCGACGAGGTGGTCATTCCCACGCCCTACTGGGTGTCCTATCCGGAAATGGTGTCGCTGTGCGGCGGCACGCCGGTCTTTGTCGCCACCACGCAGGAAAACAAGTTCAAGCTGAAGGCGGAGGACCTCGAGAAGGCGATCACGCCGAAGACCAAGTGGTTCATCTTCAACTCGCCGTCCAACCCCTCGGGCGCGGCCTACAGCCACGACGAGCTGAAGGCGCTGACGGACGTGCTGATGCGCCATCCGCATGTCTGGGTGCTGACGGACGACATGTACGAGCACCTGACCTACGGCGATTTCAAGTTCGCGACCCCGGTGGAGGTCGAGCCCGGCCTCTACGACCGCACGCTGACGATGAACGGCGTGTCCAAGGCCTATGCGATGACCGGCTGGCGCATCGGCTATGCGGCCGGCCCGCTCGCCCTCATCAAGGCGATGGACATGATCCAGGGCCAGCAGACGTCCGGCGCCTGCTCGATCGCCCAGTGGGCGGCCGTCGAGGCGCTGAACGGCACGCAGGCCTTCATCCCGGAAAACAAGAAGATCTTCGAGGGCCGCCGCGACCTCGTCGTCTCCATGCTCAACCAGGCGACCGGCATCGAGTGCCCGTCTCCGGAGGGCGCCTTCTACGTCTATCCGTCCTGCAAGGGGCTGATCGGCAAGACCGCGCCGTCCGGCAAGGTCATCGAGACGGACGAGGACTTCGTGTCCGAGCTCCTGGAAGCCGAGGGTGTCGCCGTCGTGCACGGCTCGGCCTTCGGCCTCGGCCCGAACTTCCGCATCTCCTACGCGACCTCGGAAGCTCAGCTCGAAGAAGCCTGCAAGCGCATCCAGCGCTTCTGCGCGGCCTGCAAGTAACCTCTCCAGGCAGCCGGCCCGCCAGATGCGGGCCGGCCTCATAGGAGGCGTGCATCATGCTCTTCAGATTGGCGCTTCTGTTCGCACTTCTGATGCTCGGCGGGTCGATCTACTACGCCTACAATCCTCCTCCATCCATTTTCCTCAACTACCTTCCAGCCGAAATAGACGCGGCGGGCGTCGTGGTATGGGGAGGGGAGACGCGCTTGCTCGACGGCTGCGGCGCACTTCTCTATCGGCTGGCGGATGAAAAGCCTGTTCCGGTCGAGAAACTTCAACCGGGCCTCACGTCGAGGGGAGGGCCGAAGACGACGTTCGGAGCGTGGTATCCGACACCCTTGCCCGACAGGCTGCTTTCGATATTCATCGAGAATCCCGAATACTTTACCGGCCTTGAATGCGGAGACTTCGGCTCGCTGGGGGCGACGGTGAAGGCGATGGCACGGCAGCCGGGCGGGTTCTTTGCCCACAGCATCAGGGGATCGGTGCTGCTGATCGTTTCGCCCGAACGCAAGCTCGCCTCCTTTCTCTATACGCAATGAAATCGCGCCCTTTCGCATCCCGCATGGATGAAATCTCCGCCGTCGATACCAATATGGTGGGATGAACGAGATCACCGGAGCAGCATCATGAAAGCCACATCCTTTTCCCTTGCCGTCCTGCTGGCGCTTGCCGCCGCCACGTCGGCCCTTGCTGCCGACAGCCACAGGGAGCGGGGCGACGAAGCCCCGCGCGGCAAGGTCGTCGTCGGCGAGCATCCGACCATGATGTCGGTCTGGGACTACTTCTTCAACAATCCGGAAAAGTACCGCAGCATGCGCAACGGCCCCGGCGAGTACTACCGGGGTGGCGTGCATCCCTGACCGGCCCGATCCTCACAGCCCGATCAGCGTGAGCATGACGAAGGTGGCGAAGAGGATGAAATGCGTCATGCCCTCGATGGCGTTCGTCTCGCCGTCGTTGAGGTTGATGGCGGCGGCGATCAGCGTGATCGTCACCATCACCGTCTGGGTCGGCGACATGGCCATGACGAAGGGCTGGCCCGTGTAGAGGGCGATCGCCTCCATCACCGGCACCGTGAGGATGACGGTGGAGAGCGAGGCGCCCATGGCGATGTTGACGACCGACTGCATGCGGTTGGCAAGCGCCGCGCGCAGCGCCGTCAGGATTTCCGGCGCCGCCGAGATGGCCGCGACGACGATCGCCATCAGCGCCGGCGGTGCGCCGGAGCCCTTGAGGCCGGCCCCAAGCAGCACGGACATGACCTCCGCCAGCGCGCCGATCAGCACCACGCCCGCGACGATGACGGCGATGGAAAGGGTGGCCGGTTCCTCTTCCTGCGGTGTCCCGCCGGCAGGGCGGTCCTTCTTCTCCGCCCGCGGATAGGCATAGCTGAAGAAATAGCTGTGCGCGCCCACCTGCATGCGCAGGAACAGGCCATAGAGCGCGATCATCGCGCCGATGGTGAAGGCGGAATAGAGGTGCCAGCTTTCGCGCGGCACGAATTCCGGCACCACCATGGAAATGCCCATGGCCGTCAGGATCATCACGCCGTAGGTCTTGCCCGAATCGTCGTTGTAGGGCTGCTCGCCGTGGCGGATGCCGCCGAGCAGGGCGGCAAGGCCGAGGATGCCGTTGATGTCCAGCATCACGGCCGCGTAGATCGTGTCGCGCACCAGCGTCGGCGAGGTCTCGCCCTGCATCATGATGGCGAGGATCACGACCTCCACCATCACCGCCGACAGCGTCAGGATCATAGTGCCGTAGGGATCGCCGACCTTCGAGGCGAGAATTTCGGCGTGATGGGCGATGCGGGTGGAGACGAGGATGATCGCCACGACGAGCACGAAGGCGGCGGCAAGCACCGGCAGACGGCCCATGCCCAGAAGGCTGTGCTCCGTCGCATAGGCGAGGATCGCGACGGCAAGGCCGACGAACAGGAAACGTTCCTTCATGAGGCTGGACAGCATGGGTGGCGGGGCTCCTCGGCAGACGCGGTTAGGCTAGATGTAGCCGAGGTGGGTGAAAAGGAAACGCCCGCGCAACAGAAATCCGCGGGCGCCCTGCAAGGTCAAGGTTGGGGTATGCCGCAGCACCCCCCTCTGCCCTGCCGGGCATCTCCCCCACAAGGAGGGAGATCGGCAGGACTAAACGGCATTACTCAAATTGCAGCGTTAAAGATGGGCGAAGCGCTGCCTCATCCAATCTCCCTCCTTGTGGGGGAGATGCCCGGCAGAGCAGAGGGGGGTGAAGCAACGCCCGTTTTGTGGCCGGCTGTCAGGCCACGTTCTCCAGCGCGGGGTAGTCCGTATAGCCCTTGGCGCCGCCGCCGTAGAAGGTGTCCTTGTCCGGCGCGTTCAGCGGTAGGTCGTCCTTCAGGCGCTTGACGAGGTCCGGGTTGGCGATGAAGAGCTTGCCGAAGGCGACGAGGTCGGCCTTGCCGCTGGAGACGGCGTCGAGCGCGAGCGCCCGGTCGTAGCCGTTGTTGACCATCCAGCCCGCGGCGCCGCCGGCCGCGCGGTAGGCGGCGTGAAGGGCCGCGTAGTCGAAGGGCCTGTCGCCCTGCTGGTGGTCGCGCGCGCCGCCCGTCGCTCCCTCGATGACGTGGATATAGGCAAGGCCGTGGCGGGCAAGGCCCTCGACGACATGGGTGAAGAGCGGCTGCGGGTCCGGATCGAAGGCGTCGTTGGCGGGGGTGACCGGCGAGATGCGGATCGCCGTGCGGCCGGCGCCGATCTCCCCGGCGATCGCATCCACGACCTCGAAGAGGAAGCGGGCCCGGTTCTCGATGGAGCCGCCGTAGTCGTCGGTGCGCTGGTTGCTGCCCGAGCGCAGGAACTGGTCGATGAGGTAGCCGTTGGCGGCGTGGATCTCGATGCCGTCGAAACCGGCCTCGACGGCGGCGCGGGCGGCGCGGCGGTAATCCTCGACGATGCCGGCAAGCTCGTCGCGCTCGAGGGCGCGGGGCTCGGAGGCTTCTGCGAAGGCGCCGCTGCCGTCGGCGTTGACGAGATAGGTCTTGGACCTGGCGCGGATGGCGGAGGGGGCGACCGGCTTGCCGCCGTTCGGCTGGAGGCTCTCATGCGAGATGCGCCCGACATGCCACATCTGCGTGACGATCTTGCCGCCGGCCTTGTGCACAGCGTCGGTGACCTGCTTCCAGCCGGCAAGTGCCTCGGGCGTGTAGAGGCCCGGCACGTCGGCATAGCCCTGGCCCTGCTGGGTGATGGGCGTGCCTTCCGTGATGATGAGGCCGGCCGAGGCGCGCTGCTCGTAATAGGCCGCGTTCAGCGTGTTCGGCACGGCGCCCGGCGAACGGTTGCGCGTCAGCGGCGCCATGACGATGCGGTTGGCGAGCCGGATGTCGCCGATGACGATTGGATCGAAGAGCGAGGTCATGGGAAGTCCTTCTTCTGGCTGGGGAGGAGGACGCCTAGAGGGCGCCGTTGATGTGCTGGAGGAAGGCGGCGATCGCTTCCTCGTCACGCTTGAAGAACACCCACTGGCCGACCTTGCGCGTCGTCACGAGGCCGGCGCGCTGGAGGGTGGCGAGATGGGCGGAAACGGTCGACTGCGAGAGGTCGCAGCGCTTTTCGATCTGTCCGGCGCACACGCCGAATTCCAGCGGATGCTCCTGTCCGGCGAAGTGCCGCCCGGGCTCTTTCAGCCAGGCAAGGATCTCCATCCGCTTGGGATGGGCGAGGGCCTTCAGGATTTCGTCGGTGTCGGGCGGGGCCATGTCTATCGTGATCCGGCGATGTGTCTATCGTTGATAGACGATATTGTGATCGCCGTTTTCCGATGCAAGGGGCCGGGGCAAAAAAAGAGGGCCACAAGCGAAAGCCCGGGCCCTGCAAGGTTGAAGGTCAAAGAACCTCCAGAGGGGAACAGCCAGCGCGCGGCACTGGGAGGAGAAAGACCGCAGATGCGCTGGCTATCTTCAATATGGGGACGGATGGCGCGCCTTCAAGGGGCGCCCGCCAGCTTTTCGGCGGGCAACGGAAAAATCGCTCTGGTTAACGGGAGGTAAAAAAAGAGGGCCGCAAGATCAACTTGGGCCCTTTATAGTTTTGAAGGTAATAAAACCTCCAGAGGGGAACAGCTGCTGCGGTGGCACTGGGAGGAAAAAGCCACCAAAATGCATCAGCTGTGGGCGATATGATCGTTTCGCAGGCATATGGCAATCATTGAATGCACATGACAGCCATGCGCTTGACGCAAGCCTGCCGGATGCCCGCTTAGAAGTTCCAGTTGCGGGCCTTGGCGACGATGAAATCGCGGAAGACCTTCAGTTTCGCCGAGTTCTTCATTTCGCTCGGATAGCAGAAATAGGTGTCGAACGAAGGAATGTCGGCGCTGACCGGCAGCTGGATGAGGCCCGGGTCGCGGCCGACGATATAGTCCGGCAGCATCGCGATGCCGATGCCGAGCAGGCACGCCCGCTTGATCGAGGTCTGGCTGTTGATCTGCAGGACGGAGGGGCGGGGATTGTCGGAATCGCGTCCGGCGATCTCCAGCCAGTTGACGTCGAGCAGGTAGCTCGGCGCGGGTTCGCCGAAGGTGATGATCTTGTGGCCGTCGAGGTCGTCGATGGACTGCGGCTCGCCGTAGCGGTTGATGTAGGAGGGCGCGGCGTAGATGTGCATGTGCACGGTGAAGAGCCGGCGCTGGATGAGGTCGGACTGCTGCGGCTCGCGCAGGCGGATGGCGCAGTCCGCATGGCGCATGTTCACGTCCAGCTCCTCGTTGTCGAGGATGAGCTGCACCTGCATGTCGGGATAGAGCGCGAGGAATTCCTGCACCTTGTCGGTCAGCCAGCCCTGGCCGAGGCCGACCGTGGTGGTGATGCGCAGCTTTCCGCTCGGCTTCTCGGTGTTTTCCGTCAGCTGAACGCGCACACCCTCGAGCTTCATCAGAACGTCGTGCGCGGTCCGGTAGAGGATTTCGCCCTGCTCGGTGAGGATGAGGCCGCGGGCATGGCGATGGAACAGCTTGATGCCGACATCCTGCTCCAGGGCGCTCACCTGGCGGCTGATGGCCGATTGCGAAAGGTGGAGCTTGTCCGCCGCATGCGTGAACGAGCCGGCCTCGGCCGCGGCATGGAAAATCCGCAGCTTGTCCCAGTCGAGCGCCATTCTATCCCCCATATGTCTGTCAGGCGGGGAGCGCTCGCTTCCCGCCCGGTCGCTGATTCAACTGTTCCCACACGGGCGGTCGGACCGGGTCCGCCGCCCCTTGTTGGCGGCTTCTACTCGGCCGCAATTGCGACAGGCATATGACCTGCAAGGTATTTTTCGGTTTCGAGGGCCGCCATGCAGCCCATGCCGGCGGCCGTGACCGCCTGGCGATAGATGTCGTCCGTGACGTCGCCCGCGGCAAAAACGCCCGGCACGTCCGTCGCGGTGGAATCGGGCGCGGTCCACAGGTAGCCATTCGGCTTCTGGCGCAGCTTGCCCTTGAAGAGCTCGACCGCCGGCGCATGGCCGATGGCGACGAAGACGCCGTCCGTCACCACGTCGCGCGTCTCGCCGGTCTTGACGTTGCGAAGCCGCACGCCGTTGACGGAAGCCGGCATCGGGGGCTTGGCCTCGGCGCCGAGATATTCGACGACCTCATGGTCCCAGACGACCTTGACGTTCTCCTTGGCGAACAGGCGCTCCTGGAGGATGCGCTCGGCACGGAACGAATCGCGGCGGTGCACGACGGTGACGGTCTTGGCGAGGTTGGAAAGGTAAAGCGCCTCTTCCACCGCCGAGTTGCCGCCACCGACGACGATGACGTCCTTGTTGCGGTAGAAGAAGCCGTCGCAGGTCGCGCAGGCCGAGACGCCGAAGCCCATGAACGTGTGCTCGGTCTCGATGCCGAGCCACTTGGCCTTGGCGCCCGTGGCGATGATGAGGGCGTCGGCGGTCCATTCGGTTCCGCTGTCGGTGGAGATGCGGAAGGGCCGCACGTCGAGGTCGACGTTGGTGACGAGGTCGTTGACGATCTCGGTGCCGACATGGCTCGCCTGCTTGAGCATCTGCTCCATCATCCACGGGCCCTGCACCGGATCGGCATAGCCCGGATAGTTCTCCACGTCCGTGGTGATCATGAGCTGGCCGCCCTGTTCCATGCCGGCGATCAGCACGGGCTCCAGCATGGCGCGGGCGGTATAGATCGCGGCGGTATAGCCGGCCGGGCCGGACCCGATGATCAGCACCTTGACGTGACGCGGGGAAGCGGGGCGGGTGGACATGGTCGTTCCTTCCGGGGCGGGAGGGCCCCTCAATCGGCCGGCCCGCGCGATGGCGCGCTGGGCCCTGCCGGCGTGGCATTGTTCAACCCTCATTTATGAGGGGACGGCCGGCAGTTTCAAGTGCGCAGGGCGCTTTGCCAACAGGCAAGCGCGGGCGCGTGACATATTTGTGCCTTCTCCAGTAACAATCTTGCGCGGGTGCGGCGATTCGGGTTACTTCCGGTCGTCTTCCCGAAAGGTCTTTCCATTCCCATGTTTCGTGCCGAACTCGACGCCATCGACATCCGTATCCTCAAGGAACTTCAGGCCGACGGGCGGATGACCAATGTGGAGCTGGCCGCGCGCGCCGGCATTTCCGCCCCGCCCTGTCTTCGCCGCGTGCGCAAGCTGGAGGAGGCCGGCATCATCGAGGGCTATACGGCGATGCTGAACGCGCCGGCGCTCGGCTACGACCTCGTCGCCTTCTGCATGGTGGGCCTCAAGCACCAGTCGGAAGCGAACCTGAAGGCCTTCGCGCTCGCCACCAGTGCATGGCCCATGGTGCGCCAGGCCTGGATGGTCTCCGGCGACAGCGACTTCCTCCTGCATTGCGTGGCCGAGAACCTCACCCGCTTCCAGGATTTCGTCATCGAGGAACTGACCGCCAACCCGCAGGTCGATACCGTGCGCACCATGCTGACGATCCGGCAGGTGAAGAAGGTGGGGCTGGTGGAGCTTTAGAGGAAGCTGTTGCCGCGGCACCCCCCTCTGCCCTTTACAGCAAGCCCGCATAGACCGCGTTGACGGCCTTCGCCTCGTTCTCCAGCGCGAAATTCTCCCGCACCTCGGCAAGGCCCGCCGCGGCGTGGCGCTCCGTCATGTCGGGATCGGCGAGATAGGGGCGGATGGCCTCGCGCAGGGCCTCGTAGTCTCCGGCCGGCACCACGGCGCCGGTCTTTCCGGGCGTGATCATTTCCGCATAGGCCCCCGCATCGCTGGCGACGACGGCGGTTTGCGAGGCCATGGCTTCGAGGGGCGTCAGGCCGAAACCCTCGTTGCGCGAGGGGGCGACATAGAGGGTGAGGCGGCGATACCAGACCTTCACGTCCGGCACCTCGCCGAGGAAGAGGATGCGATCCGAAAGGCCGGCCGCGGCGATCTCGGCCTTGAGGCCGTCGGCGAAGGCGGCGTGGCTCGCCGTCGCGCGGCCGCAGACGATCGCGGTCCAGTCCGGATGGTGCGGCAGGAGCTCTATCATCGCGCGCACGAAGAGGTCGGTGCCCTTCTGGTGGCGGATGCGGCCGAAGCAGCCGACGAGGCGGCGGCCGGGCAGGCCCGAGGCCGCGATGGTGTCATCCTCGCCGCGCGGTGGGTGGAAGGCGTCGAGGTCGACGCCGTGGCGGATGACGCGGAACGGGACCTTCAGGAAGGAGGCGGAACGGTCGCTGGTGGCGATCACCGCGTCCATCCGGCGGATGAGGAAACGGGTATAGGCGCTGTGCTCGCGCTGCGCGGCCGAGGTGAAGACGAGCTTCAGCGGCATGCGCAGCACGCCGCGCAGGAGAAGGCCGAAGCCCATCTCGTTGTTGCGGCGCGCATGCCAGACGCGGTGCCGGCGCCCCTTCGGCGCGCGCCAGAGGCCGAGGAGCGCGGAAAAGCCGATCTTCGGCAGGCCGGCATCGTCCGGCAGGCCCGGTCCGAGCGTGGCGATGCGCGTGCCGAGCTTCGCCTGGAAGGGCACGAGCTGGATGATCGTCGACGTCACGCCGGAGAGCCGGCGCTTGAAGTTCGGCGCGATCACGTCCACGTCTTTGATATCGGTCACCGCCCCGGCCCCCGGCAAGCGGGCCTCAGCCCCAGGTAACGGCGAGGATTTCGTAAGCCTTCGAGCCGCCGGGTGCGTTCACCTCGATCGAATCGCCGACTTCCTTGCCGATCAGCGCGCGGGCGATGGGCGAGGAGATGGAGATGCGGCCGGCCTTCACGTCGGCTTCCTGGTCGCCGACGATCTGGTAGACCTTCTCTTCCTCGGTGTCCTCGTCGACGAGCTTGACCCGGGCGCCGAACTTGATCTTGGAGCCGGACATCTTGGAAAGGTCGATGACCTCGGCGCGCGCGACGAAGTCTTCCAGTTCGGTGATGCGGCCTTCGTTATGGCTCTGGGCTTCCTTGGCGGCATGGTATTCGGCGTTTTCCGAAAGGTCGCCATGGGCGCGTGCTTCGGCGATCGCCTCGATGATTCGCGGACGCTCTTCCTGCTGGCGCCAGCGCAGTTCTTCCTGCAGCTTGACGAACCCGTCCTGAGTCATCGGTACCTTTTCAACCATTTTATCCCGTCCTTCACACCGCGCCGCCCGGGCGATAGCCTCGCGCGGACGCAAAAGAAAACGGTCTCCGGAGAGAAATCCCCGGAACCGTCAAAAGCATCTAAGCACGCCTTATAGCAGATCGTCCTTTCACAAAGCCAGTTTTTTCGCCGCGGGGCATGGCCGTCCGCAATTGCCGGAACATTCGCCCGGTGCCTCCGTTAGCCGAAGTATCGCGGGAGGCAGGCATGGCCATCGACAGTACGACCCATCTGGAAGGCAGGATCAACGCGCACCGGCGCCTGCTGGTGGAGTTGATCTCCGTGGTGGCCGCCATCCCCGAGGCGCGCGCGGCGCTCGTCGCCATGGCAGGGGCGAGCGAAACGGTCCTGGACCACGAGGAGGACCCGGGCGTCGAGCCCGATCCGGCCTTCGCCGCCCAGCAGATCGCGGACGACGAGATCCGCGCCATCCTGTCGGCGGCGATGGCCCGCCATGAAACCAAGCTGTGAGGATCGAACGATGGGTGTGATGGAGAAGATTTCCGCTTACTGGAAGCAGTTTTCCGGCGAAGTCGCCGGCGACCAGGCGAAATACGACGAGGGCCGCCGGCAGGCGGCGCAGGCCATGCCGGAAGATGCGGTGAAGGAAGGTGTCGAGGCCGATGCCGCACCGCAATTCGCGGTCTCGCAGGCCGGGCGCGACAATGACGGCGTTTCGAGCGCCAAGCCGCGTGTCATCACCGGCAGCGACGATGCCACGGCGCACCGCATCCCGCCCGGCATGACGGCGCCGGAGCGCGACTGGTCCGCCGGCTTCGACGAGAACGCGCCGCGGGCGGACACGCCGGCGCCCGTTGCCGATTACTCCGACGTCGAGCAGCTGAAGCTCTTTCGCCTCGTTCCCGTCGCCGCCGCGAACGACACGAACTGGGACAGCGCGCCGAACCAGGGCGAGGTGGTGGTGCGCGCCCGCTCCAGCGGCGATGCGCGCGTGGTGGCGGCGGAGGCCGAGCTCGACTTCATGGAGATCGATGCGCTTCCGGGCGACGGCAATTCCACGACCTCGTCGAGCGCCTTCCGCAACGAGAAACTCTACACCGTGATCGACGAGACGGACCCGGCCTATCCGGTGGAGGGGCCGCGCGAGGTCGTCGCCGGCACCGTCCGCGTCGACAATATCCGCCCGAGCGAATTCTGAGGAGAGCCCCATGACCCCGAGCCAGTCCGCGAGAACCGTGGAGAAACAGCGCGACATCCAGGACGAGGTGGCGAAAGCCGACCGCAAGGGGGAAGGCGAAAAGCCCGAGGCCATGCAGGCCGGTGCGCGGCTCTATCCCGTGCCGCCCTTTCCCGAGCAGCACCAGATGAAGCCCGGCCACGAGGCGAAGCTCGATCCGCTGCCCATGTATGACGCGCCCTTCTACAAGGGCTCGGAGAAGCTGAAGGGCAAGGTGGCGCTCATCACGGGCGGCGATTCGGGCATCGGCCGGGCCGTCGCTGTTCTCTTCGCGCGCGAGGGGGCGGATATCGCCATCGTCCATCTCGCCGAAGGGGCGGACGCCAGGGACACGATCGCCGTCGTCGAGGCCGAGGGACGCCGCTGCATGGCCTTTGCCGGCGACGTCAAGGACAAGGCCTTCTGCGCACAGACGGTGAAATGCGTGGTGAAGGACCTCGGCAGGCTCGACATCCTCGTCAACAACGCCGCCTTCCAGGTGCACAGCAAGGATATCCTCGACCTTTCGGAAGAGCATTTCGACGAGACGCTGAAGACCAATCTCTATGGCTATTTCTTCATGGCGAAGGCGGCGGTGCCGTACCTGGGGCCCGGCTCGGCCATCGTCAACACCGGCTCGGTCACGGGGCTGGAAGGCTCCAGGGCGCTTCTCGACTATTCGATGACGAAGGGCGGCATCCATGCCTTCACCCGCGCGCTCGCCAGCCAGCTCGTGCCGCGTGGCATCCGCGTCAACGCGGTCGCGCCGGGCCCTGTCTGGACGCCGCTCAATCCTTCCGACAAGGAGGCCGGGGACGTCGCGAAATTCGGCGCCCACACGCCGATGAAACGCCCCGCCCAGCCGGAGGAGATCGCCCCCGCCTACGTCTTCTTCGCCTCGCCGCATTGCTCCAGCTACATCACCGGCGAGGTGCTGCCGATCATCGGCGGATATTGAAACAAAAAAGCCGGGCGATGCGCCCGGCTTTTGCACGTCGGAAGAACGATCTCAGAAATACGCCTGCAGCGGGCGCACTTCCAGCTGGCCTTGCTTGAGGGCCTTGATGGCCTGGGCGGCGGCTTCGGCGCCGGCCATGGTGGTGTAGTAGGGCACCTTCTGCATCAGCGCGGCGCGGCGGAGCGACTTC